>Ga0310902_10000160_pt1 | contig 16175 bp, 15 predicted proteins | sample C24D3metaG_FD_203748 | JGI IMG/M metagenome (GOLD analysis project Ga0310902, IMG submission 203748) | Lab incubated soil microbial communities from West Virginia University Organic Research Farm, Morgantown, WV, United States - C24D3 | ecosystem: Environmental > Terrestrial > Soil >...
ACAATTATACAAATTAAGAGAGGAATCTTCTAACAGACCACATTACATAAGTGCAATTGGTGAAATTCAAAGAAAAATAATTGAATTCATAAATCAAAATGAACTTGCAGAAAAAGATCCAATAAATGAAAGATTTGTTCAATTCTTAGTTACAAATGCTCTTCAAGCGATGGAAAAATTCAAGGTGAATGAAAAATCTACATTATTCGGATGGGCAGCAAGTCTAGAATATTTACTAAACAGTATACGGAAGGACGATAGCAAGAAATCTGATGATGGATTCACAACTGACCAGATTATCAATATGATTGATGGAGACACCAGACTCATATGTTTGTCAATTTCAGATCCATATAAAATTAAAGACATTGTGATAAATATAAGTAATGAAATATTGAGGAGAAGAAAAAGACAGTTTAAGGTAAGACCGTATATTTTATTTGTCTTTGATGAAGCACAAGAATTTGTTGCAGATTTATCAAATTCTAGAGGGATAGATAAAGAATGCAGCCAAGAAGTTGAAACACTTTTGAGGCAGGGAAGAAAATATGGTTTAGGGGGATGCATAGCAACACAGCGAATTGCTTATCTAAATACGAGTGCATTACAGCAATTACATACATACTTTGTAGGTACATTGCCTAGACCGTATGATAGAAATGTAGTAAGTAGTACATTTACTATAGATCAGGGAATTTTGGAAAAGACTTTAGAATTTGCTCCAGGGGAATGGTTATTATCTAGTTATATAGCCACCGGGATAGAAAATATTCCAATTTTCATAAAGGCAGACAATTCAGAAAAGGTGTTAGAAGAGTTTCTAACAAAGTAATTTATTGATCATGAGCAAAAAATCTTGCAAGTGCATTGGAAACAATGAAATAGATTATTCGACATTACGCTAATCAATATAAGAAGAAACATAAAATCAAAAGAAGAGGATATTCCAAATCGGATAATAGACAGATATCAATAATAACTTGGTATTTTGATAATAATATTTTGTATTACAGAATTGTGTCAAAAATATTTGATTTAGCCTCTCAAAGAATATATCATACAACAGTTTTTTCTACTGGAATCAGAATTTCAATAATATCAGTACATCCAACATCTATTTAATGAATCCTTTATCTACTTCTTATACAATTATATATTATGCCTCCAAAAGAAACGGTAAATCCTGACACACTAATAAAATTATATAAAATTTATGATGGTCATAGAGACGCAATACTCTGGTTTTTAGAAGAACTGGATGTTGATAGTTATGAAGAATACATACAAAAGTATGGAGGGTCTTCAATTCAAAGATCATATTTTATTGCTGTCTGTGGATTTTTCGAGCTATCAGGTGTTATTGTAAGTCATAGAATGATAGATGCTGACCTTTATTTTGATATGTTCAATCCTACTCCCTTTTGGAACAAGGCAAAATCTGTAGTACAAGGAATGAGAAAAAAGAGACCACATATTTATGAGAACTTTGAAATGTTAAATAACAAAAGAATAGGTTGGACAAAAAGGCGAGAGACTGATAAGAAAAAAATATCTCATAATATTAAACAGAAAAGATCATACAAACTTTAGTTCAGTAAATACAATGCCATCTGACTATATACTAGTATTATTTATTACCATTGTGGATATTTTAAAATTTACGTTGTACTTGTATATATAAAAAGAAACTCCTTTTATTACCTTAATAAGGAGAACTACGATCTAATCTATTCTTATTTAGAAGTTAATGTGACCGTAAAAGATATCAATAGTATGCTGCTAAGATACAAAAGGCTTTATGAAATAGAAAATATTTCACACCAGTCAATACATAAAGTATTCCATGGAATTGCAACAGATATTCCAAAAACATTTCAAAATTAAATATAGGTATATGATAATGAGAATCAAACTTAAATATCTAGTATAAGTATTGATAAACCATTTCAGAAAGAATTTAGCACAGTTTTCAATAAACCGATTCTAAAAGGAGAAAAGGAAAATTTTACGTTTTAGAATATGAGGTGGAAGAACCTAATAAATATTTTGAAAATGCATTCTTAGTAGATTGTCATGAATTTATAATAAATATTGATTATCCTATAAATATTGCACCTCCGGTAGTTTATGATATAAGCTTAGAGTCTCACGAAAAAATATTATTGCGATATACAACCAGTAATTATAGAAAGCAATAAAGAACGTACTATAGCAAGATGGAAAAAAAGAAATATTTTCAAGGTCGATCATCTAGACTTGAATGGAAGTAAGGGCTTATTCTAAATTTAACTAACAATTAATGTTTTTATTTAAACAGTTGTCAGAAATCCATTCTGGTCTATGATTTATATATTTTGTGAAAGTAAAAAATATGTGAAGATACTAAACGCAGGACCAGATCTTAGTCAACCGATGACTGAAGACGAAGTGATAAAATTTCTTACCACTGGTAAAAGAAATATCTATTTAGGTACGATAGATAGGAAGAATGAACCAAATATTCATCCAACTTCGTATTATTTTGATCCTGATCAACTTAAGTTTTATGTTGAAAGTTACAAATTCTCTAAAAAAATAGAAAACATGAAAAATAATAAAAAAATATATTTTTGTGTAGATAAACCTACTATACCATATAAAGGTGTACGTGGGAAAGCGAAAATATCATTAAAAGAAGATCTTGATTTTACTATTTTTATATGTCAGAAAAATCTGATAAAATATCTGGGTAGTATAGAATGTCCAATGGCGAAAGTTATATTGAATCGTGCAATAAAAGGAGAGTCGATAGTCATTGAAATATCTCCTTTGTATTTTTCAACTTGGGATGACAGTAAAATCATATAGTTGGTTTTTGATATAATAGATCTTTTAAATTGCTGTAGTAAAGTACAAAGGTGCGAATAAGTCGTATATTATCTCACTACAGACGGTGAGAAAATTAGATTTGAACTCTAGGTTTTTGACAAATTTAATTATCAACTGTGACACGCACAACCTGAGAGAAAAATAATTGCTGAATATAGTGAAGGAAGATTCGGTAAACAGATTTCAAGAGCGTATTATTATAATAATAATACAAAAATTGGGGAAAATGAATTATAAATTATACCAGAATTGGATATCTATAAAATAAGAAATTTAGACTCTTTGGAAAAAATCGTTCAATGACACTTCTGTACAATTATTTAATAGACAATATAAAATCCTTATGAAGAACAAGATAAAAACAAGATTTTAAAACCCAAGACAGAACAAATAGAATATGCAGAAAAATATACACAATGTACCCCTTGACTCACCTGTCGCAAAAAAAGATCAAAGAAAAAAATGAATGCAAAAGAACAGGAAAATAACCAATTATGTTTTCAGATAAAAAAGTTAGAAGACAAAATGCAGAGAGAAAATATAAGGGATTATAATAATTTGACTAAATTAATAACTCAGAATCAGTATCTTATATTTTGGTTCATCCCTTAGAATCTATGATTGAATTTGGATAAATTACTTTATCGTAAATTTATCCAAAGAATAATTAATTTGAAGATTATAGTTCTTTAATATTGATAATTAAAAATCTGTTATTGATAGTAATAATTATTTCCTTATGTTTACTTTTCTCTGCAAATAATAATATCAACCCAGCACAATCATTAGTTTTTCCAGAATATGACACTTCCGAAAATAGTAATAAAAATAAAATTGATATTAACAATTATAAGGATGACTATAAAGACAAGGAACAAAAAGAAACACAATCCAAATCTGCAGTCGCATCTCCCAAAGAATATGAAACTCAACAAGAAGAGGATATAGAACTAGAAGGTACAGTTAATTATATTGTTGATGGAGATACTCTAGATATTAATGATATTAGAATAAGACTTTCTCTTGTGGATACTCCTGAACGAGGTCAAGAAGGATTCAAACAGGCAAAAGAATTTGTCAAGAAACTCTGTCTTAATAAAAAAGGTCAGGTGGACATTGATGATGGTCAGCGTCGAGGAGATAGATATGGAAGAGACATTGGGGTAGTTTTTTGTAATGGAGTGAATATCAATAAAGCATTGGTGGATAATAATTTGGCTAGGATTTATACAGAATATTGCGATATCTCTGAATTTAAGAATGAAAAATGGGCCATATCAGATTGTCATTAATTGTAACTAAAAATTTGGACATCCAAGCATTTTAGTTCTATTCCGAAAATATTTCTTACAAATGCTGTATTTTTTAAAGACAATGGATTATGATCATAGCCTCCATTTGTCAAAAGCAAGCTAGATCTGAACAATGTAATTTCTTATATCGTGACATTTGTATACCATCTCGACCACCAGATTTGGATTGTTGATACATTCAGACAAAAATTGAGCGTTGTTCCCTGGATCCACATAGATTTGATCGTGAGGGAGTGGGTTTAGGTCTGAATCGAAATTATTACACAAAAAAAAGGAAAGTATTCTGAAAGGCAAGTTTTAACTATAGATACATTCTATTTAAAAAAATCTGATATCGATGACTGTTTTGTCTTTTTATAATTCAAATTGTTAAATTTTGAATAATTTTCATTTCCTCTGTTCTCTATAAAAGGTTTATAATCTAAAATTGGGAATCTTATCTCCCCTTTCAGATTCATCAGCTCTCCAAACATCTTTGCAGTCATAGGACCAAAACCAGCGTAATGATTATTTGATGATACGATTGCTGTCTTTATAATTGCCTCATTATTCTTTACATCATTTAAAATATTGGACCATTTCTCCATCTCAAGCTTTCTATCTTTTTGTATCTTTCCAAAATCCTTGTCAAAAATACTTCTATCGCCTATCAATCTCAAATAAACAAAATCTGTAGTCATTACCGGAGGAGTAACTAGTCTATCTTGTTGACTCCATACAAGACAAAAATCATTTTGTTTAAAGTAATTGAAAGCTAGATCATTAAACCAACTATGATGTCTGACTTCTATAGCATATCTAAATGAGTTATCCAATTGGGACTCTAAACTTTTGAGGAAATTAAGTCCTTCTGTAACTTCAAGCCAAGGAGGTAACTGTATCAGAAAAGCGACTAACTTTTTTTGTAAAGGCTCCATTACCTCGAAAAATCTCGATACATTTTCAAAAAGGCTATCATCAACTTGTTTCTCATGTGTTACAACCTTTGGAAATTTGACAGCGAATTTGAAATCTTCTGGTGTTCTTCTTTCCCAATTCTGTACCATAAACCTAGAAGGTATTCTGTAGAAGGTAGAATCTATCTCAACGAATTTAAAAATTTGAGAATAATATGAAAGCCACTCTCGAGTATCTAGGTCCTCAGTATAGAATGGTCCTTTCCATGCATCATAACTCCATCCCGCACAACCAAGATAAAATTCCAATACATTATATTATATTTTCATTGCAAAAACCTTTTAGAAAATTAAGATTAATAAAAAAGTTAATAATTGATTACATAATTTTTTCTGGGTGAGATATATTCAACTTTTCAATAAGTAGTTTACTCTTTTTCAACAGCGAGTGTACTCTTTAATTATGGGATTTTAGCTACATACTTAAATTTCTTTATCTTATTTATTATCTTTAGATCTATATTGTATGATCTTAAGATAAATTAAAACTGAATTTTTTCCAAATAGTTGTCAAGATCAAATCAATAGTGTATTTATTTTTTAACTTGTCCTATTAATTCCAGTTTATTTTCGGGTTCATATAATTTGACTTCAGATTCATATTCAATATCTGGCTTACCAAAAGTATCATTGTCAACATCAAAGCCTAAATTTCCTTTATAGATAAAAATTTTGTCTTCAGTTTCAGGGTTGTCCGCCGTACTATTAATTAAATTAAATGAACCTGACAATTTGTAATATTTGTATAAAATAGAATCGCCTGTAGAATTTGCCTTATCTTCAACCTTTAGTGTTCCCGAAAAAGTTCTCGAATTATCTTTAAATAAATTATCAAATGATGTTTTCTCAAATTCGTATAAACAATCAATTTCTGGACAAATTTTATTGCCTTCACCTAAGGTCATGTTCGTATTCTGAAAATAAAGATAAGAATCTATAAGATTGCCTTTTTTCAATGTTGAATTTATTTCAATTGTATCTAAAGATTGAGGGAAGGAAGAATTGGCAATTGGAAGAATTGTTATTCCTGCAAGGGTCATAATTAGTAATAGGTTTAGCATATTATAGAGAATTGATATTTAATTTAAAAAATATAAATAGTTTTATTTTATCTACGTTACAATATTAGATCTTTTTCTCGCAAACTCAAATATCCTTTTCACTTCTTCCCTCTGGCCTTCAGGAACTTCATAGTATATGATAATATCAAGCATCCCGGTCTTGACGTCTTTATCCCTCTGAGAACCATGAACCTTTCCATTATGATTTCTTATGATATCTAATAGAACCTCATACTGTTTTTGTACTTCCTTTACTGAACCCTGTAATAATTCAAAGGAGTTATCCATCTTAGGTTTTGACAAAGTTGAATCTCGTCCTTTCCTGTAGGGATAAGAAGTGTTTGATGATGTACTTGTAGGTTTGTTACCATAGGTACCTCTATTAGGACAAATATGCTTTTTTCTTGTATACGCTTCCCAATATTCATTGTAGTCTGCATTCCAAAAAATTTGAGTATTACAACCATATATACAGGTCTTGAATTTAGTAGCATCGCTATCCTTAGAGCTCATTTTTTATTATTTCCTAAAATTAGATTTCTGAACTTCATTTTTTCTTATAACTATTTTTTCTCTGTCAGTAAGGATGTGAATGTCATCTCCTAACCGGATACCTGATTTTTCAGCATCTTCTGTAGGAATACTTGCTACGATAGGAGGATAGCCACTACCTCTTTCGACTCTAATTTTACTATCAGCATAAGCACTAAGCTTCTTTGAAGTCATGATTATATATTTAATATTAAATTGCATGTATAAATATATCATGTATCGACTATATATATGTGTCTTATTTAACGATACTATTGATATAGATCTGGCTTTATAATACTTATAAAACAAATACCTTATGAACAAATCTTAGGAAAGAAAACAACAAAAAACAGAAGAAAAGGAAATGCATCATTAATCAGGGTATTTCGAGAATAAAGATTGTGAAATATTAAATTATTTTTATACAAATTTGATAGAAAATAAAATATGAAAATCATTTATTCATTCATTCATTTTACAGGATACATAGAAAAAAAATAAGGATTTTATTTATTTGCTGTTCATCATTTGTATTTTATTTTCGATATCTAGGATGAAATACTTTTTCACTTGCCGGATGTAAATATTTTCTCCAATTCATTGTAGAATTCCTTATTCGCTGTCGACTTTGTTAAAGATGTTTGCCATTGTTTTTCTACTGTCTTAATAGTTAACTCTACTGCCTTATCAATAGTACTTCCCCATTCTTTTTCAATTATTTTTTTCAGTTTTTCTACATGAACTTCTTTCAATGCAGTATAAAATGAACTTTCCAATAGTGATTTTGCTGCACTAATTGGGTCTGTATCACAACAAGGAGAGTTATTACAGCTTGTTGTTTCGCAACCACATGATGTTTCTGTACATTTGTTTGTCGATTCTTTCATTGTTCCATGACTTTCACAATTTGTTTCACATTGATTTTCAACCATTTTTCTATTACCTCGTGTAACTTACTATAGAAAGGTAAGTATTTAAATTAGTAAGTGATAAACTGGTAAGTGGGTGAAATATTAGTAACTTGACAGACCAAAAATTATCTGAACAATATGGAGAAAGAGAAAATATTAATCAATTTATGATCGATGATATGAATTGTAAATGTTGTCCAGTTTTTAATACGCTCAATATCATAGGAAAAAAATTCACAACACTGCTATTACGTAACATGATTTTTCTAAAACAAAAAAGATTCAGTGAGTTTCTTAATTCCATAGAGGAGATAAATCCCAAAACACTGTCTATACGACTTAAAGAAATGGAAAGAGAAGGGCTAATAAAAAGAGAAGTATTTAATGAAACTCCCGTCAGAATAGAATACTACTTGACTGAAAAGGGAAAAGCATTACAACCAATACTGATGCAAATGGCATTATTTTCCATAAAATATTGTTGTGATGAAGTATTTGATAATCCCGACCCTAACAAGATTAATAAAATAAATTCAAAATCCCTGAGTAAATATATGACCACATAAATATATATTTATTCTTAAATGTTTAGATCTTTTTTTATTAATCAAATTTTCATGTTCTGTTAATATAACTATCTATTGAAATTTGTCAAAAACAGAGAGTTCACATGTAGTGAAGGCAATTCTATCTGTACTTTGCGTCGTTATACATAATTTATATAAGTCTCTGACAATTTTTAGTAATAAAAATTAAATTCTGCATTTGTGTAAATTTGAATTGAATTCAACGATTTGATGTGTATCACAAAATATAAAGAAAAGGAGTATCTGTATACATTATAGATGAAGCTATATTCAGATTGGTAGTCAACATTTCTGTTATTGTTTCGTATTGAACTGGTACCTCATTCTTATGTGTTGAGAATCCACACTTTAGCGGAGAGAAATATGTTGATGATTACCATTTGTTCATTCATTGGTTGAAAAGTATTGAAAACATACGGTATAAAGATGCAGGTAGCCAATATCTGAAGCTTACAATGTACTAGGATTGAAACTTGCAAATCTTCCGAATTTTAGCAAAATCTGATGCAAAGAGTTGTCCAAGATTTCAAAAATAAAACCGTATCTTTTTTATTTATAATTTTCAGTACATGTTATGCAAATTCTTTTTACGGGTGATGTTATGTTAGGTAGACTTGTAAATGAAGTTCTTCCAAACTCTAAATTCACCTATGTATGGGGAGATACCATAGATATCATCAAGAGAGCAGATTTTTCTCTTATAAATTTAGAATGTGCGATATCTTCAAGGGGAAAAGAATGGAATAAGACATTGAAAGTATTCCATTTTCGTGCTAATCCTGATGCCATTAAAGTTTTGAATTCTGCCTCTATTGATTATACATCTCTAGCAAATAATCATGTTTTAGATTATGACTTTGAAGCTTTACTAGACACCATTAATTTTCTGAAGGAGAATAATATTTCTCATTCTGGCGCAGGCGTAAATTTAAAAGAAGCTATGAAAGCCGCTTTCATAGAAAAAACATTAAAACCACGTGCAAATAATATTAGTTCTTATTATAACCAAGCCGACTATGAACAAGCCAACGATAATAATATCAAAAATACTATAAGAATTGCAGTAATTTCTTTAACGGATAATGAGCCAGAATGGGAAGCAAAAGGTAACTCTGCTGGTATAAATTATATTCCAATATCATTGGATCCCGAAGAATATTATCATAGACTTAAAAATTGTATTGAGGAGGCTAGAAAGCAATCAGATTTACTTATAGTCTCGTCTCATGTTGGACCACATTTCCGAGAAACACCTTCTAGGGAATACGTAAATTTTGCACATAAAATAATAGATTTCGGTGCTGACATATATTGGGGACATAGTAACCATATGCCCCAAGGAATAGAGATCTATAAACCAGATGATAATAGGAATAACAAAATAATAATATATGATGCTGGAGATTTTATAGATGATTATGCTATAGATTCTTATTACAGAAATGACTTGTCATTTATTTTTATATTGCATTTTAATCTTGATAAGAATTATAAATCTTCAAATAGCAGCGATAAAGGTAACATATTGTTACAAAATGGCATAATTGAACTTATTCCTACGAAGATAAGCAACTTAAATGTTAATAGGATTTCAGCAGACGATAACGATGCAGATCTAATAATAAAGAGAATGGTCAAAAGATGTTCAAATTTGGGGACAAAATGTTTTATAGACGAAAATAAAAAAAGAATACTAATATTCCTTTAATTGAAACATAATATACTATACACTAGGTTATTGCTATTTTTTGCTTATTTATTTTTTAATTGTTATAAATATGTGTCAATAACATTGGAACGTTCTTCTCTTAAATTCATGTAATATTTTACTGTCAGATTATTAACTGGGAGCGATGTTATTTGTAATTACTTATTATGAAAAATTCAAGGAATGAATATCAATAGATCTTTCAGAACTTATATCTTGATGTCCTAAATTTATTTGGAACTATTTAAATTAATAAAAGGTTACAATTGTTTTGATATTCTTTTAGAACGTATTTCAGAAAGATATTTGATACTAAAAAATATCAATAAAGCCTGTAAAATGTACCCACCAACTATCAGTACTATTGCATTTAATGGTTTAGAAAATGTTAACATCAAATTTACATGTGGAGGTGCAAGGGTATTACCAATTATCACTAGCAATGATATTGGGATACATGCGTACAATGCTTGTGTATATCCTTTCCATAAAAAAACAGATAGGATAACAAATGATAGTTCCAACGCGATTGCCCTATAAATGAACTTTGGATTTCCTAGTGGAATAGCAATTAAACCAATAATAATTATGGAAAATATAATCGCTAGAGTTATTTTTCTGTAATCAATATGCATATAGATTATAAAAAGATAAATCAATAAACGCAAATTTAAGTCTAATAACCAATTTTCTTTTATTACTGTCATTCATGTAAAGCATCAGATCAAATGATAACACTTTTTCCTAAAATTTACATAGCAAGTGAAATAATAAAATGAAATGTATACAAGAAAATAGATCCGAATTACGTCTCGTATTTGAAGATTTCTATACTTTGCTTTTGTACAAGTTTCCTAGGTATATCAAAAAAAGGTAATGATAAATAAATTACAATTTTTTCATAAAGATGATTTATTACAAATCTAGAGAATGGGTATTAACACCTTGCATTTACATTCTCTAGATAGTATGGATTTGATTCCAAAATAATCTTTGAATTTTATTTATTATAGCTTGCTACAGCTAATTCTATAACAATCTAAAATTAGAATTATATTATTATCTTATTAATTTGTTAGCAGTGAATGCTAATCAAAAGCGCTTTGAGGTACTATCATTTAAAAAATTAATTGCATTGAAAATACTTATCTTAGATAATTAATTTATGAAGTAAAGCTTTTGTAAATATTTGTTTCTATAAATCAGCTGTATAGCTTTTCATTATAAATTTTAGAACTGCGAAATTTTGGTAAAACATGCACGTATGATTCTGTCCTCTTAACCAAATGGACAAACATGCTGCTACAATTCAATACTAGTCCAATTATATTTTTTTGTAAAACTCTTTATACTTCAAAAAAAACAAAAAAATTCAGAAATACCTATACTTTTTTGCTAACCCTTATCAGATAATCTCCTTAGGTCGATATCGAAATGATTTACGTCTATCTTTCAATAGCACTTTTATTATCGGTACATCAGTATCCGTAAGTGTGAATGTAATTATTATAAAATAGATGTAATGTATTATTTTCTATATCATGTTTTACAAATGTAAAGTCTAGTACTTATACATGTATCTGTTTATTACTACTGTATGGCAAAAGATCCAATATGTGGAATGTTTGTTGAAGAAACAAACGATTCAATTCAATACACAGTAGATAAAAAAAAATATTATTTCTGTAGTAATCAATGTTTAGATGAATTTATTCAGCCTGAAAAAGAACTTAAAAAACTCAAGTTTCATGTTGCGATAAGTATAGCTCTAACCATTCCTATCGTTTTATTTTCACTCCCCCATATGTTTCCGACACAATTTGTGAACCTTTTTCCCATGGAAATTATGCACAACAGTAAATACATAATGCTAGCACTGGCTACACCAATACAGTTTTGGATAGGCTGGAGATTTTATAGAGGATTTTGGGACGGGATTAAAGCGAAGGCATCAAACATGGATACATTGATAGCTATAGGGACAACTGCTGCATATTTATACAGTGCAATTGTTTCAATCGTTCCATCATATTTTCCATTTGAATCTGTATATTTTGAAACGGCTGCAATTATAATCACATTGATCCTAATAGGAAGACTATTAGAGTCAAGAACCAAAGAGAAGGCATCTCATGCTGTAAGAAAATTGTTAGATTTACAACCAAGGATGGCTAAAGTAATAACAGAGGACGGTACAGAAATCGAGATCCCGATAGAACAAATTCAAGAAGGGCAAACTATTATTGTCAAACCAGGAGAAAAAGTACCTACAGATGGAGTGATAATAGACGGTGCATCATCTATTGATGAATCAGCAATTACAGGTGAAAGTATACCTGTAGAGAAATCAACAGGAAGTGATGTAATAGGAGCAACAATTAACAAGAATGGATTACTAAAAGTAAAGGCAACAAAAGTTGGACAAGATACAGTACTTTCTCAAATCATTACATTGGTAGAAGAGGCAAGAACCGGTAAAGCTCAGATACAAAAGATGGTTGATCAGGTCGCAAAATACTTTGTCCCCGCTATTATAATAATAGCTTTAGGAGTATTCGTTGGATGGTACTTTATTGGTGATGCTGGTCTGACCTATTCGTTACTTGCATTTGTATCTGTAATGATTATTGCATGTCCTTGTGCATTGGGTATAGCTACTCCAGCAGCTCTTATGATGGGTTCTGGCAAGGCTGCTGAAAATGGTATATTGTTTAAAGGGGGAGAATACTTGGAAATTGCAAAAAAGGTAAGAACCATTCTATTTGACAAGACAGGAACATTGACTACTGGAAAACCATCTGTGACCAATATTATTGACATATCAGGGATTGGTAAAAATGAACTTCTCAGGTTGGCGGCTATTGCAGAATCAGGGTCAGAACATCCTTTGGGTCAGGCTGTAGTAAGAAAGGCAAAAGAAGAAGGAATTATTGTTTCAAATCCAGATTCCTTTGAAGCAGTATCAGGGCACGGACTCAAAGCAACATATTCTGATCATGTCATTATAATAGGCAACAGAAAACTTTTAACTGAAAATAACATATCAAGTGAAAGAAGCGATCTCATTTTAAAACAATTCGAAGAGGAAGGAAAAACTGCTGTATTAGTTGCTATCGATAATAAACTATCAGGAATCATTGCTATTGCAGACACTATTAAGGAAAATGCAAAAGAAGCTATCGATCTATTAAAATCTCAAGGAATGGAAATTATAATGCTCACAGGAGACAATGAAAGAACCGCAAAAACAATTGCTTCAAAACTTGGAATAACAAAAGTAATAGCTCAAGTTATTCCACAACAGAAAGAAGAAGTAGTTGCCAAGCTAAGGTCCGAAGGCAAAGTTGTTGCCATGGTTGGAGATGGTATTAACGATGCCCCTGCATTGGCAAGAGCAGATTTGGGAATTGCAATTGGTTCTGGAACGGATGTAGCGAAGGAAACAGGTGGAATCATACTGATAAAGAATGATTTAATGGATGTTGTTACAGCGTTGGAACTAGGAAGAAAAACAGTCTCTAAAATAAAACAGAACTTATTTTGGGCATTCGTCTATAATACAGGTTTGATCCCTATCGCAGCAGGGGCATTGGTTCCATTTCTTGGGTTAGGAATTTTCGGATGGCTTCCAATGCTTGCAGGATTAGCAATGGCTATGAGCTCTGTAACAGTAGTTGGAAACTCTTTATTGCTTGGAAGATACAAGCCAAGCTCTTTTGTTAAAAAATCTAAAACTATGTTACATGACTCTAAAAAAGATGACTTAATAGAAGTAGCTGATTGGATTCGTACTAGGTAAAAATACAAATATAAAAATTTTTTTCCTTTTTTATAAATGATTATCTATCTATATGAGGATTTCCTTACAAATTTGTATCCAGATTGTTCCAATTTTTCTTTAATCTCCTCCTTTGATATCAATAACGAATTATATTCCACTATTACACTATCCGTCATGTAATCTAGATCTATTCTCTTAATTCCTTTTTCGTTCTTGAGTTGCTTTTCTACTATTGGTTTACAACTAACGCAATACATTCCAACAATTCTGAATAATGCTTTTTCGATCTTCATTTTATTGAAATCAGATAAGGAATAGAATTAGTTAGGTAATAAAATTTTTTTATGTTGATCATTTTTGCCCCCATACCACAATTATTATCCCACCATATTCATAATAAATCAGATTAAGTATTATAATATGATAGAATAAACTTGATTTCTTTATCGCATCTATAAATGAAATGTCATAGTAAATCCATCTTTAACATCAAATTTTGATTAATTTCTCCCAAATGAGAGACGCATCTAGATATTCAAAACCTTTTATTGACGGACACAGAAATAAATTAATAAATGGATCTACGAAATTTTAAGAGTTTATCCTTAATGGCTATAAACCAAGGAAATACAAAAATTGTATATACATTATTACTATTTGTTGTAGCTGTTGGATTATTGTTCATTCATGGTAATATCAATAATTTCGATTATGTTTATGGACAAGACCAGGATATTATAATCAATACAACGAAATTGGCAGATAATATCTACATGCTCCAAGGATCAGGAGGAAATATTTTGGTCTCAGTAGGACAAGATGGTACCTTCATTGTAGATGATCAATTTGCTCCTCTTACTGTAAAAATTAAAGATGCAATTTCCAAGGTAACTGATAAAGCTATAGAGTTTGTAATTAATACGCATTGGCATCCAGACCATACAGGAGGAAATGAGAATCTTGGAGAGGCAGGAGCAATAATAGTATCACATGATAACGTAAGAAAACGTCTTAGTACAGAACAATTCTCGGATTTCTTCAAACGATCGGTTTCAGCTTTGTCTGAAAAAGGATTACCAATTATTACATTCTCAGATAACATGACAATCTATCAAAATGGGGAGGGAATAAGAATAATCCATATGGATAATGGTCACACGGATGGTGACTCCGTAATCTATTTTCCAAAGAGTAACGTAATTCATGTTGGAGATGACTTTAGTGACAGGTCATTTCCGTTCATAGATATATCAAGCGGTGGATCAATAGACGGATTGATCGCTTCATTGAAAATGATATCGTCAATAATTAATGATGAGACTAAAGTTGTTTCTGGACACACTGGAATATCAAACAAGACCAAAGTTATTGATTTTGCAAATATGTTAACAGAAGTACGCAACCAAATAAGTCAAATGATAAATGAAGGAAAATCTTTACAGGACATTATTAATGCACATCCAACATCCAACTATGAGAAAATCTATTATGATTATAAGTCAATAAAGCCAAAAGACTTTGTGACACATACATATCAGAGTCTTACAAAAGAATAAATGCGTGATAATATATTTCCCTTTTTAATATATTTATTATTAATATAGTATATATTCTATTTCCAAGAAATATTTTATTTTAACAAGTAAATTATTAAAATTATTAATCTCATTTTATAGCAGATTGCAAATGACAGTATTCATCTATCGTTTTTTAATATTTCCATCAAAAATTATATATGAATTTCAAAAAAGTTACCAAAAAGATCGATATTAGTTTACGGATCCTAATAACATTTCATACTCCGAACCTTCCGAACCCTATACCAGAGTAACAACTTTATTGATTTTAACTTGTAATATTATTTCATGAGTATTCAAACAGCAATATGACAAGTCATTATTGGTAACAGCTACTTATATTCTTCTTTTACCTCATTTCTATGATTCTGAATTAGTTTGTGTATCTTAGGATTAATAACAAAAGTGCAATATGGTGCATCTTTATTTTTTTCATAATAATCTATGTGATAATCTTCTGCAACAAAAAAATTGGTAAAAGGAGTAATTTCTGTCACAATTGGATCTTTGTAAACATTTTCCTCTTCAAGATTTGTTTTTGATTTTTCTGCGATCTGTTTCTGCTTTTCATCATGATAAAAGATTGCGGAACGGTACTGAGTACCTACATCGTTGCCTTGCCTATTCAACGTGGTAGGATCATGTGTACGCCAGAAAATATCGAGTATTTTTTCAAAAGTTACAACATTCGGATCAAATTCTATCTGAATGGACTCTGCATGGCCTGACCTACCGGTGCACACTTGCTCATAAGAAGGATTTTTTAATGTTCCTCCAGCATATCCAGGTAGAATATTTTTTACACCTTTGATTTTTTTAAATATCGCTTCTGTACACCAAAAACATCCGTTGGCAAGTGTTGCTATTTCAGTTTCATTG
>Ga0310902_10000165_pt1 | contig 15908 bp, 12 predicted proteins | sample C24D3metaG_FD_203748 | JGI IMG/M metagenome (GOLD analysis project Ga0310902, IMG submission 203748) | Lab incubated soil microbial communities from West Virginia University Organic Research Farm, Morgantown, WV, United States - C24D3 | ecosystem: Environmental > Terrestrial > Soil >...
TGAAAAAGCAAATAATCTTGCAAAACAAGAGAATTTAAACAATGTAAAATTTGAGATATCTTCAGCATCAGAATTTCTAGGTACCAATTATGATTTTATAACATTGTTTGATTGTCTTCATGATATGGGAGATCCTCAAGGTGCATTGACTCATGTATTAAAAACAATCAATAAAGAGGAAGGAGTTTGTATGATAGTTGAACCTTATTCGCAAAATAAACTTGAAGATAATATAAATCCAATATCTAAAACATTTTATGCTGCCTCTACACTAATATGTGTACCAAATTCGCTAGCTTTTAATGGACCAGCCCTAGGTGCACAGGCGGGAGAGGAAAGGATCAGAGATATAGTAAGGAAGAGTGGTTTTTCACATTTTAAAAGAGCTATAGATACACCAATAAATATTGTATACGAAATTAAACCATAATTTTATAAAGTATTTCCAAGCTCTACTTTTTTTACTAAAAAATTTCAAATAAGTAATTACCTATAATATTATGTGATTATATAATTGTATATAATTATTACATCTAGTAAAACAAATTGCATATTGAACCTGTATATCTATCAGAAGAAATGTTGTAGAGTACGTAATGAACGGGTACATGTATTCGAAAAATTGCCTATTATGGATACAAGCAACTAAAAAAAACACAAGACAGAGATGTACTGCTGAAATCGTTTTTCATTAAAACGAGTAGTGGAAAAACATTTACTATCAAGCAAATTCAGTATGCAGAAGGCATAGACTGCAATAAGGTGATGATGTAAATCAGTTTATTTCGCTCTACCATAATTTGTTTGTAAATAAAGATATCATTGTTGAATTAAGCTAAACATTCATGTATCGCTTACAATCTTCATAGGATGGAAAATCTGGTTATTTTTATATTGACCCTAGAGAATACTTTTTGCTATTTGTATTTAAATATATTTTTCAAATCAATATAGAAGGAAAAATGTAATAGGAAAACTAGTCAAAATCTTAAGGAACGTAAATAGGAATATAGTCGATGAAAAAATAAAGACATATCCAATATAATAATGATTTTTTTACTGATTAAAATCATGATAAGCATGTTTTATAAAAAAAGTTAACGTGATCTTTGCAGATAGTAATTAATCTTATGAAAATTCATTAAGTTACTAAATTTTATTCAATTTATTAATTTTAATAGAGTCTAGTATTTTTTCAGCTATGGGTAAATATAGAATATATGAATTTGCATCAAAATTATACTTATACATTAATAGAAGATCATTTGTCTTATCTATTGCGTACAAGTTTAACATGCCTGTAGTATTCCCCAAAGAATATGAATATCTAGACAAAATTCCTGATGCTTGATTTCCGTCTATCAAATATTTGTCGGAATGTTTTTCGACGAGTTGAAAAGTTGGATCGCTATTTTGCATTTCAGCCTCCAATTGATCTATCAAGGCGTTAGCATAAGAAGAATAAGACTTGAATAATGGAAAACCGTACTTGCCATTAATATCATCAAGTGGTATAACTTTAAACGATATTCGTACATTTGCAGAAACATCTTGATGAGATATCAAGACTTTATTAAAGAAAGAAGGTTTTTCATTTTCTATCTTTTCAATTTTCCAGTCAGTTTCATCAGGAAATTCTAAAGTAAATAGACCTTCAGGATCATTATAATCAAGCCATTTGATATTTTCAGGAATTATAAAATGAATGGGGACTAAAGGAGACAAAAAAAGTAATGGGAAAAATAAAGTTACTAATTGTATTTTTACCATTTAAAATATTATTATTACTTTCCAATTTATCTCTAAGGATTCAAAGCCAGAGTTTAATTGAGTCAATAGTTTGTGAACCAAATTTGACCTAAAAGGAATTTCAATTGAAAACTTAAAATTTTATATAAAATGATACTTATAAATAATTGAAAACTAAATGACAGTACTAAAAATTTCGCAAATAGAAGTTGATGAGGAAAACCAGCAATGGTGGTTTGTGGAACCATATGATGAAATTTTCAAAGAATATGATAATATCGATGGTTACCCCGCTCATATAATAGATAAAGTAGAAGAAATAATTTCAAATAAAATTGGAAATAAAAAAGTAAAAGTTACTGCTTTTTCTTATAAAGATATCATAGGCACGTACGATATATTAGATTAAAAACTAACAACTTGAAATAAGTTAGGTATTTTTCTCGATTAAATTTTTCCCCATAATCACAAAATTTACATTTTTTGTAATAAAATTTCAATAGCTACCCGAATTCATAATCAATGATTTACATATCTAGGAAACTTAAAAGTATAGTAAAGTGAATTATCAATAAGAAATTAATTTGATCAAATTTCCACTTGTAAAACTAGAAGTACTAATATCACAATTGAGCCAGTGATTTGTGAACCACATTTGACGTAAGAAGAGGATTTGTTTTCATTGAAATATTGATTTTAGTAATACTAGACAAAGTGTTATTTTACTAACATCCAATAAGACTTCGAAATAAATAAAAGTCTGAATAATAGGTGGTTTATGTAATATGGATAACGATTTCTCCAACTATCTGATTGATGTGATTAACAAAGGTTCTCTATCTCTTATGTTATCTATCGGCCATAGGACAAAGTTATTTGATGTATTATCTACACTTCCACCTTCAACAATTGAAGAGATTGCATCGAAGTCAAAGCTAAATCAGAGATATATTAGGGAATGGCTTGGAGGAATGGTAACTGGAAAGATCATCGAATATGATCCAGTGAATAACAAATTCTGGCTTTCAAAAGAAAAAGCTCAATATTTAACTAGAGAAAATAACATATATAATTTTGCAGCATCTATACAGTGGATCCCCATATTAGCTCAAGTAGAACATGAAATTGTTGAATGCTTTGCAAAAGGTGGAGGTGTTCCATATTCTTCATACAAACGATTTGATGAAGTAATGGCAGAGGAAAGCTATCAAACAGTAGTGGTAGGTCTGATTGATTATATTTTGCCTTTAGTTCCTAATCTTATTTTTGATCTTAAACAGGGAATTAAAGTCCTTGATATTGGATGTGGTAAGGGAAAAGCAGTTAATGTGATGGCAAAGCATTTTCCAAGGAGTACATTTTACGGATACGATCTCTCTAAAGAGGCTATTGATCAAGCTACAAAAGAAGCAAAACATATGAAGAATTCAAATGTATTTTTTAAAGTTCATGACGTAATGGATTTAACATTTAAAGATAAATTTGATTTAATTTCAGCATTTGATGCAATACACGATCAGCCCAGACCTGACCGGGTCTTAAAAAATATTTATCAGTCTCTTTCAGATAAAGGAGTTTTTCTTATGCAGGATATTCTTGCGTCAACGCCATTGAAAGATAATATTTCGCATCCACTGGGAACATTTCTTTATACAATTTCTTGTCTTCACTGTATGAGTGTGTCGTTGTCCCAAAATGGTGCTGGGTTGGGTGCTATGTGGGGAAAAGAAAAAGCAGTCTCCATGTTAACAGAAGCGGGATTTTCTAATGTTGAAGTAAAAACATTACCACATGACTTTCAAAATTATTATTATGTTTCATATAAGAATAAATAACATAATCATAAGATATTCGTTAAATGGAACATGGTAGGCTCGTATAATTTTTAAAATCTAATCTAACATAACAATATAACATATCCATTTTCATTCTTTAAAGCTTCAATGATAAATAATTTTGAATGTCTTCAACAGAGTCAAATGCCTCGAAATCAATTTCAGGAAATTCTTTTTCTAAATGAGGAACTAATCTAAAAGGAAGATTATCTTTTTAACTAATGTATTCTCAAAGACAAGAACCTTGCATGATAACACAGTTATATACTATAAAAAACCTTTTAATTTAAAATTTTTTAAATGCCTTAAGTTATATAATCATTATGAATCATGATTATGTAATAGGGCTTGACCAAATTGGAAAAGATGACATAAAAATAGCAGGAGGAAAGGGAGCAAACCTTGGTCAAATGATTAAATTTGGCATTCCTGTCCCTTCAGGTTTTATTGTAACTACCTCATCATTTGATTATCTAATACAGACAAATAATCTCGAACACCAGATAGAACAAATCATAAAAAATACAGATGTAGATAATACTACAGAATTGTTTAAGGCTTCAAAGACAATAAAAAAATTTATCCTTTCATGTAAAATGCCTTCTGAAATAGAATCAAAAATTATTGAATCATACAAGAATTTATCAGAGAAAGATCATGAATACGACAAAAATGTTAATGATACAAATAAAAGAGATGTATTATGCGCAATAAGAAGTTCAGCTACTGCTGAAGATTTACCAACTGCTTCATTTGCAGGACAACAAGCTTCTTTTCTTAATGTAAATGGAAACGAGGAATTAATCGAATCAATCAAGAAATGCTGGGCTTCATTATTTGAACCACGCGCAATTTTCTATCGGGCAAAGCACGGTTTTTCAAAAGCCAGCATAGCTGTAATAGTTCAAAAAATGGTAAATGCTCAGAAATCTGGCATAATGTTCACTGTTGATCCCACTACTGGACACAATATAATTTTGATTGAATCTACATGGGGATTGGGTGAAAGTATAGTAGGAGGGGAAGTTGAACCAGATTCCTACAAGGTTAGCAAAGATGAAGTAGAAAAAGAAGGAGGGAGACAAGAGGCAATTATGGAAGTAAAAATTTCTCAAAAAACAAAGATGCGTTTTTATGATTATACTCTGAATTCAAACGTCGAAGTCAATGTGCCAGAAAACAAGTTAAATGTACAGGTTTTGACAAAGGATGAGATTCTAAAATTGGCAGAATATGGAATAATGATTGAGAAATACTATGGAGGTCAGCCACAAGATATAGAATTTGTCATAGATGATAATGGTACTATAACTTTTGTCCAGACTAGAGCAATTACTACAAAAGCAAAGGAAATGATTGAGAAGATCGACACTTCTCACTATGCCAAGAACAAACTTCTGCAAGGCACTGGAGCATCTCCTGGTATAGTGACTGGAACGGTGAAACTTATTTTAAGAAAAGATGATATTACAAAAATAGAGAATGGAGATATAATTGTAACAACAATGACTTCTCCTGATTTAGTTCCTGCAATGAGCAAATCTGCTGCTATTATTACTGACCTTGGTGGTAGAACTTGTCATGCTGCAATAGTCTCTAGGGAAATGGGAATTCCCGCAATAGTTGGAACACAAAAAGCCACAAGAATTTTGAGAGATGCCCAAGAGGTTACAGTTGACGCATACAATGGCATCGTTTATGAAGGTAAATTGAAATTGATTAACGAACAAGAACAATTTTTAGAAAAGAAGGCTAGTGAAAAAATTCCAGTGCCAATAACTAATACAAAAGTAAAAGTAAATATCGCATTTGGACATGGAGTCGAACAAATAGCATCTAAAGCAGATGGCGTAGGTCTGCTACGGATAGAGCATTTAATTACAATGTATGGTGTTCATCCCGCCAAGTTGGTAAAACAGGGAAAGCAAGAACAGTATATGAAGATTCTAATGGATGGAATAAGACCAATTGCTAAAGCATTTAATCCAAAATCAGTCTGGGTAAGAATGTTGGATGCAAGGACAGATGAGTTTAGAAATTTAGAGGGAGGAGAAGATGAACCTGTAGAAGCCAATCCAATGTTGGGTTGGCATGGAATACGTAGAAGCTTAGATGAGCAGGAATTACTAAAATCAGAATTTCAGGCAATAAAGAGACTACATGAAGAAGGCTTGACTAACTTGCAAGTAATGTTGCCTTTTGTCATTTCTGTCGAAGAAGTAAGGAAAGCAAAAGAAATTGCAAAACAAGTTAGTTTGCCATTGGACAAAGCAAAGATTGGGATAATGGTAGAAACTCCTGCCTCTGTCATGATAATTGAAGATCTTTGCAAAGAAGGTATAGCTTTTGCCAGCTTTGGAACAAATGATTTGACTCAGCTTGTTTTAGGCATTGATAGAAACAATGAAAGGTTGGCACAATTATCTTCTGAATTTCATCCTGCTGTTTTACGATCCATGGAAAGGGTAATTAATATCTGTAATAGCTATGGAATAGAGACATCTATATGCGGAGAGAGTGGTAGTAATGCAAGTATGGTTAGAATTTTAATGAAATATGGTATAAAGAGTATATCATGTAATATAGATGCTATTGATACGATACGAGAAGTTGTATATCACGAAGAACAACAAAATCTTAGTCGAGAATAGGAATCACGTTGTTTCATATATGTAATATATCTTTAAGATGAGATCTTTATAAAAAGAAATTTTCATAAATTTATTTATAATATGATTATTAAAAATTCGGTAATCATTAAAAAAAGATAACATTTACACTTGGCAAGAAATTATATTAAAAATAATATCTAAAATACTATATCAACATTCCTCGCTATTTAGTGATAACTTTTTTGTATCAATACCAAGAAATGTATCTAATGTTTGTTTTACTATCTCATTAGTAGATACTTCAACTTTTTCTGCTTCAATCTTTGTCTTCCCAAATACTTTCATCAATACTTATTCTGTGTTCCATTCTGGTACTAGTATTGTATATTGCGGATTAATTTGTTGCGTTTAAAATTTTTGGCCAATAATAATATAATATATAAATTAATTATTTTAAAATCATTATCATTATACCAATTATCATTACCTGATTTACTATCGTAACCAATCAAAAGAAAACGGATATCATCAATCTATAAAGAATATGAAGCCAACAGAAAATTTTATTTTAGTCAAGTCTTCTTAACAAATAATAAAGATGTGACAGATTAAAAGTTCAAATAATTACCTCGTAAGAGGTAAAAATGATCTAATGGAATATTTTTGGTTCTGTAAATAACAGTTCTCGTTGAAAAGAACATATAATTGAGAAACATAAAAACAGCAGATAATAGAATAAACTTTCATATATTAAGATTGAATAATTTGATCAACAATAATAATTATGATGAGACTCATTTTATTAATATAGTAAATTCTTAGATATTTACTAATAAAAAGAAAGTTTTTAATTATGTTATAAAAATTATTTTCAGAAAATTAACTATTTAAAATTCCTCTTTATTAAATCTTTTAGAATCATTCGTATTTCAGATATATTTTAGTTTAATATTACTAAATAGTGAATATAGTAAAAACAAGAACAAAAAAAAGTAGTGCAATATTTTTAATAATTGTATTTTTTGCTGGAACATTTGCTTTATCTTTATCTCCTTCGTTTATTATTGGCAAAGCACAAGGAGAAGCCGAATATGGATACAAGTATTACAATTCAGAATATTATCCACCAGCATATGAATGGAATGGGTACCCACCAAAAGATCCGGCTCCTGATATTATTGTTCCATTTGATTTTCCTAGAATTCAAGAAGCAATAAATGAAGCGAATGAAGGTGATGTAATCAAAGTATTACCTGGTACATATACTGAACAACTCAATATTGCTAAAAGTCTAACAATTATAGGCTCAGGTGCAAAGGCTACCATAATTAAAGCACCATTGCCATTAGAAGATTTAGATACCAATGTAATTGGACGACCACATATTGTTGAAGTTAACAATGAGGCTGAAGTTACGATGAAAGGATTTACTATTAAAGGTCTCGAGAATGCAACTTGTGATGTATTATTCGGAGTTGTCGTATTAGGTGATGCAACTCTTAAACTAGATTCTGCTGTTATCAGGGACTGTACGTTTGCCGGTATTGTAGTTGGTATTTCACTCACATCAGCTAATTCACAAATTGGACATGCAACTATCACAAATACAGTAATCACTGACTACCAAAAATTTGGAGCCTATGTTGATGGTTCTGGCTCAACACTAACAATGTCTTACAACAAGATAGTTGGGTCTAATTACGAAGCCTTTGATACAGACGAGATTGAGATCTCTCCCAATCTCATTGGTGTCTATTTCACCAATGATGCCAAGGCTACGATTACTCATAATGAAGTCAGTGGAAATATCTGTATCCTTCCTGAGTGTGGTCCAGATTGGTTTAATCAATTTCAAGCAGCGGGAATAGGTTTTTGTAATAAATCCTTCTTATCTTCAACTTCAGATATTTTGCCGATAAATTTGCAACAGGAAAATCCGAGTGAAAGATGTACTTACATTAATGCAACACTTACTAACGGTCCTTTCATCGCTCCCATGATAGATGTGCAACAGGAAAATTCAAATGAAATTGGTTCTTTTATGTCTATTCCAACAATTATTGGTTTAAATACAAATGTTGCTGGTAATACTGTTGCAGGTTCTATAATCTACAATAATTATTTATCAAATAATGATGTTGGCATTAGTTTGACTGGAGAAGAAAGTGGATGTTGTGTAATTGATCACAACAGGTTAACAGACAACCGTTTCTTTGGAATTGCAGTAGCAGATGGTGAACATACAGTTTCTAATACCAAAATCTTTGGAGGAAATATTGCAGTAGCAGCAATAGCCACAAATGCTAATACAGTTGCCACACTAGATCGTGTCAAGATTGTGGATGCAGAAATTCCTGTGCAAGCACTTTCATCTGGTGAGTTTACTGCAGCAGTAAATGTAGTCTCTCCATATTTCTTTGCACCGTGATTGACAATATCTCATTTTTTTTTGAATGTAATTATCCAGTAGTATATTGAAAGTATCGAATCAATTACTAGAATAATCTAATAAATTTAAAGTTGATTGAACTTTCTAACAATAAATTGTCATTCCTGGTGTCCCCTTATACTATATAGGATCAGTGGTTTGTGAAACAGGTCTGACTTAAAGGGGAGGATTTATAATTGTCTGTCAATAATTGGTAGATATCCTAATACTAATTAACTTCATTTATCTATAGAGACTAAAAATAATATTTGAGAAAAAAACTAAAAGTACATATGTTATTTCTGTTAAAACATATTGTATCAATAACTATGCTATCTCCAGGTTTATTATTTAGTAGGGTCTTTGTTTCAATATAAAAACAACGATAAAAACAACAAGTTATGGTTATAATCTTTAAAAATCAGAGAAATTTTTAATGTTGAGATGATGAATGCACCTTCAACTCTTGTCTAGAGTTAAATGATTGACCACAATTTTCACAGGAGAATGAGGCTTCTATATCTTTGCTTGATTCATCAAAGTTTTTCCACTATCAATATCTCTATTCCTACAATATCTCTATTCCTACAATATCATAAACAACAAATTATATAGTAGTTGCAAAATTCAAATTAAACTACATTAAAATGTCTCTAGTTTTTATAGAATGGGACCATTAGAATGTCAAACAAATTTAACCTAAATTTTTGTCCTAACACAGGAATCAATCATTTTAATTGAAATTGATACTATTGTTAATACTAGAGATTTACACAAATTTGAATTTTGTTTATTGGTATCTGAAAAACATTTTACATCTTGAGTTGAGATCATATCATACATTGTATGCTAATTTTGTCAAATTGTATCAGAAACAAATTTTACAAAGTTTCTAGTCTCATTCTAGAATTTTGTCTCTATCTCGCCTTATACGTTAATTCTAAAAAGCGTTGTTTATGTAACTTATTTTTTATCAATGATCTAAACGATAACCGTTATCAAAGAATAACTCACCTGTTTTCATGGTCAATCATTTCAAAAATATAAGGATTTTTTACTTAAATATTTATGAATCTATAAAATCTTCAACTATTAAAGTGTCAAAATCTGTCCAAATATTAGGACCATTAAATATCGAGATTTGAAAATGTAAATGTGGAATATATGTATAACCAGTCATACCTACTTCCGCAATTTTCTGTCCTTGTTTTACCTTTTGTCCTTCTTTTACATCAGAACTATTAAATCTGAGATGATCATATCTTGACCATTCTTTATTCTTATGCATAATTGAAATAAAATTAGAAAAATTCCAATAAGCAGGACTAGGACCGCCTATTGTTGAGTCATCTTTAACAAATGTTACAATTCCATCGGTTGCTGCGAGTACAGGGGTATTTTCTGGAACTATAAAGTCTACTGCATTTCTTAACTTGCCTATATGAGCAGGTGATGTGCTTCTATCAATTCTTTGAATAGAATTTTTTGGTACAGGAAGATGATATTTATTTAAAGCAGATCTATTATCTAAGTTATTTCTATCCTTCACTAAACTTATCAGATAAAAACCTTATTTAATAATTCGTAAGCAAAGTAACTACGCCTTTCTTCTATTGTTCTAGCAGGTCTAAAATATATGATGTATTGATAGGTACATTTGTGTGAGATTCAAAAATCCGGGTCTTTAGGGTTAAAAAAAGGAAATTGGAGATACTAACAGGGGATTATTAGTGCCACTGCAATGTGATTTCGTCTATTTCCATGTCAACATCGTCATACCTTAAATGAACATTTGGTACCGTGATTGGTGTTGCTACATTCCCATACTCTACAACAGCAGAAGCAACTGCAGCCATTCCACAAAATGCACTATCATGATCCTTCGATAGTTTTAATGTTACCTGTCAGGTGGTCGTACGAATTACAATTTCCTTTTTTACTACTGTCAAATATCTTTACACTTCCGCCGTTTCCAAAGGTATTTTGTTCTGCCATTCGGTATTACATACTTAACATCTATTATGAAAGTAGAATCCAGTTTATGCTTGTACAATTTACACACTACAGATTTTTGTATTTACCTCCACACAGACGAAAATTCTTTTCTTGTGTTTAAAGATGAGTAATGCGTTACTAGTATTTCTAAAAAACTCGATCCCAAAATATATAGATATCCGAAAAATACTAAGATTGTTACAATGAGAATTTCGTCACAAATGGAAAAAGCAATTAATGAACAAATTTCTTATGAAGCATCAGCTACCAATACATATGTTGCTATTGGATCATGGTGTGAAAGAACTGGGTATGAGGGAAGTGCAGCATTCTTTTTCGAACAAGCCAATGAGGAAAATAGACACATGCTAAAGTTCATTCATTATCTTAATAATACTGGAGCCGAAGCGATAATTCCAGCAATAGAAAAGCCTCAGGGTGAATTCGATTCACTAGAATCTACTTTCCAAGCTGGTCTAAAGAGTGAACAAACTGTTACAAAGCTCATTAACAATTTAGTAGAAATTTCTGAAAAAGAAAAAGATCGTGCTACATACTCGTTCTTGCAATGGTTTGTAAGTGAACAAGTAGAAGAAGAGACTTTATTTGAAACAATTCTTCAAAAGTTCGAGATAATTGGAAGAGACAAGCTAGCAGTATATCAAATTGATCAATCCTTGGCCTCAATTAGATCTCAGATTATGACTAAACAAGCAGGTCAAGAACAACCTCCAGTCAACTAAGTTCAGAATTTATACGATGGAATTTATCGTCGCTCTAACCCTCACTAATGCTTCTAACCCTAATGAATAATTCTAATAATTTCTACATCATTAAGTGACTTACAATATATTTACAAATATACAGCTTTTCAAAAACAAAACAAATTCTCTATCAAATTTTTTATAGGTTTCGAAGACATTAAAAAATTCATCGTAGGCGTTTAAGAAATAGTTAAAAGATAATCATATTTATTGAAATTACCTGACATTTAAATCCATTAAGGTTGATAATTTGTGTTCATCTTCTCTCAAGTGTTCGAGTCATTTTCAGAAATTCAGTGTTGTTTAACTTGACAGAATCACCTAACACAATATTTATAATTCATAGTGGGATACTAAACTCAAATGAAGGAGCAAAGAATTTTAAGAAAATTTGTAGTGACAATATTATTTTCCTTTGTTTTAATTGCTCTAACTACTGCTATCATGACCACAACGAATGATAATATCAATGTAGATGCACAGACCAAAGAAAATTCCTTCGATGTAATTCTTACTTTATTTGGTGTCAATAAGAATACTGGTGATGTAATAACCTTTAGTAGCTCTGAAAACATTACACACTTCAAAATATTTGATCCCTATGAAGAACTAGCATATGGAGATACCTCCGAAGTCTTATTCAATTTTAATGGAACTGAGGTTAATGCTGGAGATACCTTTACAACTTGCATATTGACTATAAAAGATATAAGTGTCATATGCAAAAACGGAGAAAATTCTCCTGCAAAAAGACCTGAGATAGTTGACATTAATTTAGTTTCCGATAAGGCAACCAAAATAGAAGTTCAAAACATTATGAGCAAAGTTGGGTCAGAAAAAGATGAAGATGAAGATCAGGGAAACAACGACGAGGAAGAAGATTCCACAGATAATCAAGATGAAGATGAAGATGATAAGGAAGGTAAAAATCCCATTATAGACTCGGAAATTATTCAAGTTCAACCAGGTCTATAAAAATAGTGATTAACAAAATTACTAGATAACTCATCATAATAAGTATAATTGCGATAATATTTACAATTATCTTGTAGATGTAACAAAAACAAATGAAATTGTTGTGATAGATACTAATAGTTTAGAAATTATTTCAAAAATTCCAACTGGAAATATTCCATTCTGGATTGCAGTGCCTGCAAATGACTAATTTGCTTTAATTATTTTTATTTTATTTTGTTTATTTATTTTACCTCTACATTGACCTTTATTACAAGAGATAAATTCAATTGAGGCCAAGGTATTTCCAGAACCTTTGAGTTTTGTTTTAATTCATCAGAGATTTTTATAACTCAACCAGAACTCGATTCTTTAATGGTGATCAATACCCATCATCTTTCAATCTTTAACAAAGAATTTTTAAATTCTTTGCATATCTAATTAGCATAGGTTAGAAACCTCCTACAAGGACACAACAACTTTGAAATGTCTATTATAATATAATAGTTGTGAGTTTAAATAAATGAACTGTCCACTTACACAATATGGGGCCAGTAGTTTCCATTGCGATATTGATTCTAAAAAAAGACTCGAAGTTATTAAATTAGAAGCAGGTAATAAACATTACTTTATAATATACTAAACATTAAGTTAACTTTTGTATAACAGGATACCATACTATTATTTAGATTCAATTTCATTATGTGTTTTAAGAAATGTTATATATTATATAACACATAAATTCAATTATTAAATAAAATTTATTATTCAATAGTTCATTGACTAGAAATTATTCTTAGACAAATATAATTTTTAAATATTGTGTTTCCATATATTCTCCAATATCTTTTATATAAATCATAAAAAAACAAGAATATTATAAAAATTATTTGATAAAATTATTTTACTTTAGATATGGTATAATGGTCAATTATTTTTAAAGAGTTTATACTTTTATCCATTTTACATGATGGCATTTCAAATATGGTAAAATCTCCTTCATCTAAATCACTTTCTTTTAACTTATCTTCTTTACATTTGTATCCTATATCATAATATTTTCCATCTAACTGTTTTCCATTAATCTCAATACCAAGAAATCCAAATCCGTTATGCTGACTTGCTACATAATTGGGTTGATTTAACATTATATGACTGGTCCTGCCTCCTAGACCAATAACAGAAAAAATTGATCCTTCTGGATTAGAAAATTTATTTGTATTATTCGATTCATCTACGATTGGTTTGCTGATATTATTAGGATTAAATTGAAGAGGTAAAGTTCTATCATATATATGATTGTGGCCTTGTAATACTATATCAACTGCATATCTGTCAAATACAGGTTGATATTTATCTCTCATAATATACTCTTGAATGTGACTTGAAAGTGAAGAATACATTGGCTTGTGAAACATGACTATAATCCAATCAATAGAGGAGTTATTATTAGCCTTTTCTAGATCGTTAACAGCAAATATATATTGTTCTGTATCAAATGGGATATCTTCAACAATCACTTCATCATTTACCAAATGAAATGGAGGTATTTCGGCCTTTATATTATGTTTGGCTAATAGATCTTTAAGTGTTGTAACATAATATTTTGCGCCTGGTTTCTTGTTACTTTCAGTATCTTTATTACTTTCAGTATCTTCTTCGTCTTCTTTTTCCTCGGGTTTAAAAACATTAAGTGAAAATTCTAATTGTGTATCTAATATTAAAAAGTGTACATTCCCATAATCGAATGAATAGTATGAATTTTGTAAATCATAATGTTCTAACAATGAATTTTTTAGTTCTTTAGAACCTCCTTTTGCTTTTTCTTCGTCATCCTCATGATTTCCTATAGCAACTTTAATTTTTGAATCCAATGATTTAGTCATATTGTACCAGCAATCCAAACTTGGTTCATATGATAAATCCCCCAATACCAAGAAAATATCTGGCTTTTGTAATTCAATTTGTTTGATATTATTTTGTGCTACAGGTCTACAACCAAAATCACCTGCAGCAACAATTTTTATTTTTTGTTCATTTATAGTTTGATTTTGATTAACAGAAGTATTATTATGATCAACACTTATGTTAATATAATTTTTCTTGTCACTATTACTAACACTACCTTCATTTGCAGACTTAGATTTGGTATTTGTTGAAAAACCATCATGAAAAGTTAAAGTTTGCAAACAAATAAGAAATAATAAAATACCTACAATAAAATGATGCTTAAATTCGCACCGTATAAAATCTAAAAGCATTTTATTAATCTTAAAAAATATAATTAAAAAACTTTATCTAGTTTCTCTACTGAGAAATGTTCTAAGCCTTTATAGATACCATCCAATAAAAACCGACTTCAGTATTCTCAGAACATTGCATACTCTACATCAGAAGGTCAAATACCTGTTCTGTTTTATTATCAGCCGAGATGTAATATATCCACCAAACCGTCTCTTTGTCACTGCATCTTTGATAAATATGTGACTTTAATCAGATTTGAGATCACGATAAGAAAATGATTGTAAAAGTATCCTTATACAGTATGTTTCAGAATATAACTATTACACACAGGGATTGGTTACATTAAAATAAATTGACTATCGAAATGAGTTATGCAACAGATTTTAATATAAAACAATTACATTGACATCTTATGTAGTAAAATAACAGATAAAATATAGTTTTTCAATTTAGTAAAGATGTTATATAAGTGTTACAACGAAAAATTAGTAATATATTTATACATTTTCGTATTTGTGCAATAAATGAAATATAATTTTATTTTCTGTAAATATAATATAAATTATAATAAGAAATTTATATAATAAATTGAGGTAGTTAATAAATAAAATAAATGATTATAATCTAAAAATTGAGATTAGGAAGTAGAGAAATTGCAATATCTTCGTTATTTTTTATTGCAATTTTCATCATTGTCATAAGTATTATTTTAAATTTTAATCATTCTAATAATACTCTATCTATTTTATCCATCTATGCCGAACCAAATAATAACGAAGAAGATGAAGAAAACGAAGACGATAAAAAAATAGATAAAATAGATAAAGAAGATACAAAGGATAAAAAGAAGGATAAAAATGAATCATATTCTACTGCACTAGATCCTGCGTACAGACCCTTCTTTCCTATAAAAAAAATAACAATACCAAAGATTTACCAAACTATTTCAAATGGAGAAACATATAGATTTAATATCACCAATCCAAATGATCTTGTTCAAGTAGATAAAAGTGATAAAAAAAATATTTTTACACAGCAAAATATTGATGGAAGTTGGAGAATAGATTTTGGCAAACCAAGGATAGATATTCATACCAAGGATGCAGGAATACTACCCGATAAGCCATTAGAATTAAATAATATGTCCAATGGGAAAATTCAAAGTTGGAATTTTTCTGAACTAAAAGAGATAGGATATTGGTATAAACCAAGTGATTGGAAAAATATAGAAGTGACTTTGATTTTTAAACTCCTTGATTCAGCACGTTCTAACGGAGAACAGCATTCTCTTTCAATAGTAACCAGATCAATAACGCATAATCAACTT
>Ga0310902_10000171_pt1 | contig 15773 bp, 13 predicted proteins | sample C24D3metaG_FD_203748 | JGI IMG/M metagenome (GOLD analysis project Ga0310902, IMG submission 203748) | Lab incubated soil microbial communities from West Virginia University Organic Research Farm, Morgantown, WV, United States - C24D3 | ecosystem: Environmental > Terrestrial > Soil >...
CTTGCTGTGAATCTTGAGGGCGCCGCCGGATTGCGCGGCAAGGCCATGGACCATCGACAGCCCGAGGCCGGTGCCTTCACCCTGGCCCTTGGTGGTAAAAAAGGGCTCGATCGCGCGATTGAGCGTGAGCTTGTCCATGCCGACACCTGTATCGGTAACGGCGAGCCGGATGTAGCGGCCCGGCTCCAGCGTCTCGCCCTCCGACGGCCTGACTTCGACCTGGTCCAGCGCGAGGCGAAGCTGGCCGCCACCGGCCATGGCGTCGCGCGCGTTCACCGCGAGATTCAAGACCGCCAGTTCAAGCTGGCCCGGGTCGACCCGGGCGGCGGGAACATTGACGGCGGTTTCAACGCGGACGGCGATATGCGGACCGATGGTCCGCTGCATCAGGTCATGCATGCCCTCGACCAGCGCCTTGACGTCGACAGTGCGCGCCTCGAGATGCTGCCTGCGGGCAAAGGAAAGCAGCCGTTGTACCAAGGTCGCTGCCCGCTCGGCCGCCTGCATCGCGCCGGAAATCAGGCGGCTGGACCGCTCATCGGACTCATGCTGCCGCCGCAACATGTCGAGTGCGCCGACAATCGGCGTCAGCAAATTGTTGAAGTCGTGCGCGACGCCGCCGGTCAGCTGACCAAGCGTTTCCAGCTTGGCCATTTCGTGCATTCGGGAGGTCGCCTCGGTCAGACGCTGCTGGTCGAGCACGCGCTCGGTGACATCGTAGGAGAATTGATAAGCGCCGACCTGGTTGCCGGATGGCCCGAACAGCGGATTAAACTTCATTTCATAATAGAGGCGGCCGCGTTTCGGATCCTCGACTTCGGAAATGTGGCTGAAGGACTCGCCGTCGATGGCCCGCTGCCAGATGGCGCGTGCGTTTTCGAGCAGGTCCGGGCGGTCGGTCAGCATATCGAGCTTGCTATCGCCAATCTTTGGGCGCTTCCCGATCAGCCGCTCGATTTCGTCCGCGGCAGCTTTGTTGATCGCCAGGAGCCTGAAATTCCTATCGACCACCTGGACGATGGCGTCGGTGCCTTCGACCAGGTCGGCCAGCAGCTTGCGCTCCGCCAGCGCTTCCGAGATGCGCTGCTCAAGCGTCACGTTGAGCTGCTGCAGGGCAATTTCGGCCTGCCGGCGGGCGGTCACGTCCTGAAACAGCACGGCAACCTGCCGCCGTTCCTTCGGTTCCAGGCGGAAGGCCGCCAATTCGAGATGACGGCCGGTCGCCACCAGTTCCTGTTCGAAGCGGATCGGTTCGCCTGTTAACAGGACCGGCCGATAGCGCTCGATCCAGTCGTCGGCCTCGTCGGGAACCATCTCGCGCAATTTCTGGCCGACGACATTGGAAATGCCGGCGTGGCGAGCGTAGGCGTCGTTCGCCTCCACATGGATATAATCGCTGAGCTTCCCGTGCGGCCCATCGAGAAACTCGATGATGCAGAAGCCCTCGTCCATGGTGCTGAACAGGTCGCGGTACTTGGCCTCGCTTTCGCGCAGCCGCTGTTCGCTGAGTTCGAGCTCGGCGACATATTGCTCGGCCTCGTGCTGCCTCGCACGGGCACGCAAGGCAGCTCGCGCGGCGGAGACCAGCGTGACCGGATGCAATGGCCGTTCGAGGATCGTGACGTTGCCGAGGCGCCCGGCGATGCTGAGGTTGGCCTCCTGACCCGTACGGCCGCGTGTCAGCAACACGATCGGCAGATCGGACCATGGCGGCTGGCTGGCGATCCATCGTTCAAGGACGATCAGCCCTTCTTCGTTGAGCGCTTCCTCGGCAAGGAAGAGCCCGCCGGCGCGCGGCTCGTCGAGCGCTTCGATCAGCGAGGCGATGCCGGATTCGATGCAGGTCGCGACGCCGGCACCTTTTAGGATGCCATTGATGACGGTAGCGTCTCGACCGGAAGGCGCCAGGATGGCAAGCCGTTGCGGCATTCGCTTAAGCGTCCTCTCGCTGTTCGAGCAGCGCTTCGCTTTTCCCGGAGAATCGGGGGACCCCGGTCAGGATGCCGCTGAACTGGGAGAGCGGCTCCCCAACCCTGATGCCCAGCTTGTCGATGCGATATTCGCGTATCGAAGGTTCGTGGCCGCCGGTGCGCTTCTTCAGCACCGAGATGGCGCGCCGCAGCTGGCCCGCCGCCTCGAAATAGCGCAGCAACAGGACATTGTCCGACAGATAGGTGAGGTCGATCGGCGACTGCATCGCACCGACCAGCCCATGCTGGGCCAGCACGAGAATGGTCAGCACGCCCTGCTGATTGAGATAGGTCAGCAGCTCATGCATCTGGAGGAGCAGGAACTGCTCTTCCGGCATGGCATTCTGGTAACCCGACAGACTGTCGAGAACGACCACGCTAATCCCGTCGGCGACCTGATCGCGAATGATTCCGGCGAGCTCGCCCGGGCAAAGTTCGGCCGGGTCCACCTGCTGGAAGCTGAAGTTTTCGCTCGATCGGTCGAGGTCAATGTGCAGTCCGGCCGCGCGCCTGTAGAAATTGCGGCGCGTCTCATCGAAGCTGATGAACAGTGCCCGTTCGCCCCGCTCCAGCGCCGCGCTGACATATTGCATGGCGAGGGTCGATTTGCCGCAGCCCGCCGGCCCCATGATGAGGGTGCTGGTGCCACGGTCGATGCCGCCGTTGAGCAGCCTGTCGAGGTCAGGCAGCCCGCTGCTGGCCGGCGGCTGCTCTTCAAATTCCGGAACATGGTCTGCCGCGGTCAGGCGCGGGAAAATGCGCAACCCGCCTTTGCGAATGACATAATCGTGGAATCCGCCGCGGAAGGCGCGGCCACGCATCTTGAAGACGCGCAGGCGACGGCGCTCGGCGCCATAGGCGATGGTCAATTGCTCCAGGCGAGTGACGCCATGGACCAGGCTGTGGAGGTTGGCGTCGTCCATCTCCTCGGTGAGATCATCGACGAAGATGGTGGTGATGTGCTTGCCGGTGAAATAATGCTTCAGCGCCAGCACCTGGCGGCGATAACGCAGCGGCGAACCGGCCAGTAGCCGGATATCGGACAGGCTGTCGAATACGACGCAATCGGGCTTGATCCGTTCGACGCAGTCCATCACCAACTTGACGGTTTCGCCCAGCTCCAGGTCTGATGAATAGACGACCGATTGCTCGCGCGTGGGATCGAGGCTGAGCTCGGCTGGGACCAGCTCATAGATTTCGATGCCGTCCAGCGACCAGCCGTGGGTGGCGGCCGCCGAGATCAATTCCTCGCGCCCTTCCGAAAGCGTGACGTAGAGCGTGTTTTCGCCGCGCTCCCGAGCCGCCATCAGGAACTGGAGTGCAAGCGTGGTCTTGCCCGAACCCGGCCGGCCCTCGAGGAGGTGGACCCGCGACCGGACATAACCGCCCGCGAGAATTTCATCGAACGCGTCGATACCTGTCGGAATGCCGCTTGCCGGCTGAATGGTTTCCTTCGCTGTCATGGATATCCTGCTTAACCCCATCGTCCCCCTTATTGGGGAAACGCAACGCAAGAAATCCGGAAGGGTTTCCGTTAATTTACTGGAAGAGAAATGTTTGAGGCATTGAGGCCGGCCGCTTAGGGTGCGCGGCCGGCCCCGATGCCTCGGATGAACGTCAGGCGTTGGCGCGCAGCGACTGGGCAAATTCCTCGAGTTGGCCGGCGACCGTGCCCCACCCGTCATGGAAGCCCATCTGCTCGTGCTTCTCGCGATCGGCTTCGTTGGCATGTAGTGCCACGGCCTTGTAGGCGGTCTTGCCATTGCCGGCGTCCGCGAAGGTGACGATGGCGGTCATCGGGAAGCTTTCGCAGCCGGTCGCGGCCATTTCGGCCGGGCGATACTCCGGCCCGAGCGCGCTGGTCCAGGCCAGCTTCTTGCCCTCGATCACTTCGAGCACGCAGCCGGCATTGCCGTGGCCGGTGTCGAAGCCGTCCGGGCCCTGCATGCGGATGCGGAAGATGCCGCCGGGCTGAAGGTCGAGTTCGCATTCGGTGATCTCATAAGGCCGCGGCGCGAACCACTGCTTCAAATGCTCGGGGTTGGTGTAGGCGGCCCACACCAGGTTCAAGGGCGCGTCGATCGTGCGCTCCAGGACCAGGTCAAGCTTGTCAGTCATCGTCATTCTCCTTGTCCTTCAATTCCATCACATATTCTTCGAACCGGTCATGGCGGACTTCCCATTCGCTGCGGCGGTCCACGAGCCACTGCTCGGCCGTCGAAAGCACTCCCGGATTCAGCCGGCAGGTGCGTACCCGGCCCTTTTTCTCGCTTCGGATCAGTCCGCTGCCCTCGAGTGCCTGGAGGTGCTGAAGCACCGCAGGCAGGCTCATGGCGAGCGGCAGGGCCAGTTCGCTGACCGTTGCCGGTCCGCTTGCCAACCGGGCGAGCATTCCACGCCGTGCCGGGTCCGCGAGGGCCTGGAAGGCGCGATCGAGCTTGGACGATTCGTTAAGCACACGCTTAACTATCGAGTCGCGTGGTGCGTGTCAACACAGTTAAGCATACACTTAACTAAATTCGTCATTTCTCTAGAGAAACCCCGATGGCGGCACCGCGACGAGTCGCCAAAGTGCCGTTTGTCCGGCGTAAGGCGGGAGAGGAACTTCAGCGCAAAGGGAGGGTCCAATGCAACTGGGACGTCGACTGGTTGCCGAGACATTCGGCACATTCTGGCTGGTGTTCGGGGGATGCGGCAGCGCCGTGCTGGCCGCTGCCTTTCCGGATGTCGGCATCGGCCTGCTCGGCGTCGCGTTTGCCTTTGGCCTCACCGTGCTGACCATGGCCTATGCGATCGGCCATATTTCCGGCTGCCATCTCAATCCGGCAGTGACCCTCGGCCTGTGCGCCGGAGGGCGGTTCCCGGCGAAGGAAGTGCTGCCTTATGCGGCGGCCCAGGTCGTCGGGGCCATCATCGCCGCCTATTTCCTGCTGATCATCGCCAGCGGATCGCCTACCTTCAGCCTGCCTGACGCGGGCCTGGCCCAGAACGGGTTCGGTGACGGCTCGCCGGGCGGGTACAGCATGATGGCGGGTTTCCTGATCGAGCTGGTGCTGACCGCCGGTTTCCTGGTCGTGATCCTCGGGTCGACCGATGGCCGGGCGCCAGTGGGGTTCGCCCCGATCGCGATCGGCCTGGCACTGACGCTGATCCACCTGATCAGCATTCCGGTCACCAACACCTCCGTCAATCCGGCCCGCAGCACCGGACCGGCCTTGGTGGTCGGCGGCCTGGCGCTGCAGCAACTGTGGCTGTTCTGGGTGGCGCCTTTGCTGGGCGGACTGGTGGGCGGCATGGCCTATCGCGGCCTGTTCGAGGAAAGCGCAGCAAGGCCGGACATCAGCGGCGACCGTTGAGTCCGGTCGGGCTGAGCCAACTGCTGCAGGCGGGCCGGGGCAACTTTACTCCGACGCTGCTCATCTCTATCGGCCCGCCATGCAGCCTACCGATTCAATCCTCATCGTCGACTTCGGCAGCCAGGTGACGCAGCTGATCGCGCGCCGGGTGCGCGAGGCGGGCGTCTATTGCGAGATCGCTCCGTTCAGCCTGGCATTGGCTGCCCATGAGCGGATGAAGCCCAAGGGCATCATCCTGTCGGGCTCTCCTGCCGGCGTTCCGGAAGAGGGCAGCCCTCGCGCGCCGCAGGAGTTGTTCGAGACCGGGCTGCCGATTCTCGGCATTTGCTACGGCCAGCAGGTGATGAGCCACCAGCTCGGCGGACGGGTCGAGCCCGGCAACCAGGGCGAGTGGGATGGTGAGTTCGGCCGGGCCTTCATCACCATCACCGAGGATTGCGCGCTATTCGACGGACTGTGGGCGGTCGGCGAGCGGCACCAGGTGTGGATGAGCCACGGCGACAAGGTCACCGCCTTCGCTCCGGGTTTCAGGATCGTCGCAACCAGCGACGGCGCGCCGTTCGCGGTGATCGCCGACGAGGAACGGCAATTCTACGGGACGCAATTCCACCCCGAGGTAGCGCACACCCCCGACGGGGCAAAGCTGATCGCCAACTTCGTCCATCGCGTGTGCGGGCTGAAGGGCGACTGGACGATGGCCGCCTATCGCGAGACCAAGGTCGCCGAAATCCGCGAGCAGGTGGGCAAGGGCAAGGTCATCTGTGGACTAAGCGGCGGCGTCGACAGCTCGGTCGCGGCGATCCTGATCCACGAAGCGATCGGCGACCAGCTGACCTGCGTTTTCGTCGATCATGGCCTGCTTCGCTTGAACGAGCGTAGCCAGGTCGAGACGCTGTTCCGTGACCATTACAACATCCCGCTGGTGGTGGTTGACGCCGAGGAGCGGTTCATGGCGGGCCTGGCCGGAGTCACCGATCCGGAGGCCAAGCGCAAGTTCATCGGCGGCGAGTTCATTGCCGTGTTCGAGGAAGAGGCGAAGAAGCTGGGCGGGGCGGACTTCCTGGCGCAAGGGACTCTCTACCCCGACGTGATCGAGAGCGTCAGCTTCACCGGCGGACCCTCGGTGACGATCAAGAGCCACCACAATGTCGGCGGCCTCCCCGAGCGGATGAACATGAAGCTGGTCGAGCCCTTGCGCGAGCTGTTCAAGGACGAAGTGCGCGACCTCGGCCGTGAGCTCGGTCTCAACGAGCAGTTTGTCGGACGGCATCCGTTTCCCGGGCCAGGCCTCGCCATCCGCATTCCGGGCGAGGTGACCAAGGAGCGCTGCGACATCCTTCGCAGGGCCGACGCGGTCTATCTCGACGAGATCCGGAACGCCGGGCTGTACGATGCGATCTGGCAGGCGTTCGCCGTGCTGCTGCCGGTGCGGACCGTCGGGGTGATGGGCGACTATCGAACCTATGACAGCGTTTGCGCGCTGCGGGCGGTGACCAGCGTCGATGGCATGACCGCCGACATCTACCCGTTCGACGCCGCCTTCCTGTCCCGCTGCGCGACCCGGATCATCAACGAGGTGAAAGGCATCAACCGGGTCGTCTACGACTATACGTCGAAACCCCCCGGCACGATCGAGTGGGAGTGAAGGAAGCCGCCTGTCCGGGGGACAGGCGGGCCCTTCATCGCATCACTTGGCAACGTCAGGCAGGAATGCGCCGGTCATACTCGGTCTTGAGGCTGGCCCAATTATCCCAGAAGGGCGGCGGCGCTTCGTTCGCCAGGCGCGCAGCGAGCACGTCGACATGGGCATGCCAGCCCGCGCTGACATTGAGCATGATCGAGCGGTCGGGGATCCGGCGATGGGTCAGGGTGAAGCGCACCATGTCACCGACCGGCTCCAGCTCGAAGGTGACTCCCCCGGTTTCGCCCCAGCTGATCGATAGGCGGTGGGGCGGATCGAGCTCGGTGATCTGTTCAGTCCGGCGATGTTCGTCGCCATGTTCTTCCGGGGCCCGGCCGGGATTGTCCATCAGCTCATTGTTGCGCCAAACAAGTTCGACCGGCGTGCCGACGCGCATCTCCATCGTGCCCGCGGCGAGCCACTGGCGGCGAAGGTCACTCTCTGTGAGATAGGCCCAGACCCGGTCGATCGACCCGGGCAGCAGCCGTTCCAGCGTTAGCGTTGCGTCGTCACTCAGTGTGCCATAGGCGGCGGGAGTCGCGAGCTGAGTCATTTCTTGTCTCCTTGTTTGCGTGATTTGGCTTTGCGCGCGTCTTCGCGCAGCAGCTGTTCGAGGGCATCGAGGCGGCCGGTCCAGAAGCGCTCGTAATGGCGCAGCCATTGGTCGGCGCTGGCCATCGGTCCGGCTTCGAGCCGGCAAACATGGGTCCGGCCGCGCACCTCGCGGCGAACCAGGCCGGCATCTTCCAGTACCTTCACATGTTTGGAAGCACCGGCGAAGCTCATCGCGAACGGTTCGGCCAACTCGCCGATCGATTTCTCACCTAGTGCCAGGCGGGCCAGCATGCCGCGCCGGGTGGCGTCGCCAAGGGCACGGAAAACGATATCGAGGCGGGGCGAATCATGTTCAACCATGTGGTTTAATATGGCAAAGCGATTCACGATTGTCAACTCTTTGGTTGAATATTTTTGTGATTGATTTGAAGTCGCTGCGCCGTGACGGCTTGATTGTTGCAGGTCAGGTTCTATTACGTCCGCGGGGGCCAAGCGGCCGGTTTCGCCGCGTCATTCAGTCAGGATGCGTATTGTCCGACCTTTTGGATTTGTCCGAAGAAGAGCGGTTTCGCCTGCTGGTCAGTGCGATCACCGACTATGCCATCTACATGCTCGACACCGAGGGTCGCGTCGCCACCTGGAATCCGGGCGCGCAGCGGTTCAAGGGCTATACCACGAGCGAAATCATCGGGGAGCACTTCTCGCGCTTCTTCACGCCCGAGGACGTCGCCGCGGGACTGCCGGCCAAGGCGCTCGCGAACGCGCTGAGAGAGGGAAGGTTCGAAGCCGAGGGGTGGCGACTGCGCAAGGACGGGACGCGCTTCTGGGTCAATGCCGTGATCGACCCGATCTTCGCGGATGATGGCAGCCATATCGGCTTCGCCAAGATCACCCGCGACTTCACCGAAAAGAAGTTGGCCGAGGATGAACTGCAGTCGACCCAGGAGGCGCTCATGCAGTCACAGAAGCTGCAGGCGCTTGGCGAACTGACCGGCGGGGTGGCGCATGACTTCAACAATCTAATGACGGTGATCGCCGGGGCGAGCGACTTCCTGCTTAAGCATCCCGATCTTCCCCGCGAAAAGCGGCAGCGCTACCTCGAAGCGATTTCCGAAACGACCGAGCGGGCGACCAGCCTCACCAATCATCTGCTGGCGTTCGGCCGGCGCCAGGCCCTGAAGCCGATGGTGCTCGACCTCAATGTCCGGCTCGATGCCTTCGCCGAGATGATCGGCCGCATGCTCGGGTCGCCAATCAAGGTCCACCTCGATCTGCAGGCCAACCATGCGCTGGTCGAGGTCGACTCGACGCAGTTGGAAACTGCCCTGCTCAACGCCGCGCTCAATGCCCGGGACGCGATGGACGGAAAGGGCGAGTTGACCCTGGGAACTTCCGATTGCGAGCTCGACGAGCAACCGGCCGTCTGCATCACCGTTCGCGACAGCGGCGCGGGAATTCCACAAGATGTGCTGAACCGCGTATTCGAGCCCTTCTTCACCACCAAGGACGTGGGCAAGGGCACCGGGCTCGGCCTGTCCCAAATCCACGGCTTCGCTGCCCAGGCAGGTGGCCGGGCGGAGATCGTGTCATCCGAAGGCGAGGGGACGACCCTGCGCGTCCACCTGCCGCGCACCGGCAAACCGCTGCGCGAAGCCGAGGAACCGGTCGAGGTGGGCAAGCTGCCAGTGGGCCTGAAAGTCCTGCTGGTCGAGGACAATGCCCAGGTGCGCGACTTCGCCGCCGACCTGCTCAAGGACCTCCACTGCGATGTGACCAAGGCGAACGAGGGGAGCGAGGCGCTCGAACTGCTGCGATCCCAGCCGTTCGACCTGGTGTTTTCCGATGTCGTGATGCCGGGAATGGGAGGCGTCGAGCTGGCCCGGAAAATCGAGGCGGAGCGGCCGGGTATGCCGATGCTGCTGGCCACCGGCTACAGCGCCGAGCTGCTCAGCAAGAAAGAGAATAATTTTACCGTGGTGTCCAAACCCTATGATGCCACCATGCTGGGCAGGGCTATCTCGGAAATGCTGCTGAAGGGCCAAGCGATCGAAGCCGATCAGTCGGCTTGATTTGAGCACCTGGGACGCGCAGTCTTCGCCTCGTTGAGGGGCGGAGGGCCATGATGAGCGACGACAACCAGACCGCGGTAACCGACACGAATGTACCCGTCTGGTACTGGGTGGCTGCCGTCGGCGCGCTGCTGTTCGAATGCCTAGGATGTTTCTTTTACATTGCCGAAGTGCGGCTGACACCGGAACAGATTGCCACATTGCCGCTCGACCAGGCGGCGATGCTGAGCGCCAGGCCGGCCTGGTATTATGCCGCGTTCGGGGTGGCAGTCTGGGTCGGGCTGGCGGGCACCCTGGGGTTGCTGTTGCGTAAGGCTTGGTCGGTGCCGCTGCTGCTGTCCTCGTTAGTTGCCGTCGTCGTCCAGTTCAGCGCGATCTTCATCGTACCGGAAATGCGGACAGTCACCTCGGATGCGCTTCTCGGTCCGATCGTGGTCATCGTCATTTGTTACGGGATTTTCATGCTCGCCCGGCTAGCCAAGCGGCGCGGCTGGCTCCACTAAACGACTAGAGGCCCGCCTGGCCGCGACGGGGCTGGTTGCGGCACTGCACAATGGCTAAAAGGCCGCCATGTCGACCTTCACCATCGATACTTCGACCAGCCGGGCGACGCCGACGCCGGTGCCCGGCAAACGCATGACCGTCCCCGCGATCCGCGGGCGCAAAAAGGACGGCAAGACCGACCAACCGCTGGTCATGCTGACGGCCTACACCATGCGGATGGCGCAGCTGCTCGACCCGCATTGCGAGATGCTGCTGGTCGGTGACAGCCTGGGCCAGGTAATTTACGGCCTCCCGTCGACGGTACCCGTGACGATGGAGATGATGTGCGCCCATGGCGCGGCGGTAGTGCGCGGGTCATGGCACGCGCTGGTAGCGGTCGACATGCCATTCGGATCTTATGAGGGCTCACCCGAAAAGGCGTTTGCCAGCGCATCGCGGATCATGAAGGAAACCGGCTGTGCGGCGGTCAAGCTGGAGGGCGGGGAAGCGATGGCTTCCACAATCGATTTCCTCACCCATCGCGGCATTCCGGTGATCGGCCATGTTGGCCTCACACCGCAGGCGGTCAATGTGCTCGGCGGCTATGGCGCTCGCGGCAAGAACGCCGACGAAGCGAAGAAGATTATTGGTGACGCCCAGGCGGTAGCAGAGGCCGGCGCTTTCTGTATCGTCGTCGAAGGGGTGATGGAGCAGATCGCCGACCAGGTTGCCGACGTGGTCAAGGTTCCGATAATCGGTATCGGCGCCTCGCCGCGGTGCGACGGGCAGGTGCTGGTCACCGAAGACATGCTCGGCCTGTTCGAGCGGACGCCGCGGTTCGTGAAGCGCTATGCCGACATGGCCAGCGAAATCGGCGAGGCGGTCGGCAGATATGCCGACGAGGTGCGTAACCGCACCTTCCCGACCGAGGAGCAGACCTACCGGCCGAAGGAATAAAGATGGCGGAGCCCAGCCAGTCGATTATCGCCACGCGCGGGGCGCAGATGTTCCCTCGTTTGACCGACGAGGAGCTGGCGCGGCTGGCACGGTTCGGAAAGCCCGTCGCCTATCCGGCAAACACGATGATTGCCCGCCCAGGCGAAGTGGGGCCCGGCTTGCTGCTGGTGATGTCGGGCAGCGCGGAGGTGATCCAGCAAGGTCACCCACCGACCCACATCGTCACCCATGAGCGCGGCAATTTCATGGGCGAGCTGGCGCAGCTGTCGGGACGTCCGTCGCTGGTCGAGGTGAGGGCGCTCCAGGACGTCGAGGCGGTCGCCGTCGCCCCGGATCGCCTGCGCGCGATGCTGATCGCGGAGGCCGAACTGGGCGAGCGGATCATGCGGGCGCTGATCCTTCGGCGGGTCGGGCTGATCGAGGCCGGCGCGGGACCGATCATCGTTGGCCATGAAACGGATGCCGACGTACTGCGGCTGGTCAATTTCCTGCGACGCAACGGCCATCCTTACCAGAGCCTCGACCCGGCCGAAGACAGTTGCGGGCAGGTGCTGGTCGAACGGTTCGAGATCGAGCAGGAGGAGCTTCCGATCGTGCTCTGCCCGGGCGGCCAGCTGCTGCGAAATCCGAGCGAGTCGCAGCTTGCGCGCTGTGTCGGCCTGGTCGGGCCGATCGATCCCAACCGGCTTTATGATGTGGTGATCATCGGTGCCGGACCGGCTGGCCTCGCCACGTCGGTCTACGCCGGCTCGGAAGGGCTGTCGGTGCTGGCGATCGATTGCCGTTCGTTCGGTGGCCAGGCGGGGGCCTCGGCGCGGATCGAGAATTATCTCGGCTTCCCGACCGGCATATCCGGCATGGCCTTGATGGGGCGGGCCTATAGCCAGGCGCAGAAATTCGGGGTCGAGCTGGCGATTCCCGACGAGGCGGTGAGGCTCGAGTGCGGCAACGACCCCTGCCATGTGCTGCTGGCGACCGGCGAGCGAATCCAGGCGCGCAGCGTCGTTCTTGCCACCGGCGCTCGTTATCGCCGGCTGCAGGTCGAGCGGCTCGAGCAGTTCGAAGGAAGCTGCGTCCACTATTGGGCCTCGCCGCTGGAGGCCGACTTTTGCGCCGATCAGGAGGTGGCGCTGGTGGGCGGAGGCAATTCCGCGGGCCAGGCGACGGTGTTCCTGGCGGCTCGGTCGAAGCAGGTGACGCTGGTCGCCAGGCGGCCGCTCGGCGAGACCATGTCGAAATATCTGGTCGAGCGGATCGAAAGCCTGCCGAACGTCGAAGTGGTAATTGGCTGCGAGATTGCTTCGCTCGATGGCAAGCCGGGCGAGTTGGAGGCGATTACGGTCCGTGAGCGCTCGTCGGGCAACGAGCTCAAATTTCCGGCGCGCTTTCTCTTTTCCTTCATCGGGGCGGAGCCCAACACCGACTGGCTGCAAACCTCCGGCATCAAGCTCGACAATCGGGGGTTCGTGCTGACCGGGAAGGAAGCGGGCGGTGACCGCTTCCCCCTGGAAACCAGCCGTCGCGGCATCTTCGCCATCGGTGATGTGCGGTCCGCGTCCGTAAAGCGCGTTGCAGCGTCGGTCGGCGATGGCGCTCAGGTCGTGGCGGCCATTCACACCTATCTCGCCGAGCCGCAGGAAGTTGCGGTAGCGACGCGAGCCCCCCAGCCAGTCGCGCAATAAAAGCCTGACTTTCCACCCTTTGCCTTTGCCGTCCGCCGCGCTAGACGGCTCCCGCCAGCTTCTGTTCATTTGGGGTGGGGAAGGAAGCGGCCAGCGACCCCCACGTGCATTTTTGAGGATAAACTTGGCGCTTCCTACCGATCCGGCCGAAGCCTTCGTCCGCGAAGTCGATGAAAATCTCCGCCGCGACCAGATGGCCGACATGGCCAAGTCGTACGGCAAGTGGATCATTGTCGCCGTCATCCTGTTCCTCGCCGCCGTCGGAGGATACCTCTATTGGCAGAGCAGCAGCCAGAAGCAGGCGTCGGCCGATAGCGAGGCGATCGCCGCCGCGCTGGACAAAGTGGCTTCAGGCGACACCAAGAAAGCCGCGGCCGACCTGGTCCCGCTGAGCGACTCCCGCAATGACGTCACTCGGGCTTCGGCATTGCTAGGCCGGGCCGCACTGGCCCTGCGCGCCAACGACCGCAAGACCGCGATCGGTCTCTACAAGCAGGTCGAAGATGATGGCGGCCTGCCTCAGCCCTTTCGCGACCTTGCCTTGGTTCGCCGGACGATGACCGAATTTGATCAGCTGAAGCCTGACGAAATAATCACTCGGCTTGCCCCGCTGGCCGAGGCCGGCAAGCCGTTCTTCGGCAGCGCCGGCGAAATGACCGCGATGGCGATGCTGAACAAGGGCGACCGCAACGGCGCCGGCCAATTGTTCGCCAAGATCGCCGCCGACAAGCAAGTTCCCCAATCGATCCGAGCCCGCGCGGTGCAGCTCGCCGGCTCGCTGGGAGTCGACGCAACGGCTTCGATGCCGGTCGACCTTACCGCCACTCCTGCCCAGTAGGACATGACATCCATGCGTCACGTAACCCGCGTTTCCATCCTCCTCATGACCGCGGCAATGCTCGCCGGTTGCAGCACCGTCGGCGGCATTTTCAAGAAGAAGGAAAAGATCACCGTTCCGGGCGAGCGAGTCGCCGTGTTGGTCAACGAGGCCGAGATCGACATCGATCCTGCGACCGCCGCGCTGCCGATGAGTCTGCCCGCGGCGGAAGCCAACACCGAATGGGCCCAGTCCGGCGGCAACGCCCGCAAAGCGGTCGGCCATGTCGCTCTGGGCAATGCCCTGGGCGTCGCCTGGACCGCGTCGATCGGCGAAGGCAGCGGAAAGGGTGGCCGGCTCGGTGGCGGGCCAGTAGTGGCCGACGGCAAGGTCTTCACCATGGATACGCTGGGCGTCGTCAGGGCGTTTGACGGAGCCAGCGGTGGACAGCTGTGGTCGGCACGCTTCGGCGAGGTCGGCGACAACCGTGCGTCACTCTATGGCGGCGGTGTCGCCTATGATGGCGGGCGGGTCTACGCGACCAACGGCCTTGGTTATGTCGCTGCGCTGGACGCCGGTAGCGGCGCGCCGGTGTGGACCGTTCGTCCCGGCGGGCCGCTGCGCGGCGAACCGTCGATTTCCGATGGCGCAGTCTATGTAATGAGCCAGGATAACCAGATTTATTCGCTCAAGGAATCGGACGGCTCGACCAACTGGTCCAATGCGGCCGCGCTGGAAATCGCCGGTGTGTTCGGCGCCGCTGCTCCCTCGATCAGCCAGGGCACCGTGGTAGCCGGCTTCTCGAGCGGCGAACTCAACGCCTATCGTTACGAGAACGGCCGCCAGGTCTGGCAGGACGCGCTGGCGCGGACATCGATCACCACCAGCGTGGCATCATTGAGCGACATTGATGCGGACGCAGTGATCGACGGCGGAGCAGTTTATGCTGTCGGCCAGGGCGGCCGGATGGTCGCCCTCGATCTCTTTACTGGCCAGCGCATCTGGGAACTCAACTTTGGCGGGATTGCGACGCCATGGGTAGCCGGCGAATGGCTGTTCGCGGTCAATGACAAGGCCCAGCTCGTCGCGGTGAGCCGCGCCAGCGGCAAGATCCGCTGGATCAACCAGCTTCCCCGCTACCAGCATATGAAGAGCAAGGCGGGGCTCATCACTTACGTCGGCCCGGTGCTGGCCGGCGACCGCCTGATTGTCGCGGGATCGAACGGCGCGCTGATCAACGTCAATCCGATAGACGGCAGCTTCCAGAGCCAGGTCGACATCAAGGACGGCGTCAGCTTCCAGCCCGTGGTGGCGAATTCGACGCTCTACATCCTGACCGACAGCGGCAGGCTGATCGCCTACCGCTAGTTGACGCATCGGCGGCGGGCAGGCAGGGGCGGCGCAATGCCCCTTCCCACTGTCGCCATTATCGGCCGCCCCAACGTCGGCAAATCGACGCTGTTCAATCGGCTGGTCGGCAAGCGCGTCGCGCTGGTCGATGATCGCCCAGGCGTGACCCGCGACCGGCGTGAAGGCGAAGGGCGGCTGCTCGACCTCAAATTCCGGGTGATGGACACCGCCGGGTTCGAGGACGAGGACGCGCACTCGCTGCCAGGCCGTATGCGTGCCCAGACCGACGCGGCGGTACGTGAGGCAGATGTCGCCCTGTTCCTGATCGATGCGCGCGAGGGGCTCACTCCGCTCGATGAGGAAATCGCACGCTGGCTGCGTGGCCATGCTACTCCGGTGGTGATCGCCGCCAACAAGGCTGAAGGCAGCGCCGGAGAGGCCGGTCGGATGGAGGCGTTCGCGCTCGGCCTCGGCGAGCCTTTCGCGCTTTCGGCCGAACATGGCGAGGGGCTGGTCGATCTGTTCGAGGCGATCCGTCCTCATGTCGAGCATGAGCATTTCCTGACCGAAGCCGAGGAAGAGGAGGAAGGGGCAGGCCCGCTCAAGCTGGCCATTGTCGGGCGGCCCAATGCCGGCAAGTCCACCCTGGTCAACAAGATGCTCGGCGAGGAACGGATGATCACCGGCCCCGAGGCCGGAATTACCCGTGACAGCATCAGCATCGATTGGGATTGGCAGGGCAAGCCCGTCAAGCTGGTCGACACAGCGGGCCTTCGAAAACGCGCAAGGGTTGAGGACAAGCTCGAGAAACTGTCGGCCTTCGATACCAAGCGGGCGATCGATCATGCCGAGG
>Ga0310902_10000172_pt1 | contig 15773 bp, 17 predicted proteins | sample C24D3metaG_FD_203748 | JGI IMG/M metagenome (GOLD analysis project Ga0310902, IMG submission 203748) | Lab incubated soil microbial communities from West Virginia University Organic Research Farm, Morgantown, WV, United States - C24D3 | ecosystem: Environmental > Terrestrial > Soil >...
CAGCTAAATCGCTAAAAACATCCGTCCCAGTTACATTGGCAGTATATCTATCACCGTTAATGAAAGTTACATCTACAGATTTCGCATGTTCTACTACGTGATTATTTGTAACTATATGTCCATCCTTGCTGTAAATGAATCCTGATCCTAGAGAAGTACTGTTCTCGTTCTTTGGACCAAATGGATCTACAGAAGGTATTGTTTTAGTTATCTGTACAACGGAATTTTCAACTAGGTCAAACAAGTCATTAAGGGTTAAATACTCTTTTTCTGTAAAATTGGAGCTTTGACCATTAACAGATTCCAAAGTGTATGTAACAAAAAATATTGACATCACAACAAAAATAATAGCATGATTGATCATTTTTTCCATCCATGAAATAATTATTATTGCTGTTTCTATATGTTTCTTTTATAATCAAATTTCTGGTATTATCCTATAAATTATATATTTGGACAGAGATCTGTCGACAGGTTATCTTTCATAAAACATGCTTTTTGTTATTTGGCATATCAAAAATATGACACAAATTTTTACGGTCCAACAACTAGGAGAGAAATTTTGGTATATTTTTAATTGACTGTTAGCTTTTTCTTTTACTATTAGAGTTTGTTATTGTCATTTTAAATATTAAAAGTATTAATCCATATAAAAAAAATCTCGTCATAGTCTTTTAGTTATCCTTATTAGTTCTATCAAATTAGATTTGTTATGAATGTTAGAAGTGCAAAATCTGTTTTTCTGTCGCATTCTCGTTTTGAAATATCTCTTTTTATTCTAATTGTATCTTCAATCGGTTCTCTTGTACAAATTAGTGGAGGTAGTTGGGATGTGACATCCCATATTCTACAAGAACCAGAATCATTCTTTACACCATCTCATACTATGCTATATACTGGCGTTGGTCTAATCTCACTTTCTGCTCTATTGGGTTGTATATTAATGAGAAGCCATGAAATAAAAAATACACCAGTTGCAGGAGCATTCAAGCTTTTGGTAATAGGATCTTTGTTGGCTGTAATTGCAGGCCCTTTTGATTTTCTATGGCATAACACCTTTGGCTTCGATGGTCTTTTGAGTCCATCACATGTTACTTTGGTTACGGGAATGTTAGTAAATTCCGTTGCAGTATTCATGGGATTATATAGATTAATGAGTTATATCCCGAAAAGAAAGCGTTTGATACAATTCTTTCTAATTCCTTCACTTACATCATTGTGGTATACATCTATATGGTATACTTTCATGTTTGTATTACCATTTTCTGATTCCGATTTTTTTAACTTTAATCTCGATTCTTATAGTGCAACAATAATTGCTAGCATATCCCTTCCATTAATCAATTCTATAATATTTTTAAGTTCCTCTAGAGCATTAAATAATGGTTTTGGCAGTGGATTTGTCATTGCTTCACTGTTGCTTCTTATTAATATTTTTGCAAACATAATCCCTGCTAAGGGTCTATTGTCGCCTGTTTTGCCCTGGTACATTGTTACTATATTAAGTGCATCTCTTCTTTCGGATATTATATTAAATTCTAATTTGTTCAAAAATGAATTAAAATTTAAGTATAATAAACTGACGGTGGGAGGAATAATGGGTTCGGTTTTTTATTTTTTCAATTATCCTATGATTACATGGACCTATGGAAATGCATTAAATGCCAATTTAGATTCAATTAATGGAGTATTACCAACCTTTCTCAATACCCTTGTACCACTATCTTTTTTTACGATAGCTATAGGTGCTGTCATGGGTGTGATAGGCTCTCTAATCTTCTCAAAGATTGAGCCTCTCTGGTTTGGTCCAAAATTTCAAGGTAAAAAAGTATCTTTTGCAGAAAATACAGGTTGATCCATTATTCTTCAAATATGTTTTACCTTATTTTGTTTTCTTTTAGTTCTGATAAATAATTTTATACTATTCTTGATTACAGATTTGATCCTTTCTATTATTATTTAACACACCAATTAATCAATATTTTATTTGCAGATTTCAAATTACTAAATATTCGGTGATTTGAAATCATAGGTTTAAAATCATCATAAGATAAAGGAGTATTATTTAATGTCACAATACATTCTATTCCTGCATTTATTGAAGCCAGTACCCCTAATGGTGCATTTTCAACTACAAGAGCATTTTCAGCTTCTAAATCTAGTTCTTGTAAAGCTTTGATAAACGGCATGGGATTTGGTTTTCCATTGGCAATATCATCTGCGGTCACCAAGACGTCAAATATCTTATTTCCAAAGCTATGATTTATGATATTAAAAACGTCAGACTTTGTAGACCCGCTAACTACTGCCTTTCTACAAGGTAAACTGGATATTAGCTTCTTAACACCTGGAAATAACTTGAAACTACCTATATCCTTAAAAATCTCACTCTTTTTCCTAACTATTTTCTCTATGATGGATATATCTGCAACATAAATATTTTTAGTAGCAAGTATCTCTCTTACTAATTCCATTCCCCTTCTTCCCTCATTTTTGTAGATGAGTTTACTTTCAACTTGAATATTTGTTACATTTTCAAAAGCCAATTGCCATGCCCGGGAATGAGATGGCATAGAATCAACCAATACTCCATCCATATCAAAAATTATTCCTTTCAAATGTAACAACTTCTTAAACTCAATTCTACTGTATTTTATTATTGCTTGAATCATCTCTTCTAAAAATTGGTTGGAAATGGTAATGAATTATCATCTTATTGTGAACTTTTGCTAATAGTCACACGTGTTCTATTTTTATGTTTTAAAACTTCTATAATATTTTGATCGGGATTAATTACTCTTCCAATAACATTTACCGGTGAATAAGGTAATATCTTGTCGCTTTTGCTTATTGGCGTTGGACCAAAAAATAAGCAAATTGCTTTTCCTTCAGGCCAGAAAGCGACATCAAAAATTTCTACTTCTTTTTTGGGATTTTCGTATTTGACATCGATTTTTGTATCGTCGCTATAGATTTCCTCTCCCCATTGGTTCATGTACGTTTTAATAGGTAAATTCATGACAATTTTCTTTACAGTTTCTGGAGACCATGAACAATCTAAACGGATATAGATTTTCTTATCTAAATCGTCAAAATATACATCTAATATATCGTTCAAATTGCATTTTAATCTTAAATGATAACCATCATATGTTTTATGCTATTGTTTTACGTGTTATAATTCATGATATATAGATCTAAGTATTCTAAATATAGTATATAGAATAAATTTTTGTTCTACGATGGTCATATACAGGTAATGACTAACGACAACAGAATCAGTCTCATAAAAATATCTCGCGGCCTAAAAGATGCGTTAAATAATGCAGGATTCACCATTGAATCCATATTAGATAACGAACCCTCAAAGATAGCACAAGATCTAGGAATAGATGAATATGTCGGAAAGATTATTTTTACCGAGACAAAAAAGAAATTCGCAGGTATTATGCATGTGTAGTTAAATGATTTTTTATGATTGTCGGTATGAATAAAGACAAACATTGAATTTTATAAATAAGTAAATCATATTGAATATTATTATCAGTAGATGAATATGAAAATATTTGGTTGGTATAATTTTCTCTATAAGACTTATACTATGTCCTCAATTTTCGTATATGTAATTTAGCCATAAAATAAGAAAATTTCAGGAGATCTATTCGATTTAAAGTTACAAGTCAGATCCTAGGATTCCACCGTTGCCCCAATTCTCTTTTGATATCTCATAAATTAGTATTCTCATGTTTTCTTCTTTAGCGTGTAATATGCGAGCTGTTTCCCTTGTTAAAACCTTTACCAATTCTCTTTTTTGTTCAATAGTCCTTCCCTCATTCATAGTAATTTGAATTACTGGCATATTTTTTTATAAATAAATCCTATAAATAAATTTAAACACTGGGGTTATTTCGTTTTATAAACTGCCTTGGAAGATATCAAACAAATTTTATTTCAAAATAGTTTTATTAGAGAAAATAAATTTCTAGTTCGTAGTTTATGAGTAGCCATTATTATACCCATGATAATATCTCACTTTTATCCATTTTATTTGGAATGGGTTTGATTTTATCTTTGAATAGTATTTCAAATCCTAGTAATGACAACCTTCACTATGCATTTGGTCATAGTTTTACTTCTGATGATTCTGTGACATTTCTTGCGATGGCAAAACAAGCCGCGATTCAGCTAGAACTCGCAAAGAAGAGTTTTCCGGTAAATATAACACTATCGATGGATCACTCTGACAATGCTGCGAGGCTGGTAAATGATGTCTATTATGTTGACGATGATATAGTCGATGATAACGATTTTATTAAAAGATACAACAAGGAGATATCTAGTAAAAACAGTACTATTCACTCTTTAGTAACAGCTGATCTAATTGATCAAATTCTACGTGAATACGCTTCAGCAATTATATTGGATGTTGATTTGACCAATATGTCTAACTTGGGTGTTTTGGATAATTTTAATAAATCTATAAATTCTAATATTCCTATCAACTACTCCAGTCCTAACTATAAGCAATATCAAAAACTCATTTCAACAAATAATACAATTTTCAATTATGATAATTATGAGACAGCTCTTGCATTGACCATGGAGGTGAAAAATATATTTAATTATTTAAAATCCACAGACTCGGTTTCTGGTGAATCCAAAACTGATTCTTTGTTGCTAGATAAATTGGAAAAGGACATAGACAATTTGCATAGTATTTTATTAAATACTGGATCTGCTGGCGATCTGATGAGGTTGGTGCACCTAACTATACATCCAGAATTGCAAGATGTCTTCAATTTGAAAACTAGAATGAACATGAACATGAATATGAATATGAATATGATGGATGGAAAGTCAAATATGAACATGAACATGAATATGCCTTAAGGATTTTTTTCTAATTTACAATTTATTATATCAGATATGTCTCTATTTTAGAAATATATATTTTTCATTGATGAATAATATGTTATTGTAATTCAATATACTGTTTTTCAATGCTAATATTATATGATATATCTATCTTTCAACTACAAAATTGGTATGTCTCCTTATAAAATTTATGGTACCTTGTATAGTCTATAGACAATTTTTTTGCTCAGGAAGGTTTATTTTTAGATGGAAATGTAGACTAGTGGTAATTAGTAATTGATTAAAAGATCATGGATAGTTTTTTTATTTGCATTTGTTTTATCAATAGAATCTATCCTCATAGAGTATCTTACTCGTTTACTAGGAATCTCCCCCTTGTCAATTTCGGCTTTTAGTATTGCTATGTCAGGAACACTACTTCTTTTATTGTCAATTCTCTTTACAAAGAAGAAATTTTCGATTTTTCAATCGTGGAAGGATTTCATTCCTGCCTCCATCTTTCTTTCAATAGGTATTTTTACGTGGTATGATGCAGTAAGTAGAATCGGAGCTTCAAAAGAAAGTCTTTTGTCTGGTCCAATGGAAACAATAGCTATATTGTTCTTAGCAAGGTTGTTTTTACATGAAAGACTGAATAAAGTACAATTTACTGGAGTAGCAGTCGCTATTACTGGATTTGTCATAGTACTATTAAGTGACAATAGTGTAGTTGATAATAGTATAGGTGTTCCAATTTTAAGTGTTAATTTTGATCTATTTCAATTTTCTATTGAATTTGGTGATATAGAAGCGGTTTTTTCAGCAATCTTCTTTGCACTTGCAGTCTTCTTTTTTACGAGGTTGTCAACAAGACACTCTCCAGTAGAAATTTCTGGAATGTGTCTACTGATATCGGGATTGATATTGATTGTAATCATGATAATCTTCTCGCCGGAACTATCGTTTCAATTACTTGTGTCTTATTGGTATATATTTTTTATTTTTTCTCTGTTACCGTTAATAGGAACGATTTTATATGTTGAAGGATTGAAGAGGATTGGTGCTTCTTTGACTTCCACAATTGCTTCATCCCGAATACTGTTAACCTTGATTATTCAAATTATCCTGACTCATTTAGCAATTCAAAATACTCTCCCAGATAACGTAATACTGGCATTATTTGGAGGTACTTTGGGAATTTTTGGAATCTTTATAATACACATGCACACTTATTTTTATCATTCAGGAAAAAAATAAAAGACATCATTATAGTAAAGTACTAATACATCTGGAGATAATAAACTCATCATATTTTTATACTAGGATATAATACAAAATATGATTCTATTCTTGAACCTAGTGGAGGAAGGCCATCGTGGTATATGATTTGGAATATAGTCATGAAAATAGGATAAATGAAGTTTACAAATTTTACGAGATCTATCATAAACTGTATCTCGATATTTGGGGAAATTATGATAACCTTGCTCTACACATGGGATATTTCGAAGACGATGAAAAGGAAATTTCTCATGAAGAATCACTATTGAAAATGAATGAAATTGTTTCAGATGCAGCTAAAGTTCAGAAAGGTGATCTGGTTTTAGATGCTGGATGTGGGGTTGGAGGAAGCTCCATCTGGTGGGCGCAGAATAGAGGATGTAAAGTAATAGGTGTTTCTTTAGTTGATAATGAAATCTTTCTGGCCAAAAAATTTTCAGCTGCTAAAAAAATAGATAGTATGGTAACATTTGAAACAATGGATATTAGTGATCTAAAATTTGACAAAGAGTCATTCGATGTTGTGATAGCTATCGAAAGTTTTTGTTATGCCCTTGATAAGAACAACTTCTTGAAAGAAGCCTTTCGAGTTCTTAAAAAAGGTGGACGGTTAGTAATCTCTGATTATTTTTCTAGAGATGGTTACATTTCTACTGATGAAAACAATGTATTAACCAAGATTTGCAAAAAATCTTGTATCAATATTTGCTCACTGGGACAAATCAGTCTACTCTTACAACTGGCTGGATACAGTGATGTCATTACCAAAGATGTCAGCATGAATGTAAAAAAATCTTATGGCGAGGGAATAATACGATTGAATAAATTACATGAAGATATCATCGATCCAATTTTAAGGATACATATTGATGAAGAACAAGACAGAAATATTCTAGAATGTGACTGGCTTAATAAAGGATTATTATGTTATGGAATTGTTTGTTCAAAGAAGCTATGAGAAACATCATTGATTTACGTTAATAGGAAATCTTTTTAATTAATTGATGTTTCGTATGATAATAACTATATGTAAGAAAAATATACAATAATATTATTATCTACGATCTCAAAATAAGACATATGATAAATTGAATTTTAATCATAACATGAATAAAAATTTGTACTAGCCTTTATAAGTGTTGAAACCTATAATAATATTATCCTGAAATTAAAATGTAGTTTGTGTGGTTGTACGATAGAAAATACTGAAACCCTTATAAAAACCTTCAGATCGATAGGCGATACTAGATACGAGTTTCTTTTTGATAAAAAAAATTGTAAAATTCTCTTTGAAAGGTTTTCAGGAATTTATGGAAACGAGTTCTGCATGGATCTGGTAGCCTCTTCTCATTAGGAATATTAAATTTTCTCTATATTCAAATAGTTTAAAAAACACAGAAATTATATCTTTTTAATGTTGTATCTCGTGGAAAATGGTGAGTAATCATATAAATACTTCAAATAATAGGACTGAGTTCAAATGTTCCCTATGTGGCAAGTCTCTAATAAATAATTCAAGAATCTATTTCTGGGTCAAAATACTTTTTTGATACAAATCAATGTGTAACCATGTTCAAAAGACTTGACCATTTTTATGGAAAAAATATTACTAGTTTTACAGGAAACACAGAAATTATTTCAGACCCTTTTTGGAACAAAATTGCACCATCCTACGATGAAATAAGAGAAATAGATATTGAATCAAAAGATCATTATATTCATGTAATCAAAAATCCTCAAGAGGCATTAGCAACGGCTATTCAACTCGTTCGATCCGCAGAAAAAGAAATTCTATTACTCTTTTCTTCTGCAAATGCCTTTTACAGGCGAATAAATCAAGCAGACGGATTTGAGCTTATAAAAAAGATAAAAGATGATCCATCAAAAAATGTTAATATTAGAATTCTAACTCCTTTCGATGAAAAGATACAAACAACCGTTGATAATCTGAAAAATGATTATTCAATAGACGTAGAGTATCTACCAGAACCATTGCATCTCAACATCACTATTTTGATAACTGATAGAAGATTCTCTCTTGCGGTTGAATTACAAAAAGAAAAAGATTCAGCGGAAGATTCTATTGATGCGATGGGATTATCTACATATTCAAATAGCAAATCAACAGTATTATATTATGTATCTATATTCGAGAATTTGTGGAAACAGGCGGATATCTATAAAAAAGCAGATGACCTCTACCGACAATTAAAAGAGACACATCAGACACAAAGACAATTTATTAATGAAGCAGCACATGAGATACGAAATCCAATTCAGCCTATTTTAGGTCTTGCCGAAGTTATGCTTTCTAACAAGAATCTTGATCCTGATAAGAAGGAGGATCTACTTAGGATAATTGTCAGCAATGCTAAAAAACTTCAGTTTCTTACGGATAATCTTTTAGATGTCGCTCGTATCGATGGTCAGCTTTTAACTCTTAATCTTGAAGAATTTGATTTAATGGAATCTATAAGAGATCTATTAAGGGACTTAGAAAATCAAACCAAGGGGAAAAATATCAGTTTAGTTTTAAATAGTAAAGAAAAATCAGTTAAACTAGTTGCGGACAAATTACGTGTAAACCAAGTTTTTTTAAATATTATCAATAATGCTATAAATATTTTACAAGAAGGACAAGTAATTGTATCGGTACAAAGTCAAAATAACGATGTCCTTGTAAAGATCACAGATAACGGTCCTGGTATTCATTCAAAGATAAAAGATAAGCTATTTACAAAGTTTGTAACGGGTTCAAAATCAGGAACAGGGCTGGGACTATATATTTGCAAAAATATAATAGAAAAACATGGCGGAAAGATATGGGCAGAAAATAATCAAGACAAAGGTGCAACATTTAGTTTTACTGTACCTATAAAAACAGAAAAATAGTTTTTTTAATCATCTTTCTACCTTTCCTGCAATTTGTAGTTTCTTTTTTCCATCATCTGTCAGCCAGTATCCAATTTGTTTGGAACTTCCTAGTTACAATTCTATATTTTTTTGTAGTAAATATTTTTATATACAATGACTGTTAACTTTTCCAAACGAGATTTTACTATGGAAAAAAAGAAGATCCTTATTGTTGACGATGATCAAGGTACTACTTTATCCTTCAAGCTAGGATTAGAAAACAGTGGTTATAGCGTAGATACCTTTAATGATCCTGAAATTGCTTTGAATAATTTTAAACCTGCAATTTACGATTTATCTCTTATAGATATCAGAATGCAAGGAATGAATGGATTTGAACTAGTTCAGGAATTAAAAAAAATAGATACCAATCTACGAGTCTGTTTCATAACTTCATTTAAGGCATATTATGAAGGGCTATTAGAGGAATACCCAAATATGGATCATAAGTGCTTTATACAAAAACCTATCTCAATAGATGAGCTCTTGAAACATATCGAAAAAGTACTAGTATGAAAAAACAAAGATATAAACCGAATATACCTATCACAAGTTTATTAGTGGGTTTATGACACCTTTTTTTGTAAAGAAATGACTAGATGTATTGCTTTTCACTCTTACAAAGGTGGAACAGGCAAGACAACAATAGCAACCAATCTCAGTGTACTACTGGCAAAGAAAGGATATAGGGTATTTCTTTTAGATCTAGATGTTTATGCTCCAAGTTTGGGTTCCTATTTTGACTTGAAAGATCCAAAAAAATGGATAAATGATTTTCTTTTCGGTAATGCCTCAGTTGATGACATTTGTGTTGATATTACTAAAACAATTTCATCTGATATAAAAGGCAAGTTAACTGTAAGTATGGCAAATTCCAATAAGGAAGAAATTTACAAACTGGACGGAAACATATCTAAACAAGGTTCTCAAATGCAATTCCTTAGAAACTTTATACTACTAAGAGAAGAACTGATAATGAAAAAAAATGCTGATTTTATCATCATCGACACAAGTCCAGGAGTGAGATATTGGTCAATCAACGCTCTTGCTGTTTCAGACGTCGTTCTTTTAACATTGAAAATGGGTGACCTTGATGTTGATGGTACCAAAAGAATGGCCAGCGAGATTTATGGCTCATTCACTAAATTTGGAACAATGTGCTATCTTTTACTAAATAGAGGTTCGGGTTACTGTACCATTCCTCCAGAGCAGCATCATCCGTTGATAGCATTAGGTAATAAAGGAAAAGATGGATCCTCTTTTTCTTCTCAACCAACTCAACAAAGTACATTGCAAAAATTATCCCGTGACATAGATCTGGATATTATTTCAGAAATACCATGTTATTGTGATATCCAGTTTAGTCAAAAAGAATTTCTTACCAGTTTGCTATATCCTGAACATCCATTCGCAAGCAAGATTTACGGACTCATAGAAAAATTAGAAACAAATAACTAGAAAATAAAAAATAATTCTTTTTATAGTTCTTATACAGGTGCAACAAGGTTATATAGTCTGTAACCGAATATTTCACATGCAAAAAATCCATTCCACTTCAAACAGTGTAATTGGAGTCCTAGAGAATGTAGATATCTCAAAGATTAAACCATTCAAGTACTATTACAGAAATAATCTGCATGAGGATATGCATGAATTATGTTATTCTATAAAGGAAAAAGGTCTTCTTCAGCCTATAATTGTAAGGATGACTGATGATTCAAAATACGAAATTGTTGCAGGTACAAGAAGATACAATGCTTGTAAAATGCTCGGATGGCGTAAAATTCTCTGTCATGTAGTAGAGCTTGATGACAAGGATGCATTCGAAGTATCCCTGATGGAAAATATTCACTCTAAAAATCTAAATCCAATAGATGAAGCACGTGCATTCAAAGATTATGTATCTACCTATGGTTGGGGTGGAATATCTGAACTTGCTACAAAACTAGGTAAAAGTGCAAGTTATATTGATAAACGTATAAGGATGTTAACTTTTCCTGAAAATATAATTCAGTCAATATCAAACAACGAGATAAAACCAAGTCTTGCAGAGGAATTGCTTCCAATAAAAGAGAAAGAACATCAATCCAAATTGGCTGAATTGATTAAAAAGAGAAAGCTTTCTTCAAGACAGGTACGCATGTTAAAAGATGAGATGAAAAACTCCGAGCATCCTGAAGAAATCTTTGATTTTCAAACCAAGATAGTTGATATTGATGCAAGGACTCAAAAATCTTTTGACAAGGCTATCATTGCAGTGAGAGTAGCCATGAATAAACTGGCCTACATAATTGAAGATGTTGAGGATAACTGGGCAGTCTATGAGATATTGATGCAGCACAAAAACATGCTTCATAGCCAGATAGACATACTGATAAAAGAGAAGAAGAAAATCTAGACAGTTTCTTTATCTTCGTTATTTTTATTTTCATTTTTTGTATATTTTTTCTATCATTTTTGCTTCTGGATCCTTTTTTCAAAGGTAAAATTTTTCGGCGCCGAAAAATTTTTTGACTATAATATTATTCTCGGTACAAATTACAAAAAGTCTGATAATAATCATATGTCTTTTAGGTAAACATCGAATATGATATTTGAAATTTTTTTAATTCAATATTTTTGGTTGAAAAAAATAATAGCACATTAGAAACAGGAAAATCATACTGGAAAAAAGAATAAATAATTATCATTAGATCAGTAATATATAACAAGTAGTTGTATAATGTCGAAAGTTCAAAAACAGATGTCCTATTCAGAGTAAAATATGAATTAAAATATCTGTTCTCTGGTTTTTTACTAACTGCTGCCGTAAGCACATTTTTCATCTATTTAATAATCTATTTGATTGATATAGAAAAAACTAATAAATACAATAGTATGGTCACATTAATATTTTTAGGTATATGTACGGGGATATCGCTACTTTTGATAACTACCCATATTAAAAAAATGGAGATTAGAAAGTTCAAAGCTGTTTTAATCGGCATAGTTTTTTGGTTTTTGGGCGAAGCTACATACATGTTCTATCAATCGGTACTAAATATTCCTGTTCCTTATCCTTCTATTGCAGAATTGTTTTATTTTATCGGATACGGTTTCCTCATTTATCATATTTACAAATCCTTTAATGTTGTTAATAAGAATAAATCGATTTCTCGTAGCACTATTATTTTTGTATCTTTTGTGGTTTCTTTAATTCCTGTAGTAACAACCGTTCATATGATAATCAGTGGAATTGATTTCAATTCTCAATTTTTAGAAATTGCTATGAATATCTTGTACTATGTATTGGATACAATCTTGCTTGTTTCTGCTCTTCTTATTATTTACAAGTTACCAAAAAAAGATCCTTTCATTTATCATTGGATGTTATTCTGTGTTTCAATGACATTGGTAACAATTGCAGACTTTGGATATACATATACATCCACTATTAGTGATGATCTTATTTTGGTTACTGAGTGGCTATGGAATTTGATATATGCATTTGCATATTTGTTTCTAAGCGCAGCATTGATTTGGTACTACAAACTCAGTCAATTACTAAATAAAGACCTTGATGATACGTTTAATGCAGATGAATCCAATAGACAGGTAATTTCTTCTAGAGGAAATTTTAAAGAATTTTTAGGAGAAAATAAACCATTTATAGAAAATATAGAAGATAAAGAAAGAATTCACACTCTTCTTTTTGAATTGGTAAATTATTCAAAAAGCGAGATAAGTATCCTGATTTGTGCACCTAACTGGTTGGAAACGACAGAAATAAAAGATCTGTTGGCTCTTGTTAATAAAAGAGCGGATGAAGGACTATTCATTAGAATTTTGTTGCATGTGTCTGCTTTTGTTAAAGACAATAATTTACAGAGGTTAATATTTAAAAATCCAAATATCAGTTTGAGATACTTTGAAAAACCTTTGAAAACAGATGCCTTGATAATGTTAGTAGATTTAGAAAAAGCTATGGTATTGGATACAAAAAAAGATTCTACACAAGATACAGGGAAATATTTTGCAATTTATACTAATAAAGAAGAATCTATATTTACATATATTAGCTCTTTTGAGAAAATTTGGTTATTAGAGAAAGTCGTAACATGTGCTATAGAATAGAGAAATGTTGTTTTTATCAGATGATTGCTTAATTTAATTTATCTTTCAAACGTGAATTCAGTATTATGATATCTTTCACATTCAAGTTGAATGTCATTATTATTCTGTGTCACTAATTTTTAATAGATCTAAATTTCGCCAAACGTTATAAAATTTCATCAATCTTGAATAATAAAAAAAGAATTTTATTAAATTACCAACTGTGAATTTGGTTACTGAGATAAATAACATAGCTATACTTAATTAATAATAATCTGTATTCAATAATCTAGTGTTTAATAATATATCACATTATGGTGATGGTAATGATGAGGATGATCATGTTAGTGAATCCAATTATCTTTACTCTGTTGACTATGAAATACATCGTTATTGTGATATTGATATTGCATTTCCAATTAATGAAATCAGTTTTGGAATCAGAGATGCTATTCCAATTAAATTGGATGTAAAAAGCCATGTTATCATAAAATCATTATGCAGACATCAACAAAGTCATATTTTTAAGTTGCCAGTGGACTCTAAAATAAATTGGAAGATAGAACAGGAAGATAAGGAAAACGGCGCTTTCAAAATTGGATATGGTATGGATGCAGAGTATATGACAAGGGATACTGGAAATTGCGTACTTTTCTATCCTCAGTTGAACGATATCAGGAATAATCAAGCCAAAAAAAATATCAAAATTTTTTTAACTGCCACTCAAATTGGGTTAAAATCTTTTAGGGGGAAAAAACAATATAAATTTCTAATAAATATAGAAATAACAATTTTCAAAAAATTCCTAAAAAGTTCATGCAAAGCTAGGATCTCATTACAAAAGGACTACTCGGATTCTTGTGAGAAAAATGATTTATGTTTATCGTCTACAACCGTTGATAATTTTGAGACCGAAAATATTGGATTGTTAATTGCTGAAAGATATGGTAATCTTGTGTCATTAAAAACAAAAAAAAGTTGTAATATATGCAATTTAAGAATATTATTTCGATCTTCTGGTAATCTTATGCGAATAAATATTTCAAAGAGTTATCTAATTACCTCAGAAATTTTAAAATTTAGTGCGTTAAGAGAAACTGATAATTGTTCACCTATAATAACAGGTTCTAACTATCAAAAACATTCATTATATGATATAGTAATTAGTCCTAGGATATTCTGGACTTCAAATTTAGGACTCTTTGTTTGTGGAAACGATGGAGATTCTATAATCTATGCTACTCCAGGAGAATCAGGTTTATCTCGATCACCTATAATTTTAGCTCTACATAGAGACTATGATCTCAATTCAGACAAATGCGATGAACAACAAATGTCATTTTGTGATCAAAAAAAGCTATGGCTATTACGACAACCACCTGTAATGGGCGGCTAACTATTCAAAGCCGTAAAAATACAGCCCAGGTTATCTTTGATAAAAAACCTTAATAATAAAAACATATCATTACCGCTGTGATCGCACAAAAGTCCTTCAACTGGCAAGATTTTTTGCATTTGAATCCAATTTTAATCATGGTCACTTCTATTGTTGGACATTCAAGTAATTATGCTTTGATAGGATATTTTTTTGAAGATCACTTAATTGGAAATATCGGAAACGATGATAGACGTCATGATAAAATCCTTTTTTTGGCGGGAAAGGAGATGATATTACATGAAACAAAATGGTGACGGTGCCTTAATAGAAGAATCAGGAGTCGACGTTTATGTTTCTGGAAATAGTAAAGATACCTTAGTAAGCTTTGATATGTTGGAAGGAGATGAAAAACTTTAGATTGTGAATTCGTGAAAGGAAAAGGAAATATAGAGATATCCCTCGACTACAAATATATTAACAAACATCACGATGACGGCGATTGTTATGATTCTCTCGTTTTTTTAATATAGGAAAAGCAGAAATGAATGGTACAAATCTTTGTGAATCAGTATGTTCATTATGTGGCAAGCCACTATCCTGTACTGACGATAGAGATATTATTATGGAATATATTTCAGGATCAAATTATTTTTTTGATAATAAACAATGTCTTGTTATTTTCAAAAGATTCAATCATTTTTATGGAAATGATTTTAGTACAATGATACAGGTGTGATACTTATTTTACTGTATAAATAGAACAAAAAAAGAAAATGAAGTAGAAAATTATGTAAATAAATAAGTAAATTAAATATCAAAAATTGCAATCTAATGAAAATCAGTAAATGAAATCTTTGCAAGTCGACCTCCTCTAATGGTGTATTTTATAATCGATACTATAATGACTTTTCATATTATATTAAAAATATTTGGTTGAATTTCTTTATATCGATTACATTTTTAATTCTACAAATTTTTTAATATTTACAATCTCTAATTAAATTTTTTTTTTATTATGTTCACTTATTCCAAAACATATTTTGGATCACAACTTTGAGTTAAGAACATAATGAATTATACAATTTAGCGCCAGTAAAACTATTTTTAGTTAATCTTATTTAAAATTATGATTAATGTTAACATTATTATTTCTACTGTTTGGATGTCAACATTTCTGTAGAAAAATTAAATGTTTTCGGTTAATAAAATTAATGAAATTAAAGTTTCTGCTAATTAATAGGGATCGGGATCAAAT
>Ga0310902_10000180_pt1 | contig 15590 bp, 15 predicted proteins | sample C24D3metaG_FD_203748 | JGI IMG/M metagenome (GOLD analysis project Ga0310902, IMG submission 203748) | Lab incubated soil microbial communities from West Virginia University Organic Research Farm, Morgantown, WV, United States - C24D3 | ecosystem: Environmental > Terrestrial > Soil >...
ATGCGTTGCTCGTACGCAGCCAAACGCGCGTAACACCAAAGATAATGGAAGCCGGCAAGCAGCTTAAAGTAGTTGGCCGTGCAGGCGTTGGTGTTGATAACATCGACCTGAATGCAGCTACTCAGCGCGGTATCATCGTAATCAATGCGCCAGACGGCAATACGATTACGACTTGTGAGCATACCTTTGCCATGATGATGGCGGTTGCCCGCCATATCCCGCAAGCGTACATGAAAACCGTTAACGGTACATGGGATCGCAAATCTTTCCTCGGCGTAGAGCTTCGCGGCAAAACGCTTGGCGTACTCGGCATGGGCCGTATCGGTAGCGAAGTTGCTAAACGCGCAAAAGCTTTCGGTATGGAAATTATGGGCTATGACCCGTTCATGACAGAAGAAAGAGCAGAAAAAATTGGCGTGAAGCTGGCAAGCGTTGACGAAATCGTTCGTAACGCAGATTTCATGACCGTACATACGCCGCTGACTCCTGAAACTCGGCATATGATCGGCAAAAAGCAATTTGAAGTGATGAAGCCCGGCATGCGTATCGTAAACTGCGCACGCGGCGGTATCATCGATGAGATCGCTTTGGTTGACGCAATCGATGCAGGAATAGTAGCTGGCGCAGCATTTGACGTTTTTGAAGTGGAGCCTCCTGCTGAGGATCATCCGTTCTTGACGCATCCGAAAATTATCGTTACGCCGCATCTTGGCGCATCTACAGTAGAAGCGCAAGAAAACGTAGCGATTGACGTATCGGAACAAGTGCTTCATATCCTTCGCAACGAGCCGTTCATCAATGCAGTTAACATGCCTCCGATTCCGGCAAATCTGCGAAACATTCTTCAGCCGTACTTTGTTCTTGGCGAGAAGCTTGGCAGCTTTATTGCTCAATCGACTGAAGGCGCCGTTACTGAAATCGTAGTTGGCTTCGCGGGCGAGCTTGCAGAGGTTGATTCGCAGCCGCTTACGCGCCATATCGTTCGCGGTGTTCTCGCTCATCACCTTGGCTCCGAGAATGTCAATGTCGTCAACTCGATGCACCTTGCGAAAGAACGCGACGTTAATATTGTTATTCAAAAGTCGCATGCTTCGAAGGACTTCACGAATCTCGTTACCGTATCGCTTCGCACGAAGAAGGAAGAGCGCGTCGTATCAGGCACATTATTGACTGGCTACGGTCCTCGCATCGTACAGATCGATAAGTACCCTGTCGACGTTACACCGGAAGGCAATCTCATTCTTATCTCGCATAACGATAAGCCTGGTATTATCGGACGCGTAGGTACGCTGCTCGGCAATAATGACGTTAACATCGCTACGATGCAAGTAGGTCGCCAGCTTGTTGGCGGTTCCGCTATCATGGTGCTTCGAGTTGATAAAGTTACGCCTAAGGATGTGCTTGTTCAACTTACGAACATGCCTGAGCTTAACACAGCAAAAGAAATTACACTTTTTTAATGAATAGCTAACCTTTAAGAAAGAGCCTGCCGGCTAGAACCGGCAAGCTCTTTTTTTGTTTCACGAACAACAAGAATTATCTTCTGCTTTCTACAAAAAAGGCGTTCCCGAAGGAACGCCATTGACAACTACTGATGAGCTTCGACAGGAAGCAGTAACGTAAATGAAGTGCCTATTCCTTCACTGCTATCGACGACGATTCGTCCATGGTGAAGATCGATTAAGTTCTTGACGATCGCGAGCCCAAGTCCCGTACCGCTTGAAGATCCGCGTTTACGCGCCTTATCCGCCTTGTAGAAGCGTTCGAATATATAAGGTACATCTTCGGAAGGGATACCTTGTCCCTCGTCTCTAACACTAAGCTGAACATACTGGCTGCCATTTACGGTTTCCTCATTGCCTGCGATTGTTATGGACTTACCTGAAGGCGTATGACGCAAAGCATTATCCAGCAAGTTCGTCAGCACCTGTTCAAGCCGGTCCTCATCCGCTTCCTTGACAAGCAATGGCTCCCTCGGCAGATCTGCCAGCAGTTTAACCTCGCGCTCCTTTGCATAAACCTGGAACTTCCGGTGCACGCGCTTCAAAACATGCTTTAGATCGACCTCTTGGAAGTTCATATCGACATGGCCGGCTTCCATACGGGCGATATCGAGAAAATCGTTCACAAGCCTGCCCATTCGCAGCGATTCATCATAGATGACTTGAACCAGTTCCTTACGGTCCTCTTCAGATACGACAATATCATCAAGCAGCGCTTCACTGTAGCCTTGCAGCATGGACAGCGGCGTTCTAATCTCATGCGAAATGTTCGCCACAAAATCTCTTCTCAGCTTCTCGAGCTTGTGCTCCTCTGTCACGTTTCGGATGACGGCAACTGCTCCGCGAACAACGCCTTTAGATTGCAGCGGAGCCATCACAACAGACCAAACGCTGCTTAGCACATGAATCTTGTCAGTCGCATCGCGTCCCTCTTCCATAACGCTTTGAAACAGCTCGCGAAGCGGAATCGGAACTTCGGAGTAAGAGGAAGTGCTGTCAAACATATCCTCCTGCCAAGCCAGTTCCATACCCGACCATTGGCTAATGAGCAGGTGACCGCTCGGATTCGTAAGGATCACTCTTCCATCAGCGTCAAATGTAATGACAGAATCACCCATACTCCTCAAAATGCTGGCCAGATGATTTTTCTCATGATTCAGGTCGTGTATAAGCTTATCCAGCTGCTCCGTCATATGATTGAACGTATTCGCGAGCTCACCGATCTCATCACTGGAACGGATGTTAACTCTGGTCGTATAATTCCCCTGAGAGATCGAAACGGCAGCATCCTTAAGCTGAAGCAGCGGCTGCTGAATTTTTTTGGACAAGAAAAAAGCAAAGAAGGTCGATAATAAAAAACCAACAATCGCGGTAAGAACGAACAGAACTTTCACCTGATGCGAGCTATCATGTGAATTGTCATCAAACCAAATATCAACATACTGGAGCAGAAATACACCCACAATTAACAATACAACCGCAACAAGCAGCATAATCGTCGCCCAAAGCTTTCCGACTACACTGCGCCAAAGCTTACCGGCCAAGCGCTGCCATACATTCATTTACTTAGGCACCTCAAGCTTGTAGCCGACACCCCATACAGTCGTAATCATCGATGCGGCATCTGGCGACACTTTGTTCAGCTTCTCCCGCAAACGTTTTACATGCGTGTCGACTGTTCTCAAATCACCAAAAAACTCGTAATTCCAAACATCCTTAAGCAGTTCTTCCCGCGAGAACACCTTATCCGGCGATACGGCCAAATAATGAAGCAGCTCATATTCCTTAGGCGTTAAGCTTACCTCCTGTCCGCCGGCAGTCACGCGATGCGCGTCATGCTCGATAATAAGATGAGGAAATACGATGTTGTTGCTCGAATTGATTTCTTTTGTAAGAAACGCCGTAGCCGAAGAACGTCTCAAAATAGCTTTTACACGGTAGATCACTTCGCGAGGGCTAAAAGGCTTCACGACATAATCATCCGCTCCGACCTCAAAGCCTTGAACGCGGTTCATCTCTTCGCCTTTTGCGGTCAGCATAATGACAGGAGTTGCCTTCACTTGGCGCAGTCGCGAGCACACCTCTACCCCATCGATTCCCGGAAGCATCACATCAAGCAGGATGAGCGCATAATCGGTATTCGAGGCCAGCCTAAGCGCCGTTTCACCGTCTTCCGCCTCGTCGATTGTATAGCCTTCCTTCTCTAAATACATTTTGAGCAGACGTCGAATGCGTTCTTCATCATCAACGACCAAAATACGGCTTGAATAATCAGACATAAGACATGACTCCTCTCCATCTAGTTCCTAAACACCAGAATATGAATGTAACCCGGCTATGACGAGGTTAACCCCGACAAGCGTGAACAATACGACGACAAAACCGATTACGGCGAGCCAAGCGGACGGACGTCCCTGCCAGCCGCGTGATAAACGGAAATGCAAATATGCGCTATAATACAGCCATGTAATCAGAGCCCACACTTCCTTCGGGTCCCAGCCCCAGAAGCGGCCCCATGCAATATTAGCCCAAATCATCGCGAATATTAATGCTCCAAGCGTAAAGATCGGAAAACCAATGGCAATTGATCTGTAGCTGATTTCATCCAAATCATCCGGATCAACGCCTTCCATGACCGGATGAATGACAGCGCCGAGCGGCTTACGGAATGCAAGTCGCAGCAATCCGTAAAGCAACGAGCCTGCAATGATAGACCACAGCACCGTATTAAGCTTGCGGCCGGAATTTGCGCCGTTCATCCAATAAGGCGCTTCGAAGATTGGCTGCTCCATTCCGAGAAACGGCTCATATTTGACAATATCGCTGTTATATGGCTTAACGATTGGCGGCAGTGAATAATCGACTGTCTCCGAAGTCGTCGTTTCCGTACCTTTTGCGTCGATAACCGATTTTTCTTGAACGAATTGCGCTTCATACCCCATACCGCGGAAAGCGAATACGGCTACGATAAAACCAACGATAAGGATGATCGAGTATAAGGAAAACTCCACCCAGAACTGCGATCTCTTCGCTTCCTTCGTTTTACCTTTAAAATCGACTACACGAAGCAAGTACATTAAACCTGCTGCAAATCCGACTGCAAAAAACGCTTCGCCGAGAGCAGCCGTCGTGACATGCACCTTCAGCCAATAGTTGTTAAGGGCCGGAATTAGCGGCTGCACCTCCTGCGGAAATACAGATGCGTACGCGACGATAATAACGGTTAACGGCAAGGAGAACATGCCGAGCAAAGGTTTTCTGTAAATACTGTAAACGATTGTAAACGCGATCATGATCGCCATACCGAGAAACGTCATGAACTCATACATATTGCTTGTCGGAATTTGGCCGCTTCCTGCCCACCTTGTGAAGAAGAAGGTCAAATGCGACGCTAAACCAAGACTGGACGTTATAAAAGCTACCCGACCCCAGCGCTTCTCATGCTGCAGCGGATCGCGGTTGCTCCATTTCTTGCCTGCAATCGCAATCACATAAAACATAAAAGCAAAACAATAAAGAAAAAATGCGACGATAAATGCGTCGCTGCTAAAATCAACTAAACTCACGCGTTGTTCCCTCCGTTATCAAGCAACTTCGGATCTACGGTTATCCCTATTTTTTGAAGCGCTCCCGCTACTTCAGAACGCATACCGTACCAGTTTTTGTTCGTATGTGCGCCTAACGAAAGCTGTCCGTCGTCGATGCGCAGCCATATTCGGCGATGCTGCCAATAGGATCCCATTAACAGACCGATCATCGAGAAGACCGCTCCAATCCAGACATAAGGCAGCGCCTTATCCATACGTACATTTAAGTAAGTGGACGCTTCGGAAAAGTCTACATTTTCCATCCCGTCTACCCGAATTTCAATTTTGTCAGCAATCCCATGATTAATGGCATCCTGCGAAAATTTCACCTTATCCTTCTGCATCGGGAAATACATGTACGGCTCGCCTTTTGGATCCAGCCCCGGCCCTTTGACTGTAAATATGAACGCCGGAGCGACCGGATCACGCGATAAGGTAGTTGGTTCCCCGTTGTCGCCAATCGCGAACTCCATGTAATTGGCATACAAATCAAGTGTATACGGCCCAAGCTTATGATGGAGAGCCGAATCCTTCATCGGAAGATCGAACGGGCCGTATTTTTCCCCTGTCTCTTTATTCACAAGAATAGGATGGACGGCATTTAAGCGTGGCGTTGTATCAAAATCGAATTGGTACAGCTTAAGCCCCTTGTATTTGAGCGGTTCGTTCACAATGATATTATGCCGCTTCACTTCCTTGAGCACCGGCTTCTGCGTTTGATCGTTGCAGCTGCTAACGCATTCATATAATACCGCTTTCGTTTCGAATAGCTTCGCGCGGGCTGTGCCCTTCAGCTTGGCAGGCAATTCCTCATCTTTGTAATACTCAACAGTAAACTTTTCATTTTTGACAAAATAATTCGTATCCGCAATTTGTACCGTATCGCCATCTGGAATCGTAATGTAGCTATCCATCTGCCAGTCCGGAATGCTCCTTGCCAGTATGGCTAACAGAAACAGAATAAGACCGATATGATTGATATATGGCCCCCAACGGCTAAACCGGTTTTTCTCCGCAAGCAGGGCGGATCCTTCGCGGTGAATACGGTAGCCCTTGCGTTTCAGCTGTGCCCCGAACTTCTCCGTCCACTGCTCGGCGTCTCCATCGATTGTATGCTTGTACACTGTTTTTTGCCTGTGAATGAACTGCAGATGCTTACGTATTTGCTGCTTGCTGAGCGCCCGATAAAGCGGCAGAACCCGGTCAAGACTGCAAATGACTAACGATGTGCCGATCATGACGAGCAATCCGATGAACCACCAGGTTTCGTAAGTATGCGACAAGCCGAACAAATAATACAGTTTTCCGGGCAAGCCGTAAGTTTCCTCATAATAAACCGATGGATCAAAATTGTTCACAAAAGTGTTTTCCTGCGGATAAATCGTACCCAGCATCGCTGTCAAAAAAGTAAAGACGATTAAATAAATCGCGATTTTGACAGAAGAGAAAAAATTCCATATCTTATCAATGAGGTTTGGATTGCTCTTTTGCGATCGGCGGGCTACCCCGTCATACCGCATCTCTAACGGCAAATCCGATAGTTCATTGTTCTCGAGCGGCTTGCCGCAGCTCTCGCACAATACGGTTCCGACCGAGTTTTGATGGCCGCACTCGCATTTTGTGTTTTCAACCACTAACACAGTAAAACCTCCTACAGCTGAAGCAGCCGTTCAATCCGTTCGTCAATTTCCACTTCCGTCATGCCGCCCACTTTGATTTCCATGATCGAACCGTCCGGTTTAATGAAAAAAGTAGTAGGATATGACTTTAGCCCGTAATTGCGTTCCGTTTGACGATTCACATCGCGTAAAATCGGATAATTTAGATCAAAGCGGCGAACAAAGTTATTGACCGTCAACGTATCCTCGCTTAAATTAATCGCCAAAATGACGAGGCCCTGGTCCTTCCATTTCGCATACTGTCGTTCAAACTCCGGCATTTCCTTCACGCAGGGCGGACAGAACGTACCCCAAAAATTGACGACGACAGCTTTCCCTTCGTAATCTGACAATTGCTGCGTATTGCCCTCTATGTCGACAAGCTCGAACTCAGGCGGTTTGCTGCCTTCCTTTAGAGGACCTTTATCATCCGCGGCAAATAAGGTAGATCCAATTGCATATCCACCTATGATCAAGACGGCGATCAATATGACAATTTGGACCGTCTTGCGCGATTTTCCCATAATTGAATTCACCACCAGCTTCTTTCTTAACAGCCACGAATATTACCATTATAACGAAAAGTCGACGGCAATAACTGCCGCCGCCGATTACTTTTTATGAACTTTATGTGTCTTGCTTTGAGCGATTGCAAGCAGTTCTTTGATTTCCTGAGGCGTTAAATGGCGGTACTTGCCTCTGCCCAGATTTTCAAGTCCAAGCTCGCCAAAACGTATCCTCTTCAGCCTGATCACCTTGTGTCCGATTGCCTCAAACATACGGCGAACCTGACGGTTGCGGCCCTCAAAAATCGTAATCGTAATCGTCGCTTCATTTCCGTCCGTATCTACATCATGATACTCTACCTCAGCAGGGGCGGTCATGCCATCCTCTAGCTTAATCCCCTTTTGCAGCTGCTCCAGCGCGCTTCCATGTGGAATGCCTTTGACGGTTGCACGATAGGTTTTCGGCACATGATGGCTCGGGTGCGTTAACAAATTGGCGAATTCGCCGTCATTCGTAAGCAGGAGAAGTCCTTCCGTATCGTAATCCAATCGACCAACCGGATATACTCGCTCTTTAATACCAGGCAAAAAATCGGATACCACTTTACGCCCTTGAGGATCCTTGGCGCTTGTGATGACCCCTTTGGATTTGTTGAGCATGAGATACAGCTTCTTCTCGCTCCGAATCGTCTTGCCATTCACCGTAATGGTATCCACAGCGGGATCCGCCTTGACGCCAAGCGTCGTGACCTTCTCACCGTTAACCTCAACCATTCCAGCTAAAATCATTTCTTCACATTTGCGACGGGATGCTACTCCCGCTGCGGCTAATATTTTCTGTAAACGTTCCAATGCTTTCACCTCAATCTCCATCATAACGATATGGAGAACAAAGTACAAGCTTCCCTACCCGAATATGTATAAGCAAATGAAAATTGCAGCTAAAAAACCGACCAAATCCGAAAATAAGCCTACCTTTAACGCATAGCGAGTCCGGCGGATGCCAATCGCTCCGAAATAAACTGTAAGTACGTATAATGTTGTATCTGTACTGCCTTGAATAGTTGATGCGATTCTTCCGATCATCGAGTCCGGTCCGAAAGTCTGAATGAGATCGGTAGTGAAGGCTAATGAGCCTGCTCCGGTTAACGGACGAAGTATACCGAGCGGCAGCACTTCACTTGGAATTCCCGCCCAATCAAACAGCGGCCGTACGGCCGACAGCATTAATTCCAAGGCGCCCGATGCGCGGAACATGCTGATGGCGACCATCATGCCGACTAAATGAGGAATAATGTTAATGGCCGTACCGAAGCCGTCCTTTGCTCCCTCGACAAACGTTTCATAAACGGGCACCTTGCGTCTTAGGGCTGCATAAAGCGGAATAAAAACAATAATTGCCGGAATCATCCAAGCCGATAAACTCGTGAACAGATTATACAACAGGCTCACCCCCTGTAACCGGCGGAGCCGCCTTTAATTTCGAATTCTTTTGCAGAACTGGAGCTGCCGGCGGCGGTGGAGACTTCCTTCTGTAATAGCGGTCTGCAAGTATCGCAGCGGATGTAGCAACAAAGGTTGCCGCAAGCGTCGTTCCAATAATTTCAGCCGGATTAGCTGAACCGTAATTCATCCGAATGGCAATAAGAGTGGTCGGAATGATGGTTATACTTGATGTATTAAGTGCGAGCAGCGTACACATCGCAGGAGTTGCTGTCTCAGGATCGGGATTTAGCTTCTGCAGCTCCTGCATAGCTTTTATCCCCATAGGCGTTGCTGCATTTCCTAACCCGAACAAGTTAGCGCTTAAGTTGCTCATAATGTATCCGATAGCCGGATGATTGCGGGGAACGTCAGGAAAAAGCTTTCTCACAACCGGCCCGAGCATTCGAGCCAATTTTTGCAGCAGTCCTGCGTCCTCCGCTATCCGCATCATTCCCAGCCAAAACACCATAATGCTAATTAAACCAAAGCTGACGGTGACGCCTGATTTGGCTCCCTCGAAGGCAGCTTGCGTCACCGCATCCATCTTGCCGGTTATCGCAGCTACAACTACGCTCGCTACGATGAAAAACAACCAAATCCAATTTACCATTCAGGCCGCCTCCCCATCCATGCACCTTTACTGATTACCATTCAGCGTCTCCCGCGCCGGCTTAAGTTAATGCTTAAACAATGCGTCAAATATTTTTGAGATCGTACCTGCCAGCTGTCCGCGTTCATCATGCTTGACAGCCATATTGAAATCGACTAGCGTTTGTTGTGCTTTTGGCGAAGCCGTCGGCAGCTTCAGCCTGCCGCTTCCGACATCATAAACTGGAACAGCGCCAATGCGATCGTTTTTCATATACCACTCCAGCAATCCTCGTTCTCCTAATGAATAACGCAGCGTACTCACGTCATACAAAACCAAACGCGACCGGATATCATTCGGTTCCTGTTCCGTCAAAGGATACTTGAACGATTGTCCGACAGTTAACGGATAACCTGCAACTAGCTGGCCTTTTGTAGCAATCTCATGCAGCGGATAGTTGCCAAAACCCCAGTCGAGCATCTTCCGGTGATCGAGCCAATCGTCGCTATCATTTATTGTAACGGCAGCAAGCTGCTGACCTTGTCTTGTAGCCGAGCTGACTAAGCACCGGAGTGCTTTTTTTGTATAGCCGGTCTTTACCCCGTCTGCTCCTTCATACATCGCTAACATTTTATTTTTATTCGTATAGCTGTACTCCCATTTTTCGTGCGGGTTAGGCACCTTTTTTTCGCGCGTGCTTACGATTTCGGCAAATACATCATTTTTCAAAGCATATGCGGTCAGCTTGGCCAAATCGTTGGCTGAAGAATAATGCCCTTCCTCATCAAGACCATGCGGATTTTTAAATTGAGTGTGTTTAAGGCCAAGAAAAGCCGCTTTCTCGTTCATTAAATGAACGAAGCCCTCTTCGGAACCGCCGACATGCTCGGCGATAGCCGTTGCAGCGTCATTACCGGATCTTAGCATTAGCCCATAAAGCATATTAAGAAGGCTCATTTCTTCGCCGAGCTGAAGATAGATCGAGGAGCCCTCCTTGCCTGCAGCACGCTTGCTCGTCTTTACCGTATCGGTCAGCTTCCCATGGTCAATGGCTACGATCGCTGTCATTATTTTCGTTAAGCTTGCAATTCTCATCGCTGTATCGCCGTTATTGCTGTACAACAATCTGCCTGACTCGACATCAATAAGCGCCGAAGCTTTCGCATTCGTATGCAGCGGACCGGGATTCGCGCTTACAGCCGGCCCCCGGCTTGTCCCGACTACCAATACTGCCAATAAACCGAGCACAGTAAACCGCTGCAGCTTTTTGAAATACATGCCCATACTTACCCCTCTCGCCGTCTTAGTAGATAAAAGCTTCTGCTTGTGTATTTCAGTATATGCCTGTACACGTTGCTCTAGACGAAATAAAGCTAAACAAAAAATGAAAAACTGCCCTCTCGGGCAGTTATGTTAAAAGAGGTGATCGGTTGCCTCGACACGTCCGGTGATTACGGTCTGGGACGGATCGGCATATGCTGCTGTGCTGGCCGGCTGCTTCATCATCGTCTGAAGCTTATCAAAAACATACGGAGCTGAATCAATTACCCGATCGAGCAGATGCGTTTGCGTGTCGAGCGGAACAATTTTCACGCCATGCGTACCTACGACTAGAAACGCGATCGGCGTAATCGATACACCGCCGCCGCTGCCGCCTCCGAACGGCATGGATACGGAAGCATGCTGCGCATCGGACTGCGCTCCGCTTTTATGCTCCGAATCATCTAACCGGATATCGCTGCCCCCTGCCACAAAGCCGAATCCTACTTTTGAGATCGGCATGATGATGCTGCCATCCGGTGTTTGTACGGGATCGCCGACGATCGTATTGACGTCAACCATCTCTTTAATATTTTCCATTGCGGTTTGCATTAAGCCTTGAATAGGATGTTCTGCCATGCTTTGACGCCTCCTTTCATTTTCTTCATCCGGACTAAAAGCTGCAATCCGGCAAGGATAGCATAACCGAAGCGGATTTGAGCTATGCATGACCACTCCGTTGTAAAAGCAGATCGTTGATAAATCGGCTGCACATTCATTTTCGGTTCTGCTTTCAGCTTAACCATTTGTGACAATACGCCAATGATCGATGTTTTCACGGACCAGACGAGCCCAGTCGCCATTGCAGTCCACATCGCGTCTCCCGTTCCGACCGACGTTGACCAGTTCCATTCATCAAGACGTACCTTCGTCAGCGTCAGTCTGACCCAGCCCGTTAAATTTCGTGTGATTTCTAAAATAGATTTAAATTTATCGATGGCATTTACGACCTTCTCCGCATCGATTTCCTTATGAAATTGCTTCCATGAGTCAAATCCTGCGCCCGTCGTCGACACTTGCTCCTTTAGTTGAACGGATGTACCGGTAAACTGCATAATCGGCACTTTAATTCGGTATCGGATAATTCCAAATAGTGCTTTTATGTTCAATTCTGCATCATCTTTGTCTCCTACCCGCCTCATATGTCCTTTTATGACAACCTGGGAGTTTAGAACAACTGTTAAAATGAGCAAAAAAAAGAGACCGGCCGCCGTTATCCAACCGTAAGGGTAACTGAGCATCATAATGCTTCCTCCGTTTCCCTAATATGGGTTGAATATAGTATGACCCGGCGGTCAAATCTCATTCCTTAATTTCTTCAATTGTCATCTGCTGGCCATCCAGCCGCTCGAACAGCATCTGTGTCTGTTCCTCCAGGGCATCATCGATATCGACATTTCCCGGCTCCGGCAGCTCTTTAATCGACGGTAATCCAAAATAATCTAAAAATGATTTAGTAGTTCCGTATAAAATCGGCCTGCCAATCTGTTCGGCGCGCCCGACCTCCTCGATCAAATCCTTGGATACGAGTGATTGAATCGCTCTGTCGCTCTTAACGCCGCGAATCTCTTCGATCGATATTCGAGTTATCGGCTGACGGTAAGCGACGATAGACAGCGTCTCTAACGCAGCTTGAGAGAGCTGTGAGCGCGTAGGCGTATAGGCCATTCGTTCAAAATAAGGCGCGTGCTCCAAATGCGTCGTCAGCCGATACGAAGCAGCTACCTCCGCAATTTGAATACCGCGCCCCTCGCGCTCCAAGTCACGCTGCAAATCGTAAACCAAATCGGAGGCCAGATCGGCATCAAGCTCTAAAATGTCAGCGAGCTGCCGCTTCGTGAGCCCCTCATCTCCTGCCATGAACAGCAGGCCCTCAATAATTGTCTTCAATTTCTGATAATCCAATTTGCGGCGACTCTCCTCTCCAATGAATGACGATGTCGTCAAACAACTGATGCTGAAAGCAACGAATATGCTTCATTTTCATTAGCTCCAGAATGGCTAGAAAAGTAACCACGATCTCATGCCTGTCCATATTTTCACGAATAAGCCGCGAAAAACGAACCGTTTCAAATTGCTTCAGCACATCGACAATATCGCGGATCCGATCCTTGACTGAGATCTCGTCGCGCTGTACCGTTGCAACAATATTGCGTCTTGCCGCTCGGCGAAGCGCCTTCTGAAAGGCAACGATTAAATCCGATAGATGAATACCTTCGACCGGATTAACCTTCTCCTGCTTCATGAATGGCGTCATATCCTCCGGCTCCCGCGAATAGACAAGGCTGCGCTCGAATTCCTTCTCGCGCAGCTGCTCGGCAATTTGCTTGAATTTCCGGTATTCTACGAGCTTCTGGATGAGCTCATCGCGCGGATCTAATCCGTCATCTGGCCAATCCTCGTAATCATCCTCAAATACGGGAGGCTTTGGAAGAAGCTGCTTGCTCTTTATCGCTAAGAGGGTTGCCGCCATGACTAGAAACTCACTCGTAACCTCAAGCTCCAGCTCCTTCATCGCATGCAAGTAATCCATATATTGTATAGTAATCTCGCTGATAGATACTTCATGGATATCAATTTCGGCTTTATCGATCAAGTGAAGCAATAGATCAAGCGGCCCTTCAAAAGTATCCAGCTTATAAAGCACCGACACTTAATTTTCCTCCCGCCTAGCCTTATCTTCGCAGCTTAGCCTTGCAATTGCTTCGACAAGTTCGCCATTTCTATCGCACTGGCTGCTGCTTCATATCCTTTATTGCCAGCTTTCGTACCGGCACGCTCAATCGCTTGCTCAATCGAATCAACCGTCAGTACGCCGAAAATAGTCGGGATACCCGTTTTTAATGCGATTGCCGCTACACCCTTGGCCGCTTCGTTGCAAACATAATCAAAATGCGGAGTTGACCCGCGAATTACGGCGCCAAGTGTAATAACCGCATCGTACTTGCCGCTCTCAGCCATTTTTTGTGCAATTAACGGAATTTCGAATGCTCCAGGTACCCATGCCACATCAACGTCTGAATCCTGTGCGCCGTGACGCTTAAATGCATCCAGCGCGCCTCCAAGCAGCTTGCTTGAAATAAACTCGTTGAAACGACCTACTACTACTCCATATTTTAAACCTTCTGATACTAAATGTCCCTCATAAATACGTGCCATTTTGTCATCTTCCTTCCGTTATTTTAAATGATATAATCAATATCTTCAAAGCTGAGCAAATGTCCAAGCTTCGATTTCTTCGTACGCAGATAGCTTTTATTGTCCTCGTTTGCGTCCATTTGGATCGGTACGCGCTCTACAACTTCTAGGCCATAACCTTCTAGACCTTTAATCTTGCGGGGATTGTTCGTAAGCAAGCGCATTTGGCGAACGCCAAGATCCTTTAAAATTTGCGCGCCTATTCCATAATCGCGCAAATCGGCCGGAAAGCCAAGCTTTAAATTTGCATCAACCGTATCCAGTCCTTGCTCTTGCAGCTCATAAGCTTTTAATTTGTTAATCAGACCGATGCCTCTTCCTTCTTGACGCATATAAAGAAGAATGCCGCTGCCTTCCACTTCGATTTGCTTCAGCGCCGCTTCAAGCTGCGGGCCGCAATCGCAGCGGTGTGAATGGAATACATCTCCGGTCAGGCATTCGGAATGAACGCGCACGAGCACCGGACGTTCAGGATCGATATCGCCTTTTACAAGCGCGATATGCTCCTTATTGTCAACGAAGTTCGTGTATGCAATTGCGCGGAATGTACCAAAATCAGTTGGAAGCTTTACATCAACCGCCCGCTCGACAAGCTTCTCCATCGCATTGCGGTACTGGATCAAATCTTGAATAGTGATGAGCTTCAGATTGTGCTTTTCCTTAAAGACGAGCAGATCTGGCAAACGTGCCATCGTCCCGTCTTCATTAATGATTTCGCAAATGGTCGCAGCCGGGGCCGAGCCGCACATAACGGCGAGATCGATTGCCGCTTCGGTATGGCCTGCGCGGCGAAGCACTCCTCCCGACCTTGCAATTAGCGGGAATATGTGGCCAGGTCTACGGAAATCCGATGCTTTAGTAGTTGGATCAATAAGCGCTTTGACCGTTTCCGAGCGTTCAAATGCGGAAATACCGGTTGTTGTTCCCACATAATCGACCGATACGGTAAATGCCGTACCATGGTAATCGGTATTATGAGTGACCATTGGCGGCAAATCAAGCTGTTCGGCGCGCTCCTGCGTGATAGGAACGCATACGAGGCCGCGTGCCTCCGAGATCATGAAATTAATGACCTCGGGCGTCGTTTGATCCGCAAGCGCAATCAGATCACCCTCATTTTCCCGATCCTCGTCGTCTACGACAATAACCGGTTTCCCAAGTTTAAGATCACGAAGCGCATCTTCGATTTTATCAAATGGGATTTTATCTGTTTGTTCCATTTGGGATTCCCTCCTTTGTGACAACTAATATGACAACCAAACCTTGAAGGCTTTCCAAACTTTGAAGGGTTCACCAAACCTTTAAAGGCTTTAACCCGAAACTTAAAGGCTTTAACCCAAACCTTTAAGGCTTTTCGAACCCACCCAAACCCTCCCTTCCAAGGGAGGGCCCCAAGGACTGCGTCCTCTGGACACCTGCAATTGGACTAACGTGAGAGATGCTGAGATGGTTGTGAGCGGCTCTTGTGTAGGATCGCTTTCGTCCCTGCGGGACACGCTTGATGTTGATGCGACCGAGTCGCTTAGAGATCTGGATGGTTTAATAACGATTGAGTTATTTGGCCGATCTTGTGTTTCGTTTTCTGTAACATCGCTCTTATCCACGATTACTGTTAGTTTAGAATAAATAACTGGAAAATCTCCAGCTAATTGGCTGATTTATAGGTTCTTGCTTTAGTTAGCTGGAATTTATCCCTCTAATTCAATACTTCTCGCTTTCGAGTAGCGGTTTTATCCAAATTACAT
>Ga0310902_10000184_pt1 | contig 15505 bp, 8 predicted proteins | sample C24D3metaG_FD_203748 | JGI IMG/M metagenome (GOLD analysis project Ga0310902, IMG submission 203748) | Lab incubated soil microbial communities from West Virginia University Organic Research Farm, Morgantown, WV, United States - C24D3 | ecosystem: Environmental > Terrestrial > Soil >...
CTCGCCGACGACGACGGATTCGACTGGTCGGGCACTGCGAAGCCGCGCATCCCGCTCGACCACACGGTCGTCTACGAGACGCACGTGCGCGGCTTCTCGAAGCTCAACCCGGCGATCCCCGAGCCGCTGCGCGGCACCTACGCGGGACTCGCGCACGACGCCTCGCTCGAGTACCTCACGGGCCTCGGCGTCACGACCGTCGAGCTGCTGCCCGCGCAGGCGTTCGTCTCCGAGCAGCGGCTCGTGCGACAGGGCCGGCCGAACTACTGGGGCTACAACACGCTCGGCTTCTTCGCGGCGCACGCGCCGTACGCGACCGCAGCAGCGCAGGCCGCCGGCGCACACGCCGTGCGACGCGAGTTCGCGGGCATGGTGCGCCGGCTGCACGAGGCGGGGCTCGAGGTCGTGCTCGACGTCGTCTACAACCACACCGCCGAGGAGGGCCGTCGCGGCCCGACGTACTCGTTCCGCGGCATCGACAACGCGTCGTACTACCGCCACGACGCGCACGGCCGCTACGTCGACACGACCGGATGCGGCAACACGCTCGACTTCGGGCACGCGGCCCCGCAGCGGCTCGTGCTCGACTCGATGCGCTACTTCGCCGAGGAGCTCCAGGTCGACGGCTTCCGGCTCGACCTCGCCGCCACCCTCGGGCGCGACGACCACGGCGCCTACACGCCCGAGCACCCGCTGCTGCGCGGCATGCTCGAGGATCCCGTCATCGGCGCCTCGAAGCTCATCGCCGAGCCCTGGGACGTCGGCCCCGGCGGCTGGCAGACGGGTGACTTCCCCGCGGGGTTCAGCGAGTGGAACGACCGCTACCGCGACCGCATGCGCGACTTCTGGCTCGGCGACCTGCGCCGCGAGCGCGAGACGGGCTCGGCCGGCAGCGGCATCGGCCGCTTCGCGACCCGCCTCGCCGGCTCGGCGAACACGTTCTCCCAGGAGCGCGGCCCGCTCGCGAGCCTGAACTTCGTCACCGCGCACGACGGCTTCACGCTCGCCGACCTCACGGCCTACGACCTGAAGCACAACCTCGGCAACGGGGAGCAGAACCGCGACGGCGCCGACCACAACAACTCCTACAACCACGGCGTCGAGGGCGACACCGACGACCCCGAGATCCGCGCGGCGCGGCGCCGCAGCATCCGGAACCTGCTCGGCACCCTGCTGCTCTCGGCCGGCGTGCCCATGATCACGGCGGGCGACGAGTACGGCCGCAGCCAGCGCGGCAACAACAACGCCTACTGCCACGACTCCGAGCTCACCTGGCTCGCGTGGCGCGACGACGAGCGCGACGCCGGGCTGCTCGCGACGGTGCGGCGGCTCCTGCGCCTGCGCGCTGAGAACCCCGCGCTGCGTCCGGTGCGGTTCGGCCGGTTCGGCGAGACGATCCCGAGCGCCTCGCAGATGGACTGGTTCAACGCCGAGGGCACCACGATGACGATCGACGACTGGAACTCCCCCGAGCAGCGCACGCTCCAGTTCCTCGCCGCGTCGACGCCCGAGTTCGAGGCGTTCAACCGCATCCTGCTCGTCGTGCACGCGCACGAGGAGGCGACCGAGGTCGTGCTGCCCGACCACGAGGGCGTGACGGGCTACTCCCGCCTCTGGGACTCCTCCGGCGAGGAGCCGATGGACGACCCGACCGTGCACGCGCCCGGCGAAACGCTCGCGATCCCGCCGCTGTCGATGCACCTGTTCCGCGCCGACGGCGAGCGGCCGACGCCGCGTTCGGCACCGGCGGCCCGGCTCGAGAGCGAGGCCTGATGGCCAAGCGCGCGGATGCCTCGGCGGGCACGCCAGCGACCGTCGCGCTCACCCGTGCGGGCGTCGCCTTCACGGCGCACGCCTACGAGCACGACCCCCGCACCGCCGCCTACGGACTCGAGGCGGCCGAGAAGCTCGGCATCGACCCCGACCGCGTGTTCAAGACCCTGCTCGCGAACGTCGACGGCGCGCTCGCGGTGGGCATCGTCCCGGTGGCGCAGCAGCTCGACCTCAAGGCCCTCGCGCAGGCGCTCGGCGGCAAGCGGGCCGAGATGGCCGATCCCGCCGTCGCCGAGCGCAGGACCGGCTACGTCGTGGGCGGCATCAGCCCGATCGGGCAGAAGACCGCGCTGCCGACCGTGCTCGACGAGTCCGCGATCCTCTCCGAGACGATCCTCGTCTCGGGCGGCCGTCGCGGGCTCGACCTCGAGCTCGCGCCCGACGACCTGCTCGCCGTCACCGCCGGCCGCTACGCGCCGATCGCGCGCGGGCGCTGAGGCGCGCCGCTCACCGAGCCCCTACTCGCTCGCTGAGCCCGTCGAAGCGAGCCTCACGCGCAGGGTTCCCTTCGACGGGCTCAGGGAACGGGCGACGTCAGGTCCCTTCGACGGGCTCAGGGACCGAACTACCCCGCGACCGCGACCAGCCCCAGCTCCGCGGGCGACGTGAGCAGCGGATGCCGCGGCACGACGCGCACGGTGTACCCGAAGGCGCCGGCGCGATCGAGCACCACGGTGCCCGTGTACAGGCGCGGACCCGAGGAGTTCGCGGCATCCGCCGACCGGTCGGGCTCGAGCGTGGTGCGTCGCGCGCCCTCGATCGACTCGTCGGTGCGGCTGCGGCCGTAGACGACCTCGACCGCGACGTCGTCGGGAGCGAGCCCGTCGAGCTCCACGTAGGCGCGCAGGTTGAGCTCGTCGCCGACGTGCGGCGACTCCACGCCGCCCGACTCGACGTGCACGACCTGCACCTTGGGCCAGGAGGCGCGGACGCGGGCGCCGAACGCCGCGAGCTCGCGTGCGCCGCGGTCGCCGTCGGCCTCGACGCGGGCCGCCTGCTCGGCGGCCGGGCGGTAGAGCTCGTCGACGTACTGGCGCACCATGCGGTCGGCGCCGAGCTCGGGCGCGAGGGTCGTCAGCGTCTGCCGCACGCGGCGCACCCACTCCACGGGCACGCCGTCGCCGTCGCGCTCGTAGTACCGGGTCGCGACGCGGTGCTCGAGCAGCTCGTAGAGCGCCGCCGCCTCGAGGGCGTCGCGCTCGCCGGCGTCGCCCGCGGCATCCGCGGACGGGATCACCCAGCCGTAGTCGTCGCCCGCGTACTCGGCCCACCAGCCGTCGAGGATCGACAGGTTCAGGGCGCCGTTCATGGCGGCCTTCATGCCCGACGTGCCGCACGCCTCGAGCGGGCGCAGCGGGTTGTTGAGCCACACGTCGCAGCCGGGGTAGAGCAGCTCGGCCATGCCCATGTCGTAGTCGGGGAGGAACACGATGCGCTCGCGGAGCTCGGGCTGCTGGGCGAACTGCACGAGCTGCTGGATGAGGCGCTTGCCCTCGTCGTCGGCGGGGTGCGACTTGCCGGCGATGACGAACTGCACGGGCCGCTCGGGGTTCGTGAGGATCGCCTTCAGGCGCTCGGGGTCGCTGAGCATGAGGGTGAGGCGCTTGTACGTCGGCACGCGCCGGGCGAAGCCGACCGTCAGCGTGTCGGGGTCGAGCACCCGCGAGACCCATGAGGGCGCCTGGCTGCCCGGATGCTGCTCCGTCCACGCCGCGCGCAGCCGCCGCCGCGCGTCCTCGACGAGCTGCAGGCGCATGCCCCGCTTGACCGCCCAGAGCTCGCCGTCGGTGAGCGCACCGCTGGACCAGTCGGCGTGCTCGGTGTCGCCCGTGCCGAGCCGGGACTCGGCGAGGCCGACGAGGGCCGGGTCGGTCCAGGTCGGCGCATGCACGCCGTTCGTGATCGACGTGATCGGCACGTCGGCGACGTCGAACCCGGGCCAGAGGTCGCCGAACATCCGGCGGCTGACCTGGCCGTGCAGCTTCGAGACGCCGTTCGCGCGCTGCGCGAGCCGCAGGCCCATGACCGCCATGTTGAACGGGCTCGTCGCCGGGTCGGCGCCGGGCTCGACGCCGAGCGCGAGCGCGTCGGCGGGGTCGACGCCGGGCAGCAGCGAGCTCGTGAGGTAGCGCTCGACGAGGCCGCGCTCGAACCGGTCGATGCCCGCGGGGACGGGCGTGTGGGTCGTGAACACCGTGCCGGCGCGCACGAGCTGCAGCGCCTCGGCGAACGAGCGTCCCTCGGCGATGTGGGTCGCGATGCGCTCGAGTCCGAGGAAGCCCGCGTGGCCCTCGTTCATGTGGAAGACGTCGGGCGCCGGTCCGCCGCTCAGCTCCGTGTAGGCGCGCACCGCGCGTGCGCCGCCCACCCCGAGCAGCAGCTCCTGGAGCAGCCGGTGCTCGCCGCCGCCGCCGTAGAGCCGGTCGGTGACCGAGCGCAGCTCGTCGTCGTTGGCCGGGATGTCGGTGTCGAGCAGGAGGAGGGTGATCCGGCCGACCGCCGCCTTCCACACGCGGGCGTGCAGCGCCGCGTCGTCGGGCAGCGCGAGGGTCACCTGCACGGGCGACCCGTCGGGACGGCGCAGCACCGAGAGCGGCAGTCCGTCGGGGTCGAGCACCGGGTAGCGCTCCTGCTGCCAGCCGTCGGGCGAGATCGACTGCGAGAAGTAGCCGGCCTTGTAGAACAGGCCGACGCCGAGCAGCGGCACGCCGAGGTCGGATGCCGCCTTCAGGTGGTCGCCCGCGAGGATGCCGAGTCCGCCCGAGTACTGCGGCAGCGCCGCGGTGATGCCGAACTCGGGCGAGAAGTAGGCGACGAGCCGCGGGGCATCCGTGCCGAGGGATTGGAACCAGCGCGGCTCGGAGAGGTACTCGCGAAGGCCCGCCCGCTCGCGCTCGGCCCACTCCACGTACCCGCCGTCGGCTGCGAGCTGGTCGAGGCGCGCCGGGTCGACCTCGCCGAGGAACGCGACCGGATCGCGCCGCGACGTGCGCCAGAGCTCGGGATCGATGTGCTCGAAGAGGCGCTTCGTCGGCTCGTGCCAGGACCAGCGGAGGTTGCCGGCGAGCTCCTCGAGCGCGGAGAGCGAGCCGGGCACCACGGCCCGGACGGTGAACTTGCGGATGGGCTTCACGCGCTCCACCCTAAGTCGCACGCGTGTCGAATGTGTGAACGGGCAACCCCGCGACGCGGACGCCCATTCCGCGCTACGGTCGGATGCGTGACGACCCACGCAGTGCAGGCCGGCCGCATCCCGGTGACCGGGGTCACCCCAGCCGTCCCCGACGGCCGGTGGAGACCGAAGGCGTACGAGGGCGAGGTCGTGCCCTTCCGGGCCACGGTCTTCCGCGAGGGCCACGACCAGGTCGGCGCGATGCTCGTGATCACGAGCCCGTCAGGCGCGGTGCGCCACGAGCGGATGTCACCGCTGACCGCCGGCACCGACCGGTGGGAGGCGCAGGTGCTCCTCGACGAGCGCGGCGTCTGGCACTGGCACGTCACGGGCTTCGACGACGAGATCGCCACGTGGCGGCACGACGCCGCCCTGAAGGTGGACGCGGGCGTCGACGCGGAGCTCATGTACGAGATCGGCGCGCGCCTGCTCGACCGCGCCGCCGACGAGAAGGCGCGGCCCGTCGCGGCCCGGCGCCGGCTCACGGCGCTGGCGAACGCGCTGCGCGACGACACGGCGACGGCGGCCGAGCGCCGCGCCCTCATCGACTCCCCAGTGCTCGACCTGTTCGCGGGCTGGCCGCTCGCGAAGCTCACGAGCGACACGCCCGAGCACGAGATCCTCGTCGAGCGCCGGCGCGCCGGCGTCGGCGCCTGGTACGAGTTCTTCCCCCGGTCCGAGGGCGCCAAGCGCCTGCGCGACGGCCGCTGGAAGAGCGGCACGTTCCGCTCCGCGGCGAAGCGCCTCGACGGGGTCGCCGCGATGGGCTTCGACGTCGTCTACCTGCCGCCGATCCACCCCATCGGCGTCACGAACCGCAAGGGCCGCAACAACACGCTCGACCCCGGCCCGCAGGATCCGGGATCGCCGTGGGCGATCGGCGGCGCGGAGGGCGGCCACGACGCGATCCATCCCGACCTCGGCTCGCTCGCCGACCTCAGGGCGTTCGTGCGCCGCGCAGCAGCGCTCGGCATCGAGGTGGCGCTCGACCTCGCGCTGCAGGCCTCGCCCGATCACCCGTGGGTGGCGGAGCATCCCGACTGGTTCACCCAGCTGCCCGACGGCACGATCCGGTACGCCGAGAACCCGCCGAAGAAGTACCAGGACATCTACCCGGTCAACTTCGACGACGACCCCGAGGGCATCTTCGAGGAGGTGCTCCGCATCGTCCGGCACTGGATCAAGCAGGGCGTGCGCATCTTCCGCGTCGACAACCCGCACACGAAGCCGCTCGCCTTCTGGGAGCGCCTCATCGGCACGGTGAACGCCGACGACCCCGACGTGGTGTTCCTCGCGGAGGCGTTCACGCGCCCCGCGATGATGCAGGCGCTCGCGATGGTGGGCTTCCAGCAGTCGTACTCGTACTTCACCTGGCGCAACACGAAGGAGGAGCTCGAGGAGTTCCTCACGTCGGTGTCGCAGGACACGGCGGACTTCATGCGGCCGAACCTGTTCGTGAACACGCCCGACATCCTCACCGAGTACCTGCAGTTCGGCGGCCCCGCGGCGTTCACCGTTCGTGCCACGATCGCCGCGACCGCTGCGCCGCTCTGGGGCGTCTACGCCGGCTTCGAGCTGTTCGAGTCGGTCGCCCGGCCGGGCGCCGAGGAGGCGATCGACAACGAGAAGTACGAGTACAAGCCGCGCGACTTCGCCGCCGCCGAGAAGGAGGGCCGCTCGCTCGCGCTGTACCTCGGCATCCTCAACCGCATCCGCGCCGACCACCCCGCGCTCGGGCAGCTGCGCAACATCCGGTTCCACGGCAGCGAGGACGATTCGGTGCTCGTGTACTCGAAGCACCTCGACGGACGCTTCACCCCCGACGGCGTCGCCGACACGATCATCGTGGTCGCCAACGTCGACCCGCACTCCGTGAGGGAGACCACCGTGCACCTCGACCTCGCCGCCATCGGACTCGAGCCCGGAACCCGCTTCGAGGTCGAGGACCTCGTCACCGGGCACCGATGGGACTGGGGCGATGCGAACTACGTCCGGCTCGACGCCTTCACGAGACCGGCCCACGTGCTGCACGTCGTGCGGGGGTCGCGATGAGCGAGCGGATGCCGCGCACCGGCCCCGCCGTCGCCGACGCCGAGCTCGCGGCGGTCGCCGAGGGCCGCTCCTTCGATCCGCACGCCATCCTCGGCCAGCACGGGTTCGACGTCGCGGGATCCCCCAGCACGCACACCGTGATCCGCACGCGCCGGCCCCTCGCCGACCGCGTGCAGGCGGTCCTCGACGGCGGCGAGGTGCTCGAGCTGGAGCACGTCGGCCATGGCATCTGGGCCGGCGCCGGCGAGTTCGGGCCCGTCGACTACCGGATCCGGGCCGCCTACGGCGACGACGAGTGGACGAGCGACGACCCGTACCGGTTCGCCCCGACGATCGGCGAGCTCGACCTGCACCTCATCGGCGAGGGCCGCCACGAGGAGCTCTGGCACGTGCTCGGCGCGCACCACCGAGAGCACTGGGGCGTCGGCTCGGGCGTTCGCGGCACCGCCTTCAGCGTCTGGGCGCCGCGTGCACGCGCGGTGCGCGTCGTCGGCGAGTTCAACCGCTGGGACGGCGCCGGCCACGCCATGCGCAGCATGGGCTCCGCGGGCATCTGGGAGCTCTTCGTGCCCGACCTCGAGCCGGGCACGGTCTACAAGTTCGAGATCCTGACCACCTGGGGCGAGTGGATCATGAAGGCCGACCCGATGGCGCGCCAGGCCGAGATCGCGCCCGCGACGGCGTCGGTCGTCAGCACGAGCACGCACGAGTGGGCCGACGGCGACTGGATGGCGCGACGCGCGCGGGTGAACGCGCACAGCGAGCCGATGAGCATCTACGAGCTGCATCTCGGGTCCTGGCGGCCGGGGCGCGGGTACCGCGACGTGGCCGACGAGCTGATCGAGTACCTGCAGTGGTTGGGCTACACGCACGTGGAGTTCATGCCGCTGGCGGAGCATCCGTTCGGCGGCTCATGGGGCTACCAGGTCACCGGCTACTACGCGGTGACGAGTCGCTTCGGCTCCCCCGACGACCTGAAGTACCTCATCGACCGGCTGCACCAGGCCGGCATCGGCGTGATCATGGACTGGGTGCCCGGGCACTTCCCGAAGGACGACTGGGCGCTCGCGCGCTTCGACGGCGAGGCGCTCTACGAGTACGCCGACCCGCGGCGCGGCGAGCAGAAGGACTGGGGCACGTACGTCTTCGACTACGGCAATCCGCGCGTGCGGAACTTCCTCGTGGCCAATGCGCTGTTCTGGCTCGAGGAGATGCACGTCGACGGCCTGCGCGTCGACGCGGTCGCCTCGATGCTCTACCTCGACTACTCCCGCGAAGACGGCGAGTGGGCCCCGAACATCTACGGCGGCCGCGAGCACCTCGAGGCGATCGGATTCCTGCAGGAGGCCACCGCGACGGCGTACAAGCGCAATCCCGGCATCGTCATGATCGCCGAGGAGTCGACGAGCTGGCCGGGCGTCACGGCCCCAACCAGCTCGGGCGGCCTGGGGTTCGGCTACAAGTGGAACATGGGGTGGATGCACGACACGCTCCAGTACGTCGAGAAGGACCCGATGTACCGGTCGTACCACCACCACGACCTCACGTTCTCGTTCCTCTACGCGTTCAGCGAGCACTTCATCCTGCCGATCAGCCACGACGAGGTCGTGCACGGCAAGGGCTCGCTGCTGCGCAAGATGCCCGGCGACCACTGGCAGCAGCTCGCGAACATGCGCGCGTACCTCTCGTACATGTGGGCGCATCCCGGCAAGCAGCTGCTGTTCATGGGGCAGGAGTTCGGGCAGCTCTCGGAGTGGAGCGAGGAGCGCGGGCTCGACTGGTGGATCCTCGACCAGCCGACGCACAAGCAGCTCGCCGAATTCGTCGGCGCGCTCAACCGCACCTACCGCGAGCAGCCGGCGCTCTGGCAGCTCGACGACGACTCGTCGGGCTTCGAGTGGGTCGAGGGCGGCGCGGCATCCGAGAACGTCATCGCGTTCCTGCGCTACGACCGCGACCGGCGGCCGCTGCTGTGCGCCGTGAACTTCGCGGGCCGGCCGCACGAGGGCTTCCGGCTCGGGCTCCCCAAGGCGGGTCGGTGGCGCGAGCTGCTGAACTCGGATGCCGCGGAGTTCGGCGGCTCGGGCGTCGGCAACCTCGGCGGCGTCGAGGCGACCGACGACCCGTGGGCCGGCCGGCCGGCGTCGGGCGTGTTCACCCTGCCGCCGCTCGCGGCCGTGTGGTTCACGCTCGACGAGTGAGACGGGCCTAGAAGAGCAGGTTCGCGAGGCGGCGCCGTGCCGCGGTGACGCGGGGGTCCTCGGTGCCGACGACCTCGAAGAGCTCCACGAGGCGCTCGCGCACGCGCTTCTTGCCGTCGGCGTCGAGCTTCGGGAAGAGCGACAGCAGCCGGTCGAACGCGTCGTCGACGTGCCCGCCCGACAGGTCGAGGTCGGCGACGTCGAGCTGCGCGTCGAGGTCGTCGGGTGCGGATGCCGCGGCGTTGCGGATGGCGTCGAGCGTCTTGCCCTGCAGGCGCCACAGCAGGTTCGCCTGCGCGAGGCCCGCGACCGCGAGCTCGTCGCGCGGATCCTGCGCCATCGCCGTGCGGTACGCGTTCGCGGCGGCCTCGTAGTCGCCGCGCTCGATCGCGTCGTACGCCTCCTGGTGCAGCGGCGGGAGGGGCTCCTCCACGGGCTCGGCGGGCTCGTCGCCCTCCGCCCCGCCCTCGGGGTCGATGCGGCCGGTGACGCCGTGCTGGGCGGCGAGCTCGAGCAGCTGGTCGAAGACCTGGTCGATGACGTCGTCGGGCTGCAGCCCGGCGAAGAGCGGCACCGGCTGGCCGGCGACGACCGCCACCACGGTGGGGATGGCCTGCGCCTGGAACGCCTGCACGAGCTGCGGGCTGCGGTCCGCCTCGGCGGCGGCGAGCACGAGACGGCCGTCGCGTGCGCGCACGAGCCGCTCGAGCGTGCCGACGAGCTCGGTCGACTGCTCGCTCCACGTGGCCCAGAGCACGACGACGACCGGCACGGTGCGCGACAGCTCGAGCGTGGAGCCGAAGCTCGCGTCATCCGTCGCGAAGACCACCGGGTCGCCCGCGACGGGCCCACCCGTCGTCGCCGCGGGCTGCTGCTGGCGCTGCACGAGTGCGGAGAGGTCGACGGCTCCGCGGAGGCCGCCGGTCGGGGTGGGGTCGGTCACGGTACCTCCGATGCTCCGATCAGGCTCTCGGACCACCCGAGGAGCCGGATCTGCTCGTCCGAGCCGACGCTCGGCACGTAGAACAGCAACTGCACGCCGATGACGCGCTGCACGCCCCTGGCGCTCTTCTCGGTGAAGCCCGACAGCGCCGCGCCGGGCGCGCCGGCCTCGAACCCGATCGTGCCGCCGTCGTTCGGGGTGACCTTCTCGGTCTGCTCGATCGATGCGGTCACGAGGGCGCCGGAGTCGTTCGTCGCGAGCGCGACGACTGGGCTGTCGCCGACGACGTTCGAGAACGCGATGTCGGCCGTGGGCGGCAGCGCGTCGTTGATCGCCTGCTGGCCGGTGACGCCGAGCTGCTCGCGCAGCACGTCGCCCTCGGGGTCGAAGAGCGCGGCGTACTGGGACTCGTCGCCCTTCAGCAGTACGTCGCCGTAGGCCGCGGCGACCTGCCCGGGAGGGAGCACCAGGCCCTTGAACTCGGGCGAGATGAGCGGCGCGCCGATCGACGCGGGCGCCACCTCGGGCACGTCGGCGTCGGGGGCCAGCGACATCGCGTAGGCGATCTTGTAGTTGCTCCGGGGCGCGTCCTGCTGCAGCACGAGCGCGGTGGGAGCGACCGTGGGGTCGTCGCCGTTCGTCGCGATGGTCAGCACGGTGCGACCCGACGCGGGCCAGCCCGAGACCTGCTGCGGCAGCGTCAGCGTGAGCGGCGCGGCGGGGATCGGCGTGGGTCCGGGCTGGTCGGGCAGCGAGTTGCGGATCGTGTAGTTCGCCTGGCGGGCCTCGAGGGCCGGGCCGGTGAACCGCGCCTCCAGCGCTCCCCCGTCGCGCGCCTCGTCGGCCTCCTTCGTGGAGACCGCGATCGAGCGCATGATGCGCTCCATCTGCGGCACCGTCACGGCCGGCTCCATCTCCTCGGACTCCTCGGGCGCCGCTGCGTCACCGGTGGGCGCGGGCGTCTCGGTCGCCGGGGCGGTCGTCGCCGGAGCCGCGTCGAAGGTGGGCCAGTAGTCGGCCGAGCAGGCGCTCAGCGCGAGCGCCGGGATGGCGACGAGCGGGACGATCGCCACGCGCTTCGCGCGGCTGATCGAGCGGCGGCCGCCGCTCGTGACCTGGTTGCGACGCGAGGGCTTGGGGGCGCTGGGGAGCTTGCCGCGGTTGCGACGGGGGCCGCGCGACCGGCGGTGGTGCACGAAGCCCGACACGAGCAGCGCGATGCCGAGGCCGAACACGAGGGCGCCGCCGAGGATGAGCGGGCCCGCCCACGGCGTGGCGTTGTCGAGCGGCCAGGCGATCGCGAGGTCGGCCGGCGCGGGTGACGTGCCGTCGCTGGCGAGGAGCACCGAGATGTCGTCGGGGACGTCGATCGTCGTCGTGACCTCGTTCTCGCCCGTGAACTCGTCGAGCCAGAGGTCGGAGCCGACCGGCGAATCGGCGGGATCGGCCTCGACGGGCGCGGCCGCGTCGGTCGCGGGCGGCGTGGCGGTCGCGGTGCCGTCGGTCGCGGCATCCGTGGACTCGGGCTCGACGACCTCGCTCGTGAACTCGTCGGCCTCGCTGTCGTACCCGACGGCGACATAGGGCGCGTCGCCGATCCAGGCCGAGACGTCGGAGCTGCGCCCGTACGAGACGAAGACCGCGTCGGTTCCCGAGACGGTGATCGTCTGCTTGCCGGGGTGGGCGCCGAGGGCCTCGGGCTCGATCACCGTGTACGCGGCGTCGCCCTCGATCTCGGCCGACAGCGAGACGCGGTCGGGCTCGAGGAAGACGGTGCGCTGGGCGATGCCGAACCCGATCATCACGGCCGCGGCGACGAATGCCACGATTGCCAGGGCGAATCGCACGAACATTACCTCCGGTGCCGCCCGTGGCGGCTTCGAACAAAGACACCCCACACTACCGGCGGTGTCTGGGAGGTTCCTAACCGCACCCTGAGCATCGCGTCGGCCCCCGGGGGGCCGCGTTCCGGGCGCTCGCGGCCTGTGAACGGCGCGCACGGCGGATGCCGCGTGCCTCTACAATCGACACATCCCGCAGCGCCCCCACGAACGCGGGACAGAGCCCGGAGGAAGAATGGCCGTCGAAGAGACCGAGTTCACGCAGGTGTTCCGCGGATACGACAAGGACGAGGTCGACAAGAGCATCAATGGGCTCCGACGCGACGTCATCAACACGAACAACCAGCTCGCCGAGCAGGCCAAGGAGAACAAGCGACTCCTCGCCCGCATCGAGGAGCTGACGGCGGAGCTCGAGGAGGTCGGCAGCCCCACCTTCTCGGGGCTCGGCACCAAGCTCGAGAACACCCTCCGCGTCGCCGAGGAGCAGTCCACCCGCCTCATCGCGCAGGCCGACATCGACGCCGAGAAGCTGCGTCGCGCCGCCGAAGACGAGGCGCACCTCATGCGCTCCGACGCGCACGAGCTCGCCGAGCGCACCCTCACCGAGGCGCGTGCGCAGGCGAACCGCCTGCTCGAGAACGCTCGCGCCGAGGTCGACGACATGGTCTCCCGCGCGCACGAGTCGAGCGAGCAGCTCCGCCAGGAGGCCGCGCGCGACGCCGCCTCGATCCGGGGCGCCGTCGCCACCGAGGCCGCCGAGGTGCGTTCCAGCGCGAAGCGCGAGGCCTCCGCCGCCGTCTCGTCGGCCGAGCGCAGGGCATCCGAGATCCTCGTCGCCGCGAACACCGAGGCGAACGAGGCGCGCGCGACCGCCGCCGGCCTCGCACAGGAGACCGAGCAGACCCGCGCCGAGGTCGCCATCGAGCTCGACCGGGCCCGTGCCGAGCTCGCGAAGGAGACCGAGCAGGCCCGCATCGACCTCGCCCGCGAGACCGAGCAGTCGCGTCTCGACCTCGAGCGCGAGACCGCGGAGGGCCGCGCCGACATCGAGGCCGAGATCTCCGAGCGGCGCGCGGCACTCGTGCACGAGCTCGAGCAGGCACGCGCCGACCTCGACAAGGAGCTCGAGGGCGGCCGCGCCCAGCTCGTGCAGCAGCAGGAGCAGGCCAAGGTCGACCGCGAGCGCGAGGCCGAGGCCGCGCGCCTGAAGCTCAAGCACGAACTCGAGCGCATCCGCGCGAAGCACGCCGCCGACCTCGACCAGATGCGCGCCGACCTCGCCCTCGAGCAGGAGCAGGCCCGCGCCGACTTCGAGGCGGAGTCCGAGCAGGCGCGCATCGACCTCGACAACCAGCTCACCGCGATGCGCAAGAAGACCACGCACGAGGTCAACCGCCTGCGTCGCGAGGTCGAGAAGGCCCGCCTCGACCTCGAGGCCGAGCTCGCCACCAAGCGCGACGAGGCCGAGCAGGAGCTGCTCACCGCCCAGCAGGAGGCGACCGCGCAGACGCAGAAGTTCCTCGACGACGCGAACGCCGAGCTCGCCGAGACGAGCGCGCGCACGGCCGCGAGCCGCGCCGAGGCCGAGCGCCTCGAGGCGAAGGTCCGCAGCGAGATCGCCGTGGTCCGCGACAAGGCCGACGAGGAGGCCCGCGATCGCGTGGCCGCCGCGCACGACCAGGCTCGCAAGCTCATCGCCGACGCCGAGGAGCGCACCCGGGCGCTCGTAGCCGACGCCGAGGACCGCCTCTCCCAGATCAAGATCGAGCGCGACGCCGTGGCCGGCTACTTCGAGAGCCTCCGCGGCGTGCTCACCCAGGCGGAGCAGGTGGCTGCGGACAACCGCTGAGCCGACGGGCGGCCGGCCCCATGAAGATCCAGAACGCGTTCCGCATCGGCTTGATCGGAACGCTCGGGGTCGGGGTCGGCCTGCTCATCCTCATGTCGATCGCGAGTCTCTCGACGATCATCGCGTACATCGGCGCGGCACTCTTCCTGGCCCTCGGCCTCGATCCGGCGATCAGCTGGCTCGAGCGCCGGGGGCTTCCGCGTTGGTCCGCCATCCTCATCGTGATGACCGCCGTCGGCCTCGTCGTCGCGGCGCTCGTGCTCGCGGTCGTGCCCATCGTGGTCGACCAGGTGAGCCAGCTCGTCGACGAGATCCCGTTCATCGTGGCCCGCGTGAACTCGCAGGACTGGATCGAGAGCCTGCAGGAGCAGTTCCCGCAGGTCCAGGTCGACGAGATCAGCCGGCAGGTCACGACGGCGGTGAACGAGTTCGTCACGAACCCCGAGAAGCTGAGCGAACTGGCGGGCGGCGTGCTGCAGGTGGCCGTCGCGATCGGCGCCGGCCTGTTCGCCATCGTGATCGTGTTCATCCTCACGCTGTACTTCGCCGCGTCGCTCAACACCATGAAGCGCGCGACGTACCAGCTCGTGCCGGCCTCGCGCCGCGAGCGGTTCGCCGACCTCACCGAGCAGATCACGCAGTCGGTGGGCCGCTACGTGGCCGGGCAGGTGTCGCTCGCGGCGTGCAATGGCGTGCTGAGCTTCATCTTCCTCTCGATCATCCAGGCGCCGTTCCCGGCCGTGCTGGCGTTCCTGGCGTTCCTGTTCTCGCTGGTGCCGCTGGTGGGCACGGTGACGGGATCGGTGATCATCGTGCTGGTGTGCCTCATCCCGGGGCTCGGCTCGCCCGTCACGGCCCTCGTGGCCGCGATCTACTACCTGATCTACATGCAGGTCGAGGCGTACATCCTGAGCCCGCGCATCATGAACCGCGCGGTGAAGGTGCCCGGCGCGCTCGTCGTCATCGCGGCGCTGGCGGGCGGCGCGCTGCTCGGCATCCTCGGCGCGCTCATCGCCATTCCGGTCGCGGCGTCGATCCTGCTCATCATCAAGCAGGTCGTGATCCCGCGCCAGAACGAGCTCTGAGCGCGTCTCAGGTCGCCCGGCTCAGCTCGCTGCTGCGGGCGGCCACGTCGTCGGCAGCGGGAGCGCCGACGGGTTGACGGCCGCGACGATCTCGTCGAGCACGCGGCGCGTCTGCGACTCCCCCACCCAGAGGTGCCGGCCGCCCGCCACGTCGACCCGGCGGAGCCTGGGCAGCACCGCGAAGCGCTCGGCGGCCTGGTCGGGCTTCAGGTAGTCGTCGTGCTCGGGGATGACCGCGACGATCGGTGCGGCCGAGCCGTTCCACCGTCGCAGCTCCTCGTCGGTCGTGCGGTGCAGCGGCGGCGACAACAGGATCGCGCCCGAGATGCCGTGCTCCAGGCCGTACTTCAGCGCGAGCTCGGTCCCGAACGACCAGCCGACGAGCCACGGGTTCGGCAGTCCTCGCGCCGCGACGAAGTCCATGGCCGCGGCCACGTCGGCGCGCTCGGCGACGCCCTCGCCGAAGGCGCCCTCGCTCGTGCCGCGCGGCGACGAGGTGCCGCGCGTGTTGAACCGCAGCACCGCGAGG
>Ga0310902_10000198_pt1 | contig 15100 bp, 10 predicted proteins | sample C24D3metaG_FD_203748 | JGI IMG/M metagenome (GOLD analysis project Ga0310902, IMG submission 203748) | Lab incubated soil microbial communities from West Virginia University Organic Research Farm, Morgantown, WV, United States - C24D3 | ecosystem: Environmental > Terrestrial > Soil >...
TTTTTTAATTTATTTCTTTATTATTCAGTGCAAAGAAGATAGATATTGAATCAAACCTATTATCCTATAATGGATTATATAATGTCTAACTTGAAGGATCAACATTCTGCATTTTTATGCAGTAATAGGATACATCGGAAATTAGCAATTCTTGAAATGCCAATAATGGCTTTAGAAAAACAAAGTATTATTTACACCGAAGTATATAACATCAGGATTGAGGTCATAAATTGGATCTGTTGGAGAATTGAATCAAAATAAATATATTTCTAATTCAAGTTCATTTTCCCTATCTTTCAAATAATAAGATATTTGAATTTTAAGATTCACACTTTATACAACTTTTTGAGATTAATGGATCTAGCTATTTTAAACGTTTCTAGCGAACAGAAATATTCATTGCTCGATAAAATTATTTTTAATAATCAAATGATTTAATATATATTTTATTGAAAGTACCTAATTATGTATTTATTGCCATTTGAATTTATTTATAATATAGTTTAAGTAAACAGCTTTTTAATATGTAACCAACAGAAACCCTTTGTTATTGAAGCCTATTATAGAATCGTAATATTTTTTGGATGTTCGTATCCATATGTTATATTAAATATTTGATTTTGTTTTACCTTTTTGCTTATTGTGATTTGCGGCAAATAGATATTTATTATTATTAGATTTACTTTATTATAATGGCAGATAAAAATTCTCAGCTAGATATATCTTGGTTCAGTAGCGATTCTTATCCGTATGGTATTTCTTATGGTCAATGGACAGTAAAATGGTGGCAATGGCTTTTATCAACTCCGAAGTCATGTAATCCATTAGTAGACGAGTCTGGAGCAAATTCTAATGTAAACCAGCCTGCTGAACATGTATGGTTTTTAGCTGGAAAACTTGGTAGTGAAAATAAAAGTTTTCCTTTGAGAAATTGCATGATACCATTTGGGAGATCAATTCTATTTCCAGTAATTAACTGTGAAGCCAATCCTATTGAATACCCAGATTTAAAGACTGAACAGAATCTCATAGATCATGTAACGAGAGATGAAAATACTATCGTACAAAAAACATGTCTTCTAAATGATAGATACATACCGTCTCAGCGTGTCAAATCAGACCCACTTATATTTAAGGTTAATCTAAATGGCGATAACGTTTATAACGTGAATGGAGGAGATACCATTGCATGTGCTGACGGCTATTGGATCTTTTTGAAACCTCTGCCTCCTGGAGAGTATTTGTTATCTTTTCGTGGTTCATGTGAAAATGGAAGACTATCTTCTGGTGCGGACTACAGACTGAAAATCCAAAGTAATGAGTCTGTTGTAATGACGTGATATTTTTAATATTCTAATATGTTTTAATTCTGTTTAAAATTCATAATTTGCTACTTTTTATTACATTTAAGAACCAATAATTGATCTTATTAGCTTAGATCATAGATATAGCTTATTATCCAGTAATAAGGAATCATATATGTAACAGATACATCATAGTAGTTTTATTTAAATGATAATTAAAAGTGTTACGAGGACGCTTACTTCACTACTTGAAGAGAGTATGTAATATCTGCGAAATGTGGACTAGTACCAGCTGAAGTGAGGGCACCTGTTGGAGTTATACGAACGTTGTAAGATATTGTATGCTCTCCGGGAGGAAGCGGCTTTAGAAAGACCCACCATCCATGACTTCCTGCTCGCCATGTACCTGGTTCAACACCTGCTTGATGGGTATCAGATGGCAAGGTAACGTTAAATCCCCCTGTATATAATTCGGTAACGTTAGTTAGAGAATTTATCTTATAATCCAATGATCCGGATGCGGAAGACAGTTTTACGTCAAGATTGGCAACTCGAACTCCATCCACCTTGACTTCTGATCTTATGTTTCCTAAGTTGTATACTTCTCTCGCACATTTCGTTAATTGTTCATCTAGATTAAAATTCGGATTTTGAATATGTGGTCGATCAGTTCCCATGTCGCACCATGCGATCCACATGGGTATCATGATCCCCTGTTTAGGCGAGATCTCACATACCTGATGAACAGATCCATCAGCTATCGTGTTCAGTAGCATAACCAATTCAGCTGATTTATCGATAATGCATCCGTCCGGTTTTGGAGTAAATTCATCTATATTCATAGAAAAGTCCCAATTAAAATATCTGGAAACCCAATCATCATAAGGTACGGCAAATGGTTTCTCGTCTTTTGAAAACAGTTCAATTGTCGCATATACACTATTGAGTCCAAAAATTGCAAAAAAAATTGAGAAAAGCAAGAATGTGCTAAAGATAAAATTTGATCCCCCAAGTTTCTTAACCGTACAAAAAATGCTATTGCTATTCATGGATTTATTAAATCATTAATGTTCCTGTTATTATTATTATTTTCGATAACCTAAACTAGTGGAATACGATTCTTATTTATATAGCAGCTTGCTAAGATATTCTATTTCGTAATATGAAGGAAAAAATTATTAGTTTAGTCACTGTAGAGCTAACTAAAAGAAGCTCACTTTTCTTCATTTTAATTTTCACAACTGTTATGGTATTTGAATCAACGATTGTAGACTTTTCTTCGTACAGTGGAGTCAGGATCCCGATGTGGCTAAATGTTGGGATTTTTCTCATCTTTTCCATACTGTTTCTAATAAGTAGTCCCATCCTGCTGAATTATGTGAGAAAGATTACCTCAAGAGACTCATACCAGGCAATGCCGCTAAGTCTTAGGTATCTTCAAATGATCGTTAGTGTTACTATGATCTTGACTGGCTCCATCATATTAATTATTATTGTCCAAATGTTATTTCTAAATAAATACAGTCTCATTTTGTTAGAGGTCCAAACGTATCTTAGTTATCTTTCCGCATTGATATTTCTCTCGTTCCTAGTTTTTATGTTTGTAGGTTGGTTAACTTCCAAAAGAAATTATATAATCATGTTGTATACCATAGCCTTCTCACTCGCTTCTGTCAACCTTGTGGTCTCTCTCATATATATTGAATCGTATTTTTCATTTTCAACATTACCCGATGTAAAACCGTATCCTATCACTTCATATATAGTAAACCTTCCGGGGTCACCAATTACTGAATCATTATCAGTAGTATATGATATTCTGTCTCTTTCTTCATTCTTACTTATGTGGGTAGCTACAGCGATACTTCTGGGTCAGTATCGAAATAAGATAGGTCGAATAAGATTTTTCTCACTGATGAGCATACCATTGATATATTATATGTTTCCTTTTCAGAATTATTTTGGAGACGTGTTTTTCGTCTTGTTACTATCCTCTCCCGTGGTTTTTAGCGTGATTTATGTTCTAATCTTTAGCGCTACAAAACAAGTTGGGGCATTATTATTCAGTCTATCTTTTTGGACTGCCTCTTCATTGGTTCACCATGATCGAGTTTACAAATCTCTTCTTATATGTTCCATCGGTATGTTGATACTTTTTTCTTCCATTGAAATAGCACCATTGCGAAGTCACATCTATCCACCATATGGACTTATAACAGAAGCATTTTTACCGCTAGGTGCATATCTTCTTCTTTTTGGAATTTTTACCTCAGCCCAACATATATCGCAGGATGCCAAACTGAGGAAAGAATTTTACAAGAGCGCCGAAAGCCAGCTGAGTCTTTTAAAGAATATCGGAGTGTCACAGATGGAAAAACAATTTGAAGACAAAATAAAATTTTTGCAACAACGTTCTAGCTTGTCAGAAAGAATTGAGGAACCACAGTTGGAAGAAGAGACTGTAAAGAAAATATTACATGATGTATTGAATGAACTTTACTATTCAAAGAAGGATAACGAAAAGAAATAGAAATCATAAAGTAATTCAATCTAATTCACAAAAATCGTCGTTTACCATTGTGCCCAAAATATCACTAGTTTAGAATGCATTATGCCATCTTGAACTATTCCCTTGTTGTATGGTCCTCATATGATTGATATTGGTTAAGAATTAAAAATTTTAGGCATGCTTGGAATGTGATTTCTTAAGATATAATTTGGATATACAACGATTCTGAGATAAAAAGCACTTGAGTTATTTCCAGAATTGTTATCATATTCTATATACCACTAATTCTTAATACAGGTTATGTAGATTTGTAAAATCTTTTATTCTAGTATTTGATATGATCTCAATCTTTTTTTGACTATAATTTGAGAGATATTATTTCCATAATAATATTTCTAATTAAAGCAAATCTAGAACAGCAAAATTGATAAGAACCGAATTATTCTAACATTAACGATGTTGAAGTCATCCTTATCATCGTCAATACATCTTAGGAGTGTAAAAAAATATACTCCAGACGATGGTAATGCATCAACAAGAGTCAAGTCACTGGAGGATACTCTAACTCAAATTATTCCAATCTGTAGAAAGATTGGTATTACAAGAATTTCAGATATTACTTTTCTGGACAAGTTGTACATACCTAACTATAGTGCAATATTGCCTGATACAGAAGACTCAATATGGGTATACAGTGGCAAAGGACCAACAAAAATGCATGCAATAGTTAGTGCTTTAATGGAATCAATAGAAAGATATTTTTCTCTGCCCAGTACCTTTTCCAAAAATTTTATTCAGGGAACTTATTTAGACTTATCAAAAATATATAAAAAGGTATTGCATCCTAATGAAGTAATAGAAGCTATTGTACCAACCTATAATGACAAAGAATCAATTATCGATTATCTGCCAGGGTTTGATCTGCTAAACAATGAAGAGATTTTGGTTCCAGCCCAACTTGTATTATCAAAATTTTCTGCAAAACCTCCGTCTACTAACGCATTTTTATATTCTCATACTAACGGGCTTGCATCGGGTAATGTACTGGAAGAAGCAATATGTCATGCATTATTTGAAGTTATTGAGAGAGACGCCGTAAGTATAGCTGATTTGTGTTCATCTTCCATACCATATAGCATATTAGAAAATATACTAAAATCATTAAGAAAAGAATATGATGTATGTCTAATTGAACAAATTCCTGAAGATAAGTTTGTGGACGATTCAAGCATTTATCCTAATGTCAATATTTCTGAAATTGCAGACGAGTTTAAACCTATTAAATTTTTAGTCAAAAGATTTAATGATGCTAATATTTCTTTATTGATAAAAGATATCACACAAAAAGATATTGGTATTCCTACATTCGTTGCAAGTAGTGTTGAATGGATAACTAGCGATTATGGATATTTCGCTAAAGGTTATGGAACACATCTTGATTCTAGAATTGCGCTGATACGCGCGATAACAGAACTTTCACAAACAAGAGCAGCTAATATTCAAGGTGCAAGAGATGATTTTAAAAAAATACAGTATAGAGATAAGGACGAGATATACAAAAGAAAATGGGAATTCATGTCCACATCATCATCAAACACTTACAAAAATAACAACAAAACTATTAGGTTTTCGGAAATTGAAACATATGTAAAAAAAGATATCCGAGATGATATCAAACTTGTTTTAAATCGGTTAAAGAAGGCAGGATTGAAGAGGGCTATAATTGTTGATTTGACTAACAGTGATATTGGAATACCAGTTGTAAGAGCAATAGTACCGGGCCTTGAAACTTTTGAAATTGCAAAATTATTTACCAGTACAGACTTATTTATGGGAAGAAGAGCAAAAAAGCATTATCACAAAATTCAGAATAGGTAGAGAAAATCATTTTTATCGAGATTAGATTAATTGAAATTTTAGTCGTCATCTCGTATGCAAGTCAAAAATTATAATTAAAAGCTTTTAGTTGTAATGAAAAATTATGTTGCATAGGTATGTTCTACCTATATAAATCAGTTATGACCAACATTTGTTACATCGCCAGGTGTTCTTGAGATATGAGTTTTATCCACTAAATCTACAGACACTCTACCGCTACAAAATGCCTTAATTGTTGCTAATAATTTTCTCATTGTAGTTTTAATAATATTCAAATTAATAAAGATTTCTTATTAGGCTTATGACTGAATCTATTCTTGAATCAGTATTTGTAATGATTAACAGTCTAAGCTTGAAAGGATTTTTACTACGAGTTAACCAACACAATTAAAGAAGAATGGAACGACCAAAAAATATCTTCGGAGGGTCCGAGAGCAGAGCAGAGATCTCGCTTCTTTTTCGTAACAGTTGTGGTGACATAGTTAAAAGGAACTGGTTATAAAAAAAATAATGCAGGATTCAGTCTATATACAACATGATTGTCAGCATAATACATTGAGAATTACTAAAAGAGAGATTTTGAACTTGTCTGAACCGTATACATTAATAGATGTAAATAATAATATCCATTGAATAATAATGTCCATTTGAGACTAAATATAAATAGACATAATCTACTTGATCAGCTTATTTCTTATAACTGGTAATGATATCAATAACTTGTCTATCTGTAACTTGGCTAAAATTATTATAATATTGTTCTAATGATTTAAAATTCAAATCAGGACATGTAATAACTTCAATGTGGTCAATGTTCTCACCTTTTAATAAATTTACAGTATATTTTGGCGCTATAGGAATAGCAAGTATAAAACGATGTGGATTTGTATTTGCTCTTATCCATCTAACTACTACAATAACAGTAGCTCCTGTGGCAGCTCCATCATCTACTAAAATAACAGTTTTGTTGTCAAAATTTAGGTTACCGGACTTTGTAAATTCTCTATTCCCAAAGCAGTATAGATAAGCTCTACGTTTTATTTCCTCTAATTGATGTAATTTTTCATCCTGAATATATTTTGGAGATATTTCTAGATCTTTAACTATGATTTCATTGAGGTAGGTAGTACCATCTCCCAATATTGCACCTATTGCAAGCTCTTCGTTAGATGGTGCACGAAGCTTCCTAGGTATAATTATATCAAATTCGCAATGTAACTTCCTTGCGATAAAGTCTGCAGTTATTACTCCACCTCGAGGAATACCCAACACAAGCGTATTTTTTCTTTCATCTTTTTTGATTATATCCTTTAATGCTTCACCTAGGATATTGCCAGAAGATTCTCTATCTTTAAATTTCAACTGAAATTTGTTGCTTATGATATTGAATATCATTACTAATCAACAACCCATTTATTACAAAAATATTCAAACATTGATAGACATTTATAATTTAGGAATGAAATTATAATGATATAATCTAAAATAATAAAACGGGTAAAAAGAATTGTAAAATCATTGAGCATATGTTCTAATTAAATAGTCTGTTTTATAAAGATTAGAAAACCAGTACATATGATAATATTGATTTCAAACCAATTTAACAAAAATATCGATATATGTTGCAGTTAGTAAATAGAACTGTGAATAAATTACATTCTTGTTATAAAGAACCTGCGTTGGTTTAGTTTTATACCATCAGGATATGAGGATGTACTTATTTGGAAAACTGGCGGTAAATATAGAAAAGAGATATTTAATCGTGTTCTACAATAAACAAAATAATGATAAGACTATAGTATCTGTAATAACATACTGATTGGACAATATACCACATAGGTACTTGTAAGAGTGTAAAATAGAGAAATATGTCTCTTATTGTATGTCTATAATGTCGACTAGCTTCTACATTTCTTGTTCCCTCCTTTCTTTCTGATTGGTATTTTATCTCATATTTTGGATAATTTTATTATATTTCATTACAAATTATTAAATTCAGATAATTCTAATTCAGTAAAGAATCTAAACAATAATTATTTTTTGGATAAACCATATAATTTAGTAATTTTCAGAAATTATTATGTAAAAAGAGGAATAAAGCTTTAAACTTGTCTATTGCGAAAGCATCTATAATAGTACACATTTACCAGCTGAAGGAAATTTTTGGTAAAATAACCGTATTTTTGTTCATTTTATAAATTTTACAACAATATTTATTAATATCTTTATAAAATAATAGACATGGCTATAAAAATTATTCCATCAGATGGAACTGTAAATGGTAAAACATTAAAAGAATTTGCGAAAATATATTGGCAAGCTCTATGTCAGACACCTAAGAGTCAAAATCCTGCCTGGCAGAATACCGGAAGCAAAGATGACTCTTTTAATAAGAGCGTTAATGCAGATTTGTATATGTTAAGTTCTTCTGTGGATCCCCAAACAGCAGTAACAAGAGATATTGAAGTTCCCAGCGGTAAAGGGCTGTTTATACCTGTAGTCCCAGTAGAAGTTTCAGAATTTGAAACGTCTAGTCCCTTAGTTGGAGAAGCTAATAAAGATCAAGCCGGTATAGTTCCCTCCTCTTTAAGTCTTGAGCTAGATGGTTCCTCGATCGACATTAATGAACTTAATAGATATAACATTAATCCTAATGACATAGGTCAATTCACAGTTAACTTCCCTCCACAAGATGCTATTTTCAATACTAATAATAGGTCAGGTCCATGTAATGCTGTTGCAGCAGGTAGATATGTATGGACAGAACCACTTTCCCCAGGAAAACATACTGTAAAACATCGTGGAAAGCTAGATGTTGAGGGACCTGCAGTTGAAAATGATTTTAGTGAAGATATAACATATAATATCAATGTTCGATAATCTTACTTTTTTTTATGGATGTGAGTTAGAATAATAAATCCATTGTATTATGTAGAATAGAAAACATAAAATCAATCAATTCGTAAATTAAAGAATTATCAACCGAGGATCAGGAAAGTGTTATTCATTTATCTGTAAAATTAGCTGGTGATAAAGTTGTCTACATATGTATATACAAATTTTGTTACCAATGCGTTTGAGCTCAAATTTCCTCAAGATGCTCATTTTGATGGATCAATAATTACCTATAACAATTATAACTAGCTACTTATACTCATTAAATCTTTTAGTATTATAGTTATTTTAGATTGCCTGATTTATCAATAACATTATCCTTTCTTTTTTTTTCAACGTATATATCATATACTGAATTTGTGTGGTAGGCATTAACATTACTACCTCCAAATTTAAATCTATATGTTCCTATATTAAGAGATTTTATTAATACAAAATAGCCCACAGTTATTGCAAGATAATTTCCTGGTTTCGGTGGATAATCTATTTTTGTTCTTAATTTACTATTTTTAGGGACTGAAAGTGAATAAAGAGGAGATTCAAATCTATATTCTTTAAGATCCGAAACTATCTTAGTAGTATTATTGCCTTTTTTCGTGATCGTAGCCCATATTGAACTACCATCGGTGTCTTTATTTGCAACGTATCGAAGATAAGGGATACTAGTTATTTTTCTTCCATTATAAAAATCTCCTATGTGATATTGCGATGTAAGAATTGCAACAAGTACTGCAGTAGATTCATCAATCGTCTCTCCCTTGTCTTGTGTTCTATCATATACAGCTTTGGGATCTAAATACCTTGGACCATCTTCCTTACCACCAAACGGTCTATAATCAACATTTCCTCTAAGGAATAGAATATTCTCACCATTATAGCTAGGATTATCAGATAATAACCATTGATGCCAAGCTGCTATCCAATCACCATAAGACATACCTCTAAAATTTTCTGTGGGATGAACAATGTCCAATTTCATGATCTTTAATAAACTAGTTGAAAGCTTAAAGGTTTTCTGTTAAATATTTACATTTAAAACTATTTTATATAATCATTATTACGTTGTATAAGAAAAAATATGGTATCATAGTTAGCTTCTATATTCACATAAATAGAGTAAAAATTTATTAAGAATAATAATTTCCAGATAAATCAGTAACTTATGGGTAGAAAACTTCAAGATGGTATATTTTATAATAATAATATATTTAATCCAAAGTCATTTAGAAATAATAAAGATACTTATAATCACACTTTTGCTATTTTATTTTTCAAAATAAGAAAAAAATCAACTATAGATCAAGTTTTTCAATCATTAGAAAATCTATGGTTAATGTATCAAAATTTGAAAAAGGGGATTATTAAAGATTTACCAGACCAAAGAGTTCCACACGGTTCTCTTTTAGTGACATTAGGCTTTGGTCAGAACATTTTCAAATTAAATGACATAAAAAAATCGATTCCAAGGGATTTTAATAACAGTCAATTTTGTCCTCCAAAAAAAAATGGTGGTGGATATATACTTGAAGGTTCACATCTATCTTATTCTAAAGATATCCACGAAAATTTAGGGCTGGATGAAGATATATTTGTTCAATTTGTTGCAAACAAACAATTGGCTGTATATCGTGCCCTAGTGGAAACGTGTAAGAACCTAAGACACAATGCGTTACCAAAAAACCCATTAATTTTTTCAAAATTTTTTACGGGTTTTCAGAGAGACGATGGTCGCAGTTGGTTAGGGTTTCATGATGAAGTTTCAAATATGAGATGTGGAAAAGAACGAAGAAATGTGATAGCGATTCATAAAGAAAACAATGAATTATTGCCTAGAGATTTTTGGACAGAAAATGGAACTTATATGGCTTTTCTTAGAATTGAGATCGATTTGGATCTTTGGGATTCCATTAATAGATCTAAACAAGAATTAATTATTGGAAGAGAAAAATTAGATGGTCGTCCACTAATTGGCGTTGATAAAAATAATAATCCTATAATCTCAAAAAAATTTCCTACTGCTCAAAAAGTTACACTATATAATACGGGATATCATGATCATCCAGATTTTTTCAAAGCTCCTCAATTATTATCAAAGGAGATTATGAATAAAATAGATATAAATAAATCTTTTAAAGTTCTTAATGAAAGTCACATAGGAAGAACACGACATTTTGATAAAATTAACAGTAAATTAGTACCTTCTAGACGTATTTATAGGCAGGGGTTTGATTTCATTGAATCAAACTATTCATGTAAAAAATTTCTTAAGGTAGGACTAAATTTCATAAGCTTTCAGAATGACCCAGCCCGACTGCTCTTTATACTAACCGATCCTAATTGGATGGGAAATACATCTTTTGGTGGAAACTCCCAATTCAAAGGAATTGATAAATTGTTACATGTTCAAGCTTGTGGTATATTTTACATTCCTCGAATAGAAAAACCATTTCCAGGATCGTGTATATTCAAATAGTAATATAATAACAAAGAATTAAGGCAACTAGAAATTGTATTAAAAATCGTTTGTTACCAACAATCCATTTCATTTAATATATATAAATTTATATATATTTATATATATGGAAATAAAACAACATCGTTTTCTTTTCTTTAAGTAAATAAAGCATAAATTAGATTATAGTTGATTTCAAGTAAAATCTGAATAGTTTAGATTCATATAACAGAATCAACATATTTATATTTATTTCTATACCAAATTCAAGATCAAATGTTTTTGGCAGTGAAAATTTTATTTCAATTTTCCTTCATTTCTTTTACGATGATTATCATTTTCTGAGTGATCGTTTTCATTTTCTCGATCTTCTCGATCTTCTTTTTTTTCATCACTAGACGAAAATTTCGAATCTTTTGCAAGATTCAGTATACATACTAAAAATATCTGGTGCAGATTTTCAAAATGTAACTTTCTGTTCAACGAAGACTTGATGTCCCCTAAAAATGATAACAAAAAAATAAGGTACAAATTTATAAAATTTTCCAATTGCTGTTTGTGGTTTTCTAGAATAAAATTATTCTTTTCTAAATTTATTTTATGTTGTTCTAGAAATTGTATTAATTTTTTCAAGTTTTTATAATTTTCAAGATCCTCAATTAACTGCTGTTTGTGCAGATTTCTATTAAAATAATCATGTTCTATTAATGACAAGATTGCGTTAATATTGATTATGTCGTTTTCTGTAATTCCTTTTGCTAATAGATTTTGTAAAACTGGTCCATATGCTGATGAGCTAATAAAATAGATCTTGCCGTAGCTATTTGTATATTCAATATGTTAGTCTCTTCTCTTTGTCGTTTCAATTTATTCTGAAAACCAGCAATTTCTTCGTAGTCATCGAGGTCATTGAAAAACTTTTCTACTGCAGTATCAGTGTCTATGTCATTTTCTTTTGCAATTTCTTTTATTGTATTAAGTAAATATCTTAATTGTTCAAGATCAAATCCAATCTTTTCTAGTTGGAAGATTTTGGAGAGTTTTAATCTTTTGTCATTTATACGTGGATTCAACTGTGCTAATTGAAACTCTGCAGCTGCAATATCCTTTTTCATTTTTTCGTGTATGTGCTTTTGTGATTCAATTAATTCAACAAAATATTCGTATTCGGAATATTTATCTAAAACTTTTTTAACATCATAATTATGGTTTTTTATACCCTTGACGCACTGTATAAATAAATCGAACTCGTTGACTGGTATTCCATTATTTTCAAGTTCTTTTTTTGTTCTATAGTTCCATTCAATTGTTTCTGATGAGATATTTTCATTTTTTAGCGTCTTATTTAGACGGTTCTCAGCTGCCGTTGTTTCATCGTTAAGAGAAATTAAATTTTGATTTTTTTCCTTTAATTGTTGTTCTATTTTTTGTATTTCTTCTCTTTTCTTTTCAAGGTAGTCAGGAATCTGCGAGGGAAACACAATTTTTGACATTTCTACTAATTCATTTAAATAAAGGTTAATTTGATCAGGTGAAATTTCTAGTAATTCACATTTTGCATAAACCTCGTTCATAAACTGGTTAAAGTCATCCTCATGTACTCCGGATTTTAACATCATCCTAGCGGTTCTAAAACCCACTGCACACTGGTCAGGAGAGAGTTTCAGATTTTTTAAAGCTAATGCTAATTCGCGAAGACTATCAGCCTCATAACTTCCTAGATCATTGCGCCATTCTGCAACAATATTTGAAACTGCACCAGTACTGATGTTGTGTTCAATTGCTATTTCATTTCTGAACCTTCCTTTTAGCCATTCACGAATAACGCTTATTCGAATGTTGTTGGGTATTGTAGCTGGTATGGTGTATTTGTGGGTATGAACTATTTATTGCTTGCGTCAAATAGGTCAAATAACATGTCAAATAGGTCAAAAAAATCCAAACATAAATCATATATACATACAATATAATATTAGATGTGTATTAGAAAGTTAAGATATCATTTTTCAAGCATAATATTTTATCGATTCATTAAATAAATTACGATACATTATCTAGAAAAACACAACTCTCTGGTTCATTACCAGTATGAAGCTACTAATTTCATTCAATTCACAAAAATAGAATTATAATATAAGAATATCAGGTAAAACGTCTATCCAAAAGAACCGGAGAAGGAGTCAGTGTACAAGCTAGACTTCAGATCTTCGCTGGCTGATTTCCTAATACTTCCTGTGTACAACAGATTACACCTAACGCGTACGCTTTCGGGTTTTCTGTTTAACCTAATTCAAAACAATGTACATAGGGATGTATGATATAGAACATAGTAAAGTTGTATTCCACAGCCTGAAAATTATATAATTTTACAAGATTGAGAACTGTACAGATGATAGAATATTATTTTTGTTATTTTGAAAAACTTTTAGTATTTTTTTAGAGTTTAGTACGGAAAGAATTCACTTAGGAAAATACCATGTTTTTCTTCCTACTGATGTCTCCTCTATGGGAAGATTAGAATGACCAACAAGATTTTCTGTGATTCTAAATGCCAACGCGGAAATTGTTAAAGAAGAATTGACTCCGATAGATAATGGAACTATACCACCATCAACGACATAAAAATCATCATACGTTTCTGGGGGTGCTATAACAAATCGGAACTATAAAAAATAATTCCTTAATTCAGTTGGGTTTATTTCGTCTTTTAAATCTAATCTAATAAGATAGATATTTAGCTGTGAATAGTATGACTTCAGAATTATGAAAGATCTTTTCCATCATAATCAAATCCATAATCGTTTGGAATCTCTCTGATAGAAAGGGATCTTTTTTGTTTCTTTGTTCTTCTAATTTATTGAAGTAAATATGTTTTTATCTCTATCTTCAAATTCATTTCCATAAATAGAAGGCGATAAATTAGTGATCAGCATTTGCGTCTTGAGATATTTCAGTAATCTCTGTACCATCTACATTCTCCTTTTAAAATTAGCTTTATTCGTAACAGATGGCGCAGGTGGAACACATGCGAGAGAAAAACTTAATACAATCGCATAGTCAATAGAACCGAAAATAAATGTCTGAGATCAAAATTAGGAGTGATGCTAAGCGACACCCTAATCTATATGGAAGTTTTCGTATTCCTCGACGTGGAATCCAGTCTACCTCGCCTCCCCCTCCAGGAGACGCTCCAGTACTGGTTCCAGATTGGGCGATGCAGTTCTTTTCATGTGATATCCAAGGGATTGATAGAATACCGGATGCTCTGCGGCAACACTTCGCCATGAATCAGATCGACGCCGATGTGAGATCCAAGTGTAACGTCAACAACAAGTTGGGGATCTGCGTTTGGCTCAGTACTACTTTGCCTGGCAGTCAGGAGGATCAAGCAAGAAACCGTGCTATGGATGCACTCGATATCCACAAAACTGGTGCTGTATTCAACCTCTTCATCAACTCATCTTATATACGCGGCGAGGCAGACAAATCTTGGTCAAACTGGCCCAAAGTACTTGACGAAGATGGACGCGAAGATCCAAATGGTCCAACCCATCTTACTGGATTTTCAGTGAACTTTCATAGCCCGGACAGAATTACCACTCGTATCTCAGGTTATGACGAACGTCCCTGGCCAGATGTTGACTTTGTATTTACCATCACTGATACGTTCAACGCTTCGGGTGGAGACATTCAGCTTGCCAGTTCAGAAGATCTTGATGTAGACACATCGATTCTGAACTTGCTTACCGGACTTTTTATCTTGCATTTTCCACCTTTAGGACTTGTGTTTCTGGCACAAAGTATTTACATCACAACCAAGGACTTTCCTAGTTCTGGGGCGAGAGGTGCTGGGTCATATGTTAATGGATATCTTCCTCGTGAAATTATGATTGATAACGGGCAGAAGGTCCTTGTGTCATACCTTGATAAGGAATTCGGTGGAGTTGAAGTATCCGAAGCAGGTGTCTTTTTTGGTGGGTGGATGGTGAAAGTTCCTAGGGAACCTAGCCTACAGATTCTAGGACCAGACCGACTGGCAGTTAATGAAGGCCAGCAATTCGT
>Ga0310902_10000201_pt1 | contig 15060 bp, 19 predicted proteins | sample C24D3metaG_FD_203748 | JGI IMG/M metagenome (GOLD analysis project Ga0310902, IMG submission 203748) | Lab incubated soil microbial communities from West Virginia University Organic Research Farm, Morgantown, WV, United States - C24D3 | ecosystem: Environmental > Terrestrial > Soil >...
ACAATTATGAATATATCAAAAAACATATATTTTTACTCTCCCAAATTTTCTAATATTATTCATATCTAATTGTATATGTTCGGACATTAATAAAAGTTCTATGTATAATTATTATTTATTAAATAGATAAAATACGCATATTCTAGTTTTTCATTTAATTTAAAGTTATTACATCATCGAATTAGCTTAAGAAAAAAATACCTGTTAAGAGTAACTGATTTACGAGATTGAAAAAAAATAACGATCTGAATTGAATTAACAATAATAAAACCACCTTGAGAAAGATTGGAAAATATATCAAATTAAGATAAATTATTTTCATTTTATTTATCAACAATGACTTGTTTTCCCAGAAAACACGATTTAGTGTTAATATAATTTTTTTTGCATGTAAATATCCGACATCATCTTGTGATAAAGATTTTAGATTAGCACCGTGGGTCATTGAATGGACTTTATATCCAATTTCAAAATAACTGGCTATCTTAAAGGTGACTGCCTAACGACAAAATGGTCTTGACAATAAATGGTATTTTATAAATATTTTAAGGATTGCGTTAATGAACTTCATTCAAATGAATCTAACAAAAACATATGACTTCAAGATGATGAGCAAATAGAGAGTGTTTTTGTAATATATTAAATTACTAAATTTATAATACAAATTATCTCAACAACTATCCGGTTATCAGACCTCATCAGTATGAAATCTTTGTAATCAATAGGACCAGAATTAATATCTTTGATAAGGTAAAACCAAGAAAGATTAAAATCTTTATTTTGAGATTGCATTATATGGAATTGCCATGGAACGATCCATGTTCAAACAAATTTGCAACTACTATTGGCTTGATAACATCAAATGGTTATTATGGTAATAATATAATGGCATGTGAATGGACACATCATATTTCGTATGATCCTGGTTTAATAGCAATCTCTTTAGGTCCCACGAAAGCCACAGTTAAAAATATTAAGAAATCTAAAGAGTTTGGTGTGAACCTATGCGCACTAGATCAATCCGTGATAGCTAGTGTGGCAGGTGGATTTAGTGGAATTAATTACAATAAGATTGAAGCTTTAAAAGAATTAGGATTTGAATTCTACCAAGCAAAAAAAATCAAATCTTTAATGTTAGATAGAGCTTCATTGAATGTTGAATGTAAGCTTTTAAGAGAAATAAAATTTGGAGATCATATAATGTTTATTGGTGAAGTAGTATATGCGGTACAGAATCCAGAAAAACAATCGTTGATTTACCATGATGGAAAATATTGGTCATTACAACCCTTGGTAAAACCTAGCCATGAGGAACGCGAAAGAATAAGAAATGTTGTAAAAAAGTATAGAAAATGATTATTATGCTATTCATTACATTAAGATGAATCCAAGATGCCGTATTGTGCTTAAAAGCAAATGTTTAGTATCTAAAAACAAATTTGAGATTCATTATATATTTTATAAATTGAAAAATATATCGTTTATCAAAATAAAATAAAATAAAATAAAAATTAAATTATTTAATAAAAAAAATTAACATCATCCATACAAACATAAATAGATTCTAAAACAAAATAAATTAATGAGATTTCAAAATTCTAAAGATAAATCAGTTACTCGAAATAGTATTATGTTAATATTAACAATTTTGATTGTATCTTTGATATTTTCAACGAATGCATCTCTATCACAGACCGACTATAGACAGTCTAATAACAATATCATAGACTCATCAAAAAATAATTCCGTTCAAATAGGCGAGCCAATATTTGTGGAAAAATATTCGATTTTATATAAAACACCGATTGTTATGAATGGAGAGAATGCAACGCAATTCGTTTTTTCAGGTAATGGAACTGTTAATGAAATAAATGTTAATCTTTTTGGAGAGGGAGTTTCGATTCCTCAATCAGAAATGATACAATCGATTATTGGAAGAGCTTTTATTTCAACAGAAACAGAAGATGGTGGACATGCATCATACTTTTTTCAAGCAGTAGGACATTCTGAAGAAGAGTTACAAAAAAGTAAAGGAGCTGTATTCTTTAGTTCAAATGCAACAGGAAGTCTTTCTCTTCTTAGTAATATGGTAGGTATTTACAAGACAGAGTTAAACAAAAATGATGATCTAGGTACGTTTGTTATGTGGGAATGGAAGTGATCTACAGATTTTAAACAATTAGGCAAGTCTGTATTTATGTGTTGTATTTTTTAAAAGTCTTATTAAAGTAAGATAAATTCGGGTTTCTAAATATGAAATTATATTTGCGATATGCCGTTCAATCCAATGAACGATTGACAAATCTCACTTCATATTCTTTTTCTTGTTGATTCAGGCAATAATAATTATCAAAGGTTCATATCTATCTTTAGAATATATTATTACTATTTCAATCAAACTTTTTTTAATGCATAATGTAATGTAATTTCAGGTATAGAAAATCATCACATATTTGTAGATAATAGATAATAGATAACATAAACGGAGTAATTACAAATATCTGAAATTTTGATATTAGTAACGTTTATGAGCTTATTATGAAAATCTATTACCAATAATGATGATCTCCAATCTGAATCATGATTTCCATTATAATAAATATGACAGTTATCGTTCCTCTTTTACATAAATTTGAGATTAATAAAATCACTATAACAAATTTTATACAGAAAAGTAACTTCATTTATCGTTCCTGAATGTATATAATGTCTTGAAGTAATCAGTAAAATTAAGAATCTAGAAATACAGAAAAGATATGACTTTAAGTTTACCATCTGTTACTAGGAAATTTGACTAGCAGATGTTGAAATATGATATTGTCAACTAGCTAGTATTATTCCATTAAATTCACAACAGTAATTAATTAATGAATATACATAAACATGAAGATAAGACAGTCAATTTTGAATATTACGTGGATCTGTTTTTAATAAAACGTTCTTCTATCTCGTTCAATCGTCTTATTAGATCTTCATTATCCTTAACTTGTAAAATAGAGGGATAATTTCTCATATTATTAAGAGTAGAAAGTACTTCCTCAATTTTAACTCCATGTAGTATATCATATTCAATTTCTTTACATACATAAGTAAGTCGTCCAAAGTATTTCTCATGATTTCTCTTTTGAAGTTTTGATGGATTTTCTGGCAACCCCATAACAAATCTCAGAATAGTCTTTTCCATATGTTGTATATGATATTCTTTCATAGGAAATTTATTACTAGTCTTTTCAAAAGCCATTCATATTATATATACGTCATACAACTATATAATATGATCATATTATAAAATCTCGAGAGGTTAAATAATTCTATCAATTATAAATAATAATCGTCTATTAAGTTTGGTAAAGAAAGATAATACTTTTTATAAAGATTTCATCATAGAAACATAATAAAATAAAGAAGTCTAATTTCCAATAAAAATGTTAATGGGAATTGAATTTACATTATTCAAATTTTTATTTCAAACAAAAAATTGAAATTAAAATTAAATGGATTTTATGATGGTATAGCGCAAGAATTAGGACCTGCTTCCAAGTCTGGCATTTCCATTTCGTCATGTGTAGGGATTTTTTTGTTAATTGAAATTATAGTCTTATAATTCATAGGTCGTGGCGGTAATGTATCAGTTACAAATTTAATAAATTCATTCTTGGGCATAGATAGAAGTTTTACCTTGTTAATTATTGAACCAATTGTATCTGATATAGGAATTGCATGTTTTAAAGTGATTGAAGTTCCATTAAAATGTGCAGGAAGAATTACGGTGTTCATTGGAAATTTGAGGATTTTTTGATGGTAGGAATCATATAGCATTTCCGCAGATTGACTAGCTTGATCTCGCAAATCCGGTCTTCCGATACCATCAACGAAAAGTGTATCTCCGGTAAATAAATAACTATTTCGAGTATCATTGTTATCAATATTGATATTATTACTATCAGTATAATTATGTTCTAGAATAAAAGACATGCTACCGTTTGTGTGTCCTGGCGTATGAATTGCTTTTAATTCAACATTTTGGCCTATGAATATAACATCCCCATCTTCGATGTACTTGATATTATCAATATTAGATTTGCTGAAATCATAATCTTCATATGAACTAAAATATGCAAAACAATTTTCGGAGTTGATATCCTTTTTTTTATCTTTCATCAATCCAGCAACTCCCGAAACATGATCTGCATGTTGGTGAGTGTCGATTATTTTGGTTATTTTTAATTTATTTTCATTTGCAATCCTCAGAAATGACTCTTCAATTTCACGACTTGGATCTATAATTGCTGCTGTTTTATCTTCTTTGGAAGAAATAATATAGCCCATACATCCTTTTGATATTCTTCTTATTTGCCATATCTGAAATGGAGTATTTTTAGAAACAGGAACCTCTGCAATGTCAGAGACTTTATTCCAGCCTGCCATTCCACCCCTAACACTTTTTACATTGTAGCCCAGTTGATTTAACAATTTTGCAGCTATTAGAGATCTGTTTCCATGAGCACAAATTGTTACAATTTCTTTATCTTTTGGAATTTCTTTTAACAAGTTAGATGTATTTCCAAATAAATGATCAACAGGGATTAATTTCGGATTCTCATGTTTCTCGTAAGATATTCTCCAAGATTCATATTCGGCAGGTGTTCTGACATCTAAAAGAAAAATATCGTCATTATTATCCATTTTCTTTTTTAAATCCTTAGGATCTATCTCTTCATTAATTTTTGATGATGGATTATACATAATTTATTGTGTAAATATTTGAATGCTATATAAGATGCTTTAGTTACAAAAATGGCACAAATAATTTAATTATCGGTATATTTAATATCATTTAACGTTTACTGGTAATACTGCATGCACAAAATAAATGAAATATACTGATACTTTTTCCATTAAACTATATAATTAATAGTTCATAGCACTTTGATGTCTTCAGCCCATAATTGATTATTTGAAATTAACTGATTATTGTTTCTTAAATCTGAATCAGCGATAGCTGATGATATACTTTGTTTCCTTCCTCCCAAACATTCTTTCTATTAATCCTCTGAAGTAGCATTGTAACTTTTCGAATATCTATGAAGATATTATTCTATGAGCCATCATTGATTGATTGATTGATTTACATATCAATTAATTTACAAATCGAGTTTTTTTATCATGTTTCAATATTTTAATTAAGATTTCAATATTTTCTTCATATCCATATATTTCGCCTAGTTGTTTTATTTGTATTATTTTTTCATTTTGCATTATAATTTAATTATCAGAAAAGTAATTAAATAAATTAAACAAAATTATTTTACATTTTTATCTGAATTTTTAAAGCTGGTAACAAAATCATAATAGTTGTCGTAAGGAAATTCATAGCTACTTCATTTTGTTTTGAGTATGATATTTCTAAAACATAGAATATAACACAAAAGACTTTGTAAAGAGGTCAAGAAATAATTCTATAAATGACAATAAATACACATTGTGAATATGAAAAATTATTTACTTTGTTACCTACAAACTTTTAACAATATAATATTACTCTATTTTGTACAGTCATGTTATCTTATTTCAATCAAATAAGATGAAAAAAGAGTATCAGTGATTTTAGCTATAGTAAACTTAGTTATTAAAAATATATATTATTTGCAATAGCAAAAAACAAATCTAGTTTGTCATTTTTAATATATTTGAACTATTTTGAAGGATTGTATTAAAGATACTCGAAAATTACTTATAATATTTATTCTCTTTTAAGATTATTTGAGAAAAAAAGTAAAGAAAAACAACACGCTGGTAATAGACGATCATAGTAAATGGTTAACTTCCAGAAGAGTTAAAGATTATCTGAATAGAGTAGAACAAATCCCACATAGGACAGAGGGTGAATCTGTATTATGCGAGTTTATATCTAAAAAAACCAAAAGAGTTCTTGATCTAGGGTCAGGAAATGGAAGATTGATAAAATTGTTAAAAGAGAAACTACCAAAAATAGAATATATAGCATTAGATTTTTCTCCCCATATGTTAATTGAACTAAAAAGGCAATTTTTATCCGATCCTTTAGTCAAAATAGTTGAACATGATTTAAGTTATGAGCTTCCGTCAACCTTAGGGAAGTTTGATGCAATAATATCAAGTTTTGCCCTACATCATTTAACACATAAACGCAAAAAAGAGTTGTATTTTGAGATATTTTCCATTCTTAAGCCAGGAGGTATTTTTTGTAATCTTGATCATATTTCATCAAACTCAATAAGATTAAGTAAATATTTTAGGAAAATAATGGCAAGAAAACCGGTAAATAAAGAACATGAAAAAAGATTGACTAAAATAGATATTCAAATACGATGGCTTCTGGAAACTGGATTTGTGGACGTTGATTGTTACTGGAGATGGTTGGAATTTGCATTATTGATTGGATTCAAGCCTATAAATAAATTGATTGACAAGTGTTAACCTAAATTTTTTAACCGAGCAACATCATAAATGATCAATTATAAAATTACAATTTGATTATTTAAATTTATTTATAAATCATTGTCATTAGGTATTTAATTCTACAGAATGAGGAACATATCCAAAGTGGTGATATTTCATATATGCAATAAGCATGATTTGATTGAAAAGTTTTGTCTTTATTTTTTTATTTTTGTATTTCCATAGAACTTGAAAGTAATTTCTTATACCGTAACTGTGTGATATCCAGTAGCTCCGTTTGGAAATGGTTTCGTTAACTCAGAAGTTTGAACTTTTCCAGTTTGGTCCGTGGCTCGCACTATAATTTTGTAATTTTTCACATCAGGAGGAACATATCCAGCTGTCCAAAGCACCCAAGTATATCTTGAAAGTGGATCCTTTATTTGAGCAGTCTTCCATGTAGAACCACCATCTGTACTTACCTCAACCTTGGAAATTCCTCGATCACCTCCAAAAGCTATTCCCGCAATAGGTACTCCATTATTAATTGAATTGTTAGAAATTTCATCCAATCCTCTAAATCTCTGGTGTATCGGAGCTCGTCCCGGAATTACGATTGACGAGCCAGTTTGATAGTTTGCTAAATTAGTCCATCCATTTCTTTGCCAATATCCTTCATATACACCACTGACCAACTCTATCTCAGTTATCCACTTTGGATTCATCATCCCGTAAAGCCCAGGTACGATAGCTCTTAGTGGGAACCCATGTTTGGAGGTTAAAGGAGCAGTATTCATTTCATAGGCTAATATCGTTTCATCCATTAGTCCCTTAGCGAGAGGTATTCCTACATCATAACCATCAGAACATCGGAATACTATATATTGTACATTCGAATTAACTATTGCTTTCTCAAGAATGTCCTTGAGACGTACTCCTTTCCATAATGCAGTACCAATAAGATCTCCGCCTATCTTGTTACTTATACATTCTAAGGTAACATATTCTTCAATTGAGGGCATTGCCTTTATCTCTTCATAACTTAACGATATTGGATTATCCACTAATCCATTTATCTTAAGATTCCAATTAGCGACATTAACTTCTGGAATAACTGGATTTATATCTATACGATAAAATAAGTACGTTGGCGTAACTTCTGAGGCAAGAAGAGATGCAAGTTTTGGGTCTTTGAATTCTTGTGGAATTGATATGGATTTGGGTATCAGATTAGGTAAATTTTTAGTTAGTTCCTTATCTTCTTGTATCGAAAATAAACGATTTAGTCCGAAAAAAATAACAGGTAAAGAAATAATAGATGCGATGATAAGACGGATAAATTCACCTCTTCCATAGTATAGTCCAGCCCTATCATCTATGACAGTGGTCGTAAGATGTTCTTTTTGTACTGGTACGACTTTTTTCGTAAACGATGAAAAAAGCAGTCCAAATACTATTTGTGATGGTATAAGAGAGAGGATAATCACATAAAAAGGAATTGTTTGAATACCACTTCTAGCTTGAATTGTTGTTACTAACAAGATTGCAATTGACACTAATAATATATACAATATTGATGACGATAATACTACTTTCTTAAAATATCCAGTAATACCAGATTTAATAAATATTCTACCAAGAAATATTCCAGAGAGTCCATAAATTAAGATATTTATGATTATTGCTCCTATAAATGTAGAATATTTAGCAAGAGGACCTAAAGTCTCTATTGCCTCGGATTCAAATTCCCCAGGGGTTAAAGAAAATAATGCTTGTGATGCAAGCTCTGGAAGAAACAGGCCATCACCAAACTCCTTTATCAGAAGAGATATTGCAATGGAAGCTACTCCTGAAACGATTCCTGCAAGAAATAAATATGCAACATAATTCGGCCGATGGGTCACGTAATTATATTAGACCTACATGATTTAAGGTTTATCATACTTTAAGTTTTTGGTAAGTTTTAAATTAAAAGTGGTTTTTCAAAAAATTATATTAAAGCATATTATCAGTATAGAATGATCTACTTAGTAAAATTCATGATACCCACCTTTTCCATTGTTCTTATCATGTTCATCATATCCATCATCTGCTTTTCATGCATTTTGATTCCATCCTGTGTCAAGTTTAATTGTATTAGTGCCCCATTGATATTTCCTTCCTCTAAATCCATAACTGCTTCCATCAAATGCATCTTAGCATTATCAAGTGACGAACCAAATGTCATATTATGTCCTGGCATCATTAGACTAACATTATCTTGAATTGAACCATATGCTTCGGAAATAGAATTTATCAAAAATGTAAATATAATAAATGTGGTAACAAAACCTAATTTTGTAAATAAGAATACTTCTTCTACCATTTTCATAAATTATAAAATAATTGTAATTATTATTAAGAATTGCTAATACAAGAATATAATATTAAAAATGACTGACAAATTTCAGGAAATTTAAATTTCATTATAAAGAGATGCTGTGTAAATATATGAATATAAAATCTACAAGGATGATAAAAATAACCGGTTATAGTTCTTTTTTGCACAACTATTATTTGTGAATTTTTACCTAAAAGAAGACCTCAGACTTACTCAGGACATAGAACAAATCATATTTCCGCAGCTTCTATTATATTTCCATTGGGGGTTTCCCGCGTTTTTTATAAGAACAATATTAGCAGGAGGTATCTTATGAAGGCGTATTCAGTGGCATACATAATATATGTATCTTGTTTGATACATTGAACATTTTTGTTGTAAGGGTCTGATTTATTCAATAATTTTTACACTTTTTATCCATTGTTTATCAGACTTTGTTTTTTCAGATGTCGTAATGAAATTGGAAGGTTTATATAAATAATCAAAATGTTGCCAGCTATTTGTTCTCTTAAACTCGATACAATTTTATAGTTAAAGGTAGATTTTTTTGCTAGAATCGATTTGAGTTAACCTCCTATTGTATGCATAAGGTTTAACGTTGGTTTAAGTGCATTTAGTCTAATTAATTCTACTATTCCTTCTGGTTTCTTTTTTTGACACATATATACATAATCCATTATATCTTTGTCTGTCTTACCACTACGTATCAACGATTTTAAATCATATCCTTTTTGATCAAATAGACAAGTAAGAAATTTTCCATCAGATGTCAATCTTACCCTATCGCAATTGTTGCAAAAGGGCTCGGTAATAGAAGAAATAAATCCGATTTTTCCTTTACCGTCAGCGAAATTATAGATAGTCTCGGGGTCAGAACAATGATAATTGCTATCTTTTAAAGGAAATATATCCATAAAATTAGAACTAATTTTGTTTATTATCTCGTACTTGCTTACTACCAGATCATTGTTCCAAATACCTGTCCCATCAAGTGGCATAAATTCAATGAACCTTACAAGTACGTTGTAGTCTCTTGCAAATTTTGCGAAATTTATTATTTCGTCATCATTCCAATTTCGTATTACTACTGTATTGATTTTTATTTTTAATCCTAAATCCCTAGCCTTTTGAATTCCTTTTATAACCCGGTTCAAATTAGCTATACCGTTGAGTGTTTTAAATCGCTCTTCACTGAATGTATCAAGGCTAATATTTAGGCTTGTAATTCCAGCAGATGACAATTGATCTATTTTTTCTTCTAATAGCATACCATTTGTTGTCATACTGATAGTTTTTATTTTGCTGATCTTTTTTAGATCCGTAATAAGATTTTCTAGGCATGGTCTAAGTAGTGGTTCTCCTCCAGTTATTCTTATTTTATTGATACCTAAATCTGCAAAAATTGATGTGATTCTTACAATTTCTTGAAAACTGAGAATTTCTTTGTCTTCGAACCATTTAATATTATGTTGAGGCATACAATAGATACATTTCATATTACACTTGTCTGTCACAGAAATTCTTAGTTTTCTAGCAACTCTGTCAAAATTATCTCTTAAAAGTAATTGGTTAGAATCTCGTTCCAAATTATTCACTTACAACTTATGAGGTTGTGAATTGTAAGATTTTCAAAAAAAAGATTGTTCCATTCTCTGGCATATCGTTAACTACTTTTTTCATACGAAGAATATTTTCATGATGTTTTGTCACAGGTTCCATACTATTCTATACAATACATTCTTATTATCTTTTTTTATGACTGTTAAGAATGTTTATACTTTTCAAGTTGTTTCTGAAACTTATGTTTTAGAACCGAAGTTGTACCTTAAATATACTTATTTCGTATAAAAATGCATTGCAAAAAGCGTCTTACAAATCCAAAAATACACCTTACGAGAACTTTCTGAACGCAATTCATAGCGATGAAGCAAAGTTACGTATGGTTATAATTTGAAAAACTCCCTGAGGTTCTGTGATTTTGAGATATGAACAGTAATTAGAGATTTCGGATAAGCAGAAGTTTCAAGCAATAAGGGAGTATATTGACCACAGGATTAACAAGTATAAGGTTTCTTATTCTAGTGCAAACCTATCGACTGCAGCAATAAAGTTATTTTATGAAATAAACGGGTTGAAAATATACCCAACTGGAAACAAATAACAAGACTGAAGGGTAAACCAACACGGGTAGTTGATGACGAACTCTATACTGACGAACAGATACGTTTGTTACTTGAACATGCTGACCTAACGGAGAAGGTTGCACTCCTTACACTTCTAACTAACGGTACGCGTGTTGGCGCACTTGCAGAACTGCGTTATAAGGATGTCAAACCTGTCATTTTTAGAGGTTTCAAATTTTATAGATTTGTACCGTATGGTGTTGACTTAAATGAAAGATATATAACTTTCTGTACGCCTGAATGTGCTTCCATGATAGACATTTATTTCAAGCACCTTACAAGGAAGGAAGTGGAGACTCTAACTGACGATTCACCTTTTATCACTCATAGGACAAACTCTATCTATGGAGTGAAAAAGAAGGGGTTTTACTCTTCAAAAGCACTTCAAAAAATGCTGGAACGCCTGAGATATGACACTAACATTGATAGTAAGACTGTAATAAAGTCGGGAAAACATGCAGAGTCTGGAAGGGTAAGAAATCGTACAATGCGTGCACACGTCTTTAGAAAGATTTTCAATACCAGGTGTGTAGAAAACAACGTTAACCATACAGTCAAAGAATCGTTAATGGGACATAAAGCAGGTTTGGGACAGGACGTTTCCTACTTTAGAGGAAATAATATCAAAGAACTAGCAGAATACATGAAGGTTGTAGAATCATTAACGATACGTCAAGAGAACAAACTTTCAAAGAAACTCCAGGATAAAGACAATGTAATATATGTCCAACTGAAAGAGAAATACGAACAGATAAATAAATTATAGAAGGTAGTCAAGGAATCACGAGAAAGTAGCGAAGCCTGGAAAATGCACACCTTTAACGCACTGCAGGGAGTAATCCAAATGAAGCAAGACGAGATTAATAAGTTGAAAATTAAAGGTAAAATAAAAATAATAAAAAGAAAAAGTAGTTAAAAAATAATTGTTACATTACTTTATTGGTCATGGAAATACTCCTCTATCTCTAACCTTACTGCATATAACCTGTTCTTCACGTCTCGCAAATCTTTGAGTATATTTTGATATTTTGAATCTTCTGATTGTTTTGATACAATTTTCATATAATAGAAATTTAGGGATTCATATATTTTCTGAATGTCTTTTATTTCCTGCTTATACTGTTGCTGCTGTTTCAATTCCCATTTTACGCAGTCGCAAAGATAACATTGTCCACCTGGATGTTGCAGGAACTCATGTCCACAATTCATACATTGCCCGACTTCTATCACTCATTTTTTATAATCTCCTCCAGTTAAAAAGAATATTCGTCGTCCAGGTAGGACTTTGGTTCTGCAGATTGCTTCTTTATGTTGCTGTGAACCTCTGCAGGAAGTTTATCGACTTCTTTCAAGGTTCCCATTCTCATAGAATGTTTGATTGCAAAAATATGCTTTGCACCTTTCCGATCTATTGGACCCGTAATACATACAATTGCAGAACTCAAGGACTGAAGAGTTATATCTTACAAAGTAGTATCTGGAATAACTACTTTCAGACTCGACAGAATACGTGTCTTTTGTTCTGGAGGCGGTAGATTCTTTGGGATATGGCCATGCACCGGCCTGTCCCCTCTCTTCTGTTTCGTTTCCTTCTGTTGTTGTTTGTTTTACTATTTTAGAAACTGTTTGTTTCATGTGTATCTATCTATAGTATCTATAGAATATATAAGCATTATAGAATACTATGCATAACGCATAATACTTATAGGGAAGTATAAATATAATAGATATAATGTTAATACAAAATAAAGATTTGGAGAAACGTTCAACTATTCAGGTATCTGAGGATTTACGCAATGCATTGAAGGATTTGGGTAAGAAGGGAGAGAGTTATGAAGATGTTATCTGGAGACTTGTACACTTTTGGTTTGAAAGTAAAAAAGGGAAACTGTAGAAATGACTAGGGACGACGACAATAATAACAATAACGATGAAGAAGGTCAGGTAATTCTGGATGAGGAAGGTCAGGTAATAATTCTGGACCCTAAGCGTAATAAGGTAATTGAATTTGTATTCGAAGAGGGCAGTAAGGAAGGTAGTAGAAGAATATACATTGATGAAAAATGTCGTTGGTATTGTATAGCGGCTTCTCTGAAAGATGCGAAAGAAGGTAGGGGTAAATTCTATAAATATACTGATTTGGGCAGAAAATTATTGTTGGAAGTTTTCGCTGAATTAGATAAAACAGGTCATTTTAATGATAAAGCGATCTATAAATATACTGATTTGGGCAGAAAATTATTGTTGGAAGTTTTCGCTGAATTAGATAAAACAGGTCATTTTAATGATAAAGCGATAGAAGAAAATTACTTCTCTGATATTGTGGTTAGAAAGTGTATTGATATGATCAAAATCAAAAATGACCTATCAGATCTTAAATAAAATTTCAATTTTATTAAATATTTAATATTTTTTTATATGCAATATAATTTTTAAAATATACTTTTATTCTAATCTTCTTTTATTTTAATTGAATGCATAACAGCCCGTTTAGAGGTAACACTATAGACCATTGCCAATGTTGAGACCTCCGGTATTATCACCGTTGATATGATATTGGTATTGATACAATTTATTTTTTGGATTTTTAGATCAGAATTCTTTCTTACCTTGATATATGCTAAGGCATCAGATTCACCAAACCGTAGTATAGGCACTCAAACCAATGCTAAAAGAATTTCATTTTCCTTTGCTATGAAATTTCCCATTTACTACCTGTTCACCTAATAAATAGGAACTTTTAGTATTTATTCTCATGTTTGTTTATATTCTACTTCTTCTAAAGATAGAATTGATAAAATAATATGGCATACCCAACAGGTTTTGGATCTAGTACTACTACGGGAAAGAGAAGTTTTAACGAGTGGTGGAATAATGTGCCCTCAGACTTAAAACAAAAAGCCAGAAAAGGAGACGAGAGTAATAAACCATTATTAAATCAAGTGAATTATGTTTTATTACATCTACATCTTGCAGGAAAACATGACGCAAAACCATCACATGAAGAATTAAAAGATTGGCTGCATAACGGCCAGGTAGACGTCCTTAGAAAATAATCCCACAATCTTTTTTTTTCTTTATTTCTTTAATAACGAGAGTCATTCGCTGGTTTTCCCCTTCGACTCCTTCAGACTCATCCAGATCCTCGCTACCGCTATTAGTATGAGGATTGCTCCTCCAAAGAGTAAGGTCACCATAACGCTATCGGTTAAAATCAATTAATTAATTTCCTATCCTCCTTACATGTTCGGTTTCAAGATTATCGTTGACAATCCATAGACATCTATGACATACCCATGAACCTGCAGATATTCCTTCTGCTTCCAGCAAGTCATCCGTTTCAATAAATATTAAATCGCTTTTGAGATAACGTAACCCACACATTGCACATTTTATTCCGAATGTCGAAACGTCATTATAATCAATATTATTATTAGTATTATTCATTATCTTTCTATCTCATCCTTATTATAAATATTCAATTTTAATTCAAAACTCCCTTGCTAACCAGCAAATTTAATAATGTATTATACGTGGAATCGACTTTTATCTTCTCCCTACTCATTGGCCCTATCTGGTTGCTTTGTGAACTTCTCAATGCGTCTCTTATTCTGGAATCAAAACCTCTATCTAACTTCCTAAGAGAGTCACATTTCTGTAACCAGTTTTTGATTATTTGTCTGGAAGTCTCAAACGATAATCCCTTCACATGAATAAGATAGGGTGCTAGAATCAAACCTACACATGTTTTCCTGCAGTCTTCTATTCCTGTATCTAATAATTTTTCTATCCACTCGTAATAATTCATATTGTAACCTGCAGGTAATTGCTTCCTTCTTGCTTGTCTCTCCCTATCTATTTTTTCCTGTTCTATCTTTTTGTGTATCTTCTTCTGTATCAACCAGCCCTGGAACTCTATTATCAACTCTTTCGTTATTCGTGGCCTGTATCCGTTCCAACGTTGAATAATCCTAACCTTCTTGCCGTTACGTCTGGAATTAATGGAACCTGGAATCCTTAACATGCAGGATTTGAAGGAAGGATTATTCTTCTTGTCTGCCTTTCCATTCGATAGAA
>Ga0310902_10000203_pt1 | contig 15046 bp, 10 predicted proteins | sample C24D3metaG_FD_203748 | JGI IMG/M metagenome (GOLD analysis project Ga0310902, IMG submission 203748) | Lab incubated soil microbial communities from West Virginia University Organic Research Farm, Morgantown, WV, United States - C24D3 | ecosystem: Environmental > Terrestrial > Soil >...
CCGCTGTCGGCCGGTCCATCGGCTGCTCTTCGCGCGAGACCAGCTTTTCGCTTTGCCCGCGTTCGTTGACGCGATCGGTAATTAGTTTGTTGGACTGGGCATCCTTGCCGGTCGTTGCCGGAACAATCTTGCTCGGTGCCGTATCGGCCTTGATCACCGGCGGCGGTTTGGCCGCGCCGGAGGAGCCTACAAGCGCGCGATAGCCAAATGCCCCTGCCGTGCCAATCACCGCCAAAGCGGCGACACCGGCGATCGCCATAACGACAATCCTGCGGCGCGAAGGCGGAGCGTCCTCGTAGTATTCGTCCTCAACCGGGGCTTCGTCGTAAAAATCCTGCTGATGATCGGATTGGCCAAGAGGAAACCGGTGCGATGCCGGCTCGGCCTCATAATGATCGATCCCGCCGGCAGGCGGTTGAGCCTCGTAGGGCTGACGGCCGTAGTTCTGACTGCCATAGTCCTGGGGAATGAGCGGGCTCGCGGGAGCCGACGGGTAGCCGTCGCCCGCGTAGCGCGGCGCCGGCTCCGGTGCACGCGCATCGCCGCCGTATTGCGCCGAGTAGGATGTTCCAAGCGGCTGGTTCCAATCGGCGCGCGCAGCCGATTGCGATGGAGGCGAACGGCGCGCGACTTCACGACCATACTCTCCGAACGGATCGGTCTGTCCAATCAGGCGCGCCAGCTCAGCGAGCGGGTCGCTGCCGGTCTTTCCTGAGCCGCGCGCGGGCGGCGGTTCACTTGCACGATACGGTCGTTGGCTTTGATCGTCCGCCATTCGTTCCCCAGTCAGCTCGTCCTTGCGTTGGCCTTATACGATCCACGCGGACGCGGACCAATGGACGAGATCTATCGCATCTCATCCGGCGCGCTAACCCCGAGCAATGCGAGGCCCGAGGCTAAAACTGTGGTGATCCCCTCCACCAGCGCGAGCCGGGCTGCTGTCGTTTCTCGATCATTCTGAATAATGAAGCGTAAATTAGGCAAGTCATTTCCTCTTGTCCAATGCGCATGAAATTCACTTGCTAATTCATACAGATAGAACGCAATTCGATGCGGCTCATGAGCGCCCGCGGCAGCCTCGACAAGACGTGGAAAAAGAGCGACCCGGCGCAGCAGTGAAACTTCGCCGGTATCGGTCAACTTCTCGAGCGGCGCTTTACGAAGATACGCAGCCCGCGCCGACGGTTCCGCCGGCAGATCGGGCATTTCTCCCCGCGCATTGCGGAACACGGATTGCCCGCGCGCGTGTCCATATTGAACATAGAAGACAGGGTTCTCACGCGAATGCTCGATGACCTTCGCAAGGTCGAAATCAAGCACGGCATCGTTCTTCCGGTAGAGCATGTCGAAGCGAACCGCGTCGCGTCCAACCTCATCGACCACCTCGCGCAAGGTGACGAACTCGCCGGCACGTTTGGACATCTTCACCGGTTCGCCGGCACGCAGAAGGCGCACCAGTTGCACGAGTTTGACGTCGAGATCGGCCTTCGCACCGCTCAGCGCCTTGACGGCTGCCTGCATGCGCTTGACGTAGCCACCGTGGTCGGCACCCCACACGTCGATCAGGTCACGGAAACCACGATCCAGCTTCGACTTGTGATAGGCGATATCGGTCGCAAAATAAGTATAGCTGCCGTCCGACTTCTTCAGTGGCCTGTCGACATCGTCGCCGAAGGCCGTCGAGCGGAACAAAGTTTGCTCCCGGTCTTCCCAGTCCTCGACGGCGCCGCTTTTCGGCGGCGGCAGACGCCCTTCGTAGACGTGGCCTTTTCCCTTCAGCCAATTGATGGTTTCGGCGACCCGGTCAGCGCCCTTCCCGATCAATGACCTTTCGGAGAAAAATTCATCCTGAACGATCCCGAGCGCGCGCAGATCATTGCGGATTTCGGCCATCATCATGTCGATGGCGCGCTTGCGCACGATCGGGAGCCATTCCGCCTCCGGTCTATCCTTCAGCGATGGTCCGTCCGCTTGCGCGAGATCCTTGCCAACCGACTTGAGATATTCGCCGGGATAGAGGCCTTCCGGGATGGTGATGTGTTCCCCGAGCGCCTCGCGGTAGCGCAGATATGCCGAGCGTGCGAGTACGTCGACCTGCGCGCCGGCATCGTTGATGTAGTACTCGCGCGTGACCTTGTAGCCGGTAAAGGCAAGCAGGTTTGCCAGCGCGTCTCCAAACACCGCGCCGCGGCCGTGACCCACATGCATGGGCCCCGTGGGATTGGCCGACACATATTCGACATTGACCTTATCGCCTTTGCCCATGTCGCTGCGGCCGTAGTCCCGCCCTGCTTCGAGCACGAGGCGCAATTCCTCGCACCAGACATTCGCCTTGAGCGTGAGATTGATGAAGCCTGGCCCCGCAACGTCCGCGGAGGCGACCTTCCCGTCGCTACGCAGCTTGGCGGCAATGCTTTCGGCGAGCTCCCGCGGCTTTTTGCCGGCATCCTTCGCAAGAACCATCGCGGCGTTGGTGGCCATATCGCCGTGTGTCGGGTCACGCGGCGGCTCAACGACAATCCGGGAAACGTCCGCGCCGGAGCCGAGCACAGCGGTCGTCGCCGCCTGCACGCAAGCAAGCATCGTCGCGAACAAGTGCTGCGGTTTGGCGTGGCTAGACATGAGGGCTGCGGCTAACGCAATTCCTACGGCAAGTCAAAATCAGCACCAGGGGCAGCGGAACGCTTACCTGATGGTTGCCCCGCTATCGACCGAAATGACCTGACCGGTCGTGATCGCCGACTCATCGGAGGCAAGATAAACAGCCATGTCGGCCATGTGGATCGGCAGGCCCAGGCCGAGCAGATGCGTGGCTGCCAGCTTTTCGAGCAGCTTCTTGACGCGCTCGGTGAGCACCACGCCGGGAGCGATCGCATTCACCCTGATCTTGTCGGCGGCATATTCAACCGCCATGGACCGCGTCATCGCCGCAACGGCTCCCTTGGCGGCCGTATAACAGTCGCGACCCGGAAGCGCGCGCAAGGCGACAATCGACGACATGTTGATGATCGATCCGCCGCCCGACTTGATCATATGCGGGATACCGAGCCGCGAGCACAGGAACGTGCCGTAAACATCGAGCTTCATGACCCGCCAGAATTCCTCCTCGGACACATCTGTCACGCGGCCGTCGTCAGGTGAGGAACCGCCGGCGTTGTTGTGAAGGATATGGAGACCGCCGAACCGCCTGATCGTCTCGGCGAAGGCCGCTTCGACATTGGCACGCTCGCGGATATCGCAGTGGATGAAATGGGCATCGCCACCCGAATTCGACGCGCGCGACCGCGCCGATTGTGCCGCCGCTTCGCCGCGGCCGACGTCGATCTCGGCGATGACGACCTTGGCGCCCTCCTCGGCAAAACGCTCGGCGGTCGCGCGGCCAATGCCGCCACCGCCACCCGTGATGAATGCAACTTTTCCCGCCAGCCGCGCCATGATCCCTCCCGGAAAACGAATGATGATATTGAGCGCGCACCGTTTCGCGCAAGGCAACCTATAGCGGAGCGCCTTTGGCATGCATCGCGGCGCGGTAGGCGAACACGATTGCAGGACCGAGCGTCGTGCCGGGTCCCGGATAGCTGCCTGCCATCACCGACGCCATGTCGTTTCCGCAGGCGTAGAGGCCGGGAATGGCTCTGCCGTCGCTGCCCAGCACGCGCGCATCGGCATCGGCCGCAAGTCCGGTGCTGACCGCGATATCGGCAGGCCAGACCGCAAGGGCGTAAAATGGCGGCTTTGACAACGGCCCGATGCAGGGATTGGGCGCGTGATCGGGGTTGCCGTTGAAGCGGTTGAGCTCCGTTTCGCCTTTGCCGAAGTCTAGATCGATGCCGGTCTCGGCAAATTTGTTGTGACGCTCGATCGTCTTGCGCAGTTGCGCGGAATCGACACCGATCTTGCCGGCGAGCTCGTCCACCGTCTGCGCCCGCGTGATGTAACCGCTGTCGACGAATTTTGCGGGATTGCGGTGCCCCGGATAAATGACGCCAAGACCATATTCCCCGAGAAAAGCTGCATCGCAAATCAACCAGGCCGGAATGGTCGGTGTGGTTCGGTGGCTTTCGAACATCGCCAGCACGACATCATGATAGGACGCTGCCTCGTTGACAAAGCGATGGCCGGCAGAATTCACCGCAATCAGCCCAGGCTTGGCGCGGTCGAGCACGAGATGCGGGAACAAACCCATACTCCCATCGGGACGTGGTACGATCGACACTGGTGCCCAAAGACCGCTGGTGCCTTGGGCAGGTGCAGTCGCCGCCCCCAGACGCTGACCGATCTCGATGCCGTCGCCAAGATTGTCCTCGCAGCTCATTGAGTGGACAGGAACGGGCTGGGGCATGAACGCGTCGCGGAAACGCTTGTTGTGTGCGTAGCCGCCTGTCGCGAGCACGACGCCCTTGCGCACCTTCACGACGATCTCCTTGGCGCCAACGCTCACACGCGCGCCCGTGATGCCGCGCGCATCGCCAATGAGATCGGTAATTCGCGCGCCGAAGAGAACGGGCACCTTGCGCTTGCGCAGGCTAAAGAACAGCCGGCCAATCAACGCATTGCCCATCATTATGCGCGTGCCGCGTCTGTAGGTCAGCCGATCGACCAGGTAGCGGGCGAACAGCTTCGCGGAATAAATGAAATTGGAAATCGAATGGAAGCGGCCGATCAACCGGGGAATGTCGGCTTTGCCGACCATCATGCCGCCAAACACCATGAACTCCGGTACCGGCGGGCGAATGCGGGCGAAGTCCGCGCCGAGCAAGCGCCCGTCGAACGGCACAGGCACGATGGCACGGCCGGAAATCGCCGCGCCGGGCATGTTGCTGCGATAGTCCGGATGCTTGCCGCACGGAAGAAACTGCACGTCGGTGCGGGCGCTCAGATAGTCGATCGCCTTTGGCCCGCTCGCAAGAAATGCGGCCCGGAGTTCGCGGTTGGTCGCTTCCCCGATCAGCGCATCCAGATAGCGGTCGGCCTGGCCGGCGCTATCGTCGAAGCCCGCCGCGCGGCTCTGGCTGTTTCCAGGTATCCAAAGCGTGCCGGCCGAGGTCGATCCGGTGCCACCCACCTGCTCGGATTTCTCGCACACCAGCACGTCGAGCCCTTCGAGCGAAGCGACCAGCGCCGTTGTCATGCCGGCCGGACCCGCACCCGCAATCAGCAGATCGACCTCCGAGTGGGTATTGATGTCCGCGTTCATCACCTCACCGAAGCTCAGGCGTTTCCTTGAAATATTTCGTGTGCTCGATCAGCGCATACCGGTCCGTCATTCCGGCGATATAGTCCGCAATGCGGCGAGCGTAATCGGAATCGTTTGTCCCTATTCCCTCGCGCCATTCCTCCGGCAAATCCGCGGGCGTTGCGCTGTAGTGGCCGAACAGGTCGCGCACGACACCTTCGGCGTCATCCATCACTCGCATCACACGGTCGTGGCGATACATGCGCGCATAGAGAAATCCCTTGATGTCGCGATCGGCCTTGTCCATGGCAGGCGAAAAGCCAACGATCGGCCGCGGCGCTTCGCGCACATCCGCTGCCGAGCGCGGCCTTAGCATCGCGACGCGCCGGCCGCACTCCGCGATCACATCCTCGATCATGCGCGTGATGATGCGGCGCACGAGTTCATGGGCGCGCCGCGCGGTTTCGAGACCGGGATGCTCTCGGTCGATATCCGCCAGAATCCCACCGACGAATGGGGCGGCCGAAATATCCTCAAGCGTGAACAGATCGGCACGAAGGCCGTCATCAATGTCATGCGCGTCGTACGCGATGTCGTCCGATAAAGCGGCAACCTGGGCTTCCGCGCTGGCGTAGCTCCACAATTCGAGATCCTGGATCTTCGAGTAGGCAGCGATCGCCGCGGGCACGCCATGTCTGGCATAGCGTCCGACCGGCGTGCCCTCGCGATTGGTGAGCGGACCATTGTGCTTGACCAGACCTTCAAGCGTTTCCCAGCTCAGGTTGAGACCGTCGAATGCCGCATAGCGGCGCTCGAGATCCGTCACGATGCGCAGGGCCTGCGCGTTGTGGTCGAAGCCTCCGCTGGCTGAAAGGCACTCATCGAGGGCACGCTCGCCCGCATGACCAAATGGGGGATGACCGAGATCGTGTGCGAGCGCCAAGGCCTCTGCGAGGTCCTCATCGAGGCCAAGCGCGCGTGCAAGTGAACGGGCAATCTGGACGACTTCCAAAGTGTGCGTCAGCCGCGTGCGGTAATGATCACCTTCGTGATAAACGAAGACTTGCGTCTTGTGGGCAAGCCGCCTGAAGGCCGCGGAATGGATGATCCGGTCGCAGTCCCGCCGGAAGGCATTGCGTGTCGGACTGGTCGTCTCGGCATGAAGCCGGCCGCGGCTTTGCGCCGGATTGGCGGCATAAACTGCCCTTTCGCGCCCGGGTTCGACCGCCATCACAATTCTTGACGTTGGCGCATGATCTTATCCGAAAACCGGTACCCACTTTTCGGGATCATGCGCTGGATTGACCTCACTGGCCGGCGCACTTAACTATCCGTTGGGTCATCTGCCAATAGGATCGGCCTGAAAAGGCACAAGGATGAGCACAGGCATTACGGTCAGCGAACGGGCGGCAAAACGGATCGGCGAAATCCTCAAGGGTGAGCCGGCTGGAACCATGCTGCGCGTCAGCGTCGAAGGCGGCGGCTGCTCGGGCTTTCAGTACAAGTTCGACATGGAGCGCGCGAAGGCGACCGACGATCTCGTCATCAGCCGCGACAACGCCGTGGTGCTGATCGATCCCGTGTCGGTGAACTACATGGCCGGCTCGGAGATCGACTTCGTCGACGACCTGATCGGTGCCTCGTTCAAGGTGAAAAACCCGCAGGCGAAAGCTTCCTGCGGCTGCGGCACCAGCTTCGCGCTGTAGCGCTTATTCCGCCGCGACTGCGGGCGGAGCTTCCTCGACTTCCCTCAATTGCGGCTCGAGCCGGCGTTTGAGCATCCGGTCGAAGCGGTCGAGGTACAGATAAATCACCGGCGTGATGTAGAGCGTGAGCAGCTGCGACATCACCAGACCGCCGACCACCGCGACGCCGAGCGGCTGACGCAGTTCGGCGCCGGCGCCTGTACCGAGCGCGATCGGGATCGTGCCGAAGATTGCCGCGAAAGTCGTCATCATGATCGGACGGAAACGCAACGTCGCCGCTTCGCGGATGGCGGCTTCCGCCGACAGTCCGACGCGGCGCCGCTCGATCGCAAAGTCGATCATCATGATCGCGTTCTTTTTCACAATGCCGACCAGCATGACGATGCCGATCATCGCGATCACCGACAGGTCCATGCGGAACAGCATCAGTGTCAAAATTGCGCCAATGCCCGCCGACGGAAGACCGGAAATGATCGTGATCGGATGGATAAAGCTTTCGTACAAAATTCCGAGCACGACATAGGCGGCGAAAATCGCGGCGAGGATCAGGATGCCCTGCCCGCGCAAGGAATCCTGGAAGACCTGCGCCGTGCCCTGGAAGCCGGTCGTAATGGTCGCCGGCAGGCGCTCGTCACGCTCGAGCTTTGTGATGGCATCGACCGCCTGCCCGAGTGAAAATCCCGGAGCAAGATTGAACGAGATCGTCACCGCCGGCTGCTGACCTTGGTGGTTGACCTGGAGCGGACCAATCGAAGGCACGAAGCGCGTCATCGCCGAAAGCGGCACCGTCGTCCCATTGGTCGTCTTCAGGAAGATGCGGTTGAGATCGTCCGGACTCTGCTGGAATTCCGGCTTTGTCTCGAGAATGACCTGGTAGTCGTTCGCTGGCGTATAAATCGTCGCAACTTGACGCGAGCCGAATGCGTTGTAGAGCTCCTGGCGCACCTGATCGACGGAGACGCCGTAGACTGCTGCCTTCTCGCGATCGACCTCCACCGTCACCTGTGGGTTCTTCACATAGAGATCAGTCGTAACGTCGAGCAGCCCGGGAATTTGCGCGATCTTGTCGCGCAATTCCGGCGTGATGCGATAGAGATCGTCGGTGGCGTTGGACTGCAGCGTGTATTGGTACTGACTCTTGTTCAGCCGGCCGCCGAGATTGATGTTTTGGATCGGCTGGAAGAAAATCTGAATGCCAGGAACGACGTTCACGTTCTGACGCAGCCGCGCCATGATCTGCTGCATGCCGTCTCGCTCGTTGCGCGGCTTGAGCGCGACCAGCATGCGGCCGCTGTTGCCGACCTGGTTCGGGCCGCCTGTTCCAACGGTTGAGTTGACATAGGCTACGCCTTTGTCCGCACGCACGAGCTCGGCGATCTTGCGCTGGTGCTCCACCATCGCCGGAAACGCGATGTCGGTATTGGCTTCTGTGATGCCGACCACATAACCGGTATCTTCCGTCGGGAAGAAGCCTTTCGGCACGACCACATAGAGCCACACCGTGCCCGCGATCGTTCCCAGCGTGACCCAGAGCATGACCTGCTTGGCCTTCAGCACGCGGTCGAGGCTCCACTCATAGGCCTTCAGTCCGGCGGCGAACGCCGTCTCGAACCAGCGCAGCACGAAGTTCTGCTTTTCGTGCGGATCGTGACTCTTGAGCACGCGCGCGCACAGCATCGGCGTCAGCGTCAGCGAGACAAAGCCGGAAACGATGATCGCAACCGATATCGAGACTGCGAACTCGCGAAACACGCGGCCGACCATGCCGCCCATCAACAGAACGGGGATGAACACAGCGATCAGCGAGAACGTGATCGAAACGATGGTGAAGCCGATCTCGCGTGACCCCTTCAGAGCCGCCTCGAACGGCCGCATACCGCCTTCGATGTGACGGACGATGTTTTCGAGCATCACGATGGCGTCGTCGACCACGAACCCCACCGACAACGTCAGCGCCAGCAGCGTCATGTTGTTGATGGAGAAACCGAAGGCATACATTGCCGCGCAAGTCCCGATCAGCGAGACCGGCACCGCCAGCGCCGGAATGATCGTTGCGGATACTTTCCGCAGGAACAGGAAGATGACCATGATCACCAGCGAAACCGCGATCGCCAGCGTCTCCTGCACGTCCCAGACCGCGGCGCGGATCGAGATCGAGCGGTCGAACAGCGGCTGCATCTGGATCGCGGGCGGTATCTGTGCGCGCATCTGCGGCAGCTTGTTCCGCACCATGTCCACGACTTCGACGGTGTTGGCGTCGGGCTGACGCTGGATCGCGAGCACGATGGCTCGTGAATCGTTGAACCAGGTGCCAACCTTGTCGTTCTCGACGCTATCGATCACCCGTGCAATTTCACTGAGCTTGATCGGCGCGCCGTTGCGATACGCCACCACCACATCGCGATAGTCGGCAGCGTGTGGGATCGCGCCGGTTGCAACCAGGGTGACTGCCTGCTCCTTGCCCTGCAGGGCCCCGACAGGCGCCGAGGAGTTCGCTTTGGCGACGACGTTGCGAACGTCGTCCAGCGAGATGTTGCGCGCCGCAGCGGCAACCGGATCGACCTGCACGCGCACAGCGAATTTCTGCGTGCCGTAGACCAGCACCTGCGCGACACCTGGCAGCTGTGAGATCTGCGGTGCCAGTACCGTTTCGGCATAATCATTGATCGCGGACAGCGGCATCGTGTCCGAGCGCATGCTGATGTACAGCACCGGGAAGTCGCCCGGGTTGACCTTGCGGAAGAACGGCGGCGTCGTCATTTCGACGGGCAACCGGCGTTGCGCAGTGGCAAGCGCGGTCTGCACGTCGAGCGACGCCCCGTCGATGTTACGACCAAGATCAAACTGGATGGTGATCTGCGTCGTGCCTAGCGACGACGACGACGTCATCGAGGAAATTCCGGAAATTGTCGAAAGCTGCCGCTCGATCGGCGAGGCAACCGAGGCGGCCATCGTCTCAGGGCTCGCGCCGGGCAGCGTCGCCGTGATCTGGATGGTCGGAAAGTCGACCGCCGGCAACGCGGCCACCGGCAGCAGGCGGTAGGCGAACGCACCAAAAACAATCAGCGACGCCGTCATCAGCGTCGTCAACACCGGGCGGCGGATACAGGTCTCGGAAATATTCATGGATCAGCTGCCGGCGACTTTGGGCGGGCCCGGGTTGACGCGCGTGCCGTCGGACAAAAGTAACTGGCCGTCGGTGACGACGGTTTCGCCGCCGCTCAGACCCGACGCAATAACCGTCTCACGACCGACCTGCCGCTCGACCTGGACATTCTGGACCTTGGCCACACCATCCTTGACAACGAAAACGAAGTTTCCGGTCTGGCTGACCTGCACCGCGGTCGCGGGCACCACGACACCCTCTTCCGTCCGCAGCGTCATATCGGCGGTGACGAGCGTGCCGGGCCACAACAGTTCGTCCTTGTTCGGCATCGTCGCGCGGATCGTGGCCATGCCGGTCGCCATATCGACCGTGTTCTCGATCATGGTGACCTGGCCGTTGGAGCGCTTGTCTTCGCCGGGGATTACCGCTTCCACAGTCGCGGTTTCGGCCGCGATCGCCTTGCGGATGTCGGGAAGATTTTTCTGCGGCACCGTGAAGCTGACATAGACCGGCGCGGTCTGCACGATCGTCGCCATCGGCGAGGTGTCGGCCTGGCGCACAAAATTGCCGACCTTCACGTTGGCCATGCTGATGCGGCCGGAGATCGACGCACGGATCGTGCAGAAACCGAGCTGCACTTTTAGATTCTCGAGCTGCGCGCGATTCGATTCCGCTGTCGCCTTCGAGATGTTGGCCTGCGTCTGCGCATTGTTGAGCGTGACGATCGGCGTCGCGTTTCTCGCCACAAGATCGGTGTAGCGCTCGACGTCGCGTTGCGCCTGCTCGAACGTGGCCTGCGCGCCGTTGATCACGGCTTCGACGCGCTTCATGTCGGCTTCGATCTGGCGACAATCGAGCGCGAAAAGCTCATCGCCTTTCTCGACGCGCGCACCGTCACGGAAACGAACTTCCGTAATCGTGGTGTCGACCTGTGTCTTGATGGCGACCGAGGCGATGGGGGTCACCGTGCCCAGGGCTCGGAGCTGCACCGGCATCGACTTGCGGTGGGCGGTAGCGGTCTCCACCGGCACCGGCCGGGCCTGCGCCTGCGTGCGCGCCGCAACACCGTCGGTCGTCCACAAAACGCGGACAAGCACGGCGATGCCGATCAGGGCCAGCGCCGCCCCTCCGATGAGCCATTTTCGCTGAAGCATCGGTATTTTTCGGTCCGGACTCATCGGGCCCCGCCCGGACGCTCCCTCTTTCGCGGATCTTCTACCAACTCAGGAGGCCGCGTTGTCGGCTTTCCTAGCATATAAACGTTAAACCGTGCATATCCCTGCGCTGCCTGATAAACACGGTGAATACAGCATTATTCGCCCCTCCCGAACGCCCAAAATCGATGCGAATCGCCACCTGGAACGTCAATTCCATCCGTCAGCGCATGGATAATCTGCAGGCCTGGCTCAAAGAGCGGGCACCCGACATTGTCTGCCTGCAGGAGATCAAATGCACCGACGACGCCTTCCCGCGCGAACCGTTCGAGGCGCTCGGATACAACGTGGCCGTGCATGGGCAGAAGACGTTCAACGGCGTCGCACTTTTGTCGAAGCTGCCGTTCGATGAAGTCGCACCCGGGCTGATCGGCGATGACGCTGACGTGCAGGCGCGCTTTCTCGAAGCGATCGTCTCCACCAAGACCGGCGTGCTGCGCGTCGTCAGTCTCTATCTACCCAATGGCAACCCGCCCGCTACCGACAAATACACCTACAAGCTCGGCTGGATGAACCGGCTTATTAATTTCTCACGTGAACGACTTAAACTGGAAGAGCCGATGCTGCTCGCCGGTGACTACAACGTCATCCCGACAGCAGCCGACGCGCGTCGTCCGGAAGCCTGGACGAATGATGCGCTGTTCCTGCCGCAGACCCGCGAAAAGTACCGCGCACTGATCAATCTCGGCCTCACCGACGCATTGCGCGCGGTCAGCGATGCATCCGACCTCTATACGTTCTGGGACTATCAGGCAGGCGCCTGGGAGCGGGACAATGGCATCCGCATCGACCACGTTCTGCTCTCGCCGCAGGCCGCCGACAGGCTGGCCGGCGCAGGCATCGACCGGCACGTGCGCGGCTGGGACAAGCCATCCGACCATGTCCCGGTTTACGTCGATCTGGATATTGAAAGGCGCTAGCGTCTACTCGCGCCGTGTCTCGAGCCAGCGCCGCAGATAGACCGCCGCGAGCGCGCGTTCATCCTCACTCGCCTGCTTCATCGCGCTGTCGTAGAGCTTGGTGATCCAGGCCTGGTCAGCACGTGCGCTGTCTTTCGCGAGCGCAAGCCACATCAGGCCGCGCGCGGCCTGTCGCGGCACGTGATCGCCTTCGAACAGCATGGCGCCGAGCATGGCCTGCGCCTCGCACTGGCCCTTCTGCGCCGAGAGGCCGAACCAGCGCGCGGCCGTGCGCGGGTCGTGCGGTGCGCCGGTGCCGTTGAGATAGAGTCGCGCCAGATAATATTGCGCGTCGGGATCGCGGAAATACGATGCCGCGTAGGCGAACATCTCTCGCGCGCGCTGCGGGTCGCGCTTGATTTCCGTCTTCGGAATTCCCTCGAGATAATAATGACCGAGCGCAACGAAGGCGTTCGCGACGAAGCGCGCCTGCGGCAGGTCGGGATTGTCGTCGGCGTGGCTGTTCGCGATGCTGCGGAAATATTCGAAAGCCTTGAGATCGTTCTGCGTAACGCCGTCGCCTTCGGCATACATGCGGCCGAGTTTCCACTGCGCGAGCGCGTGACCTTTCTCGGCGGCGTATTCAAGCGAGTTGACGGCTTTCACCGTATCGCCGGCTTTGAGCCAGTGGGCGCCAGAGCGGAATGCCTCGACCGGGGTCATCGGCGGCGGGCCGATGCTGCCGTCTGTCTTGCTGCCGTCGAGCGCAAACGCCGGCATCGCGGCCATCAGGCCGGCGCCAACGAGTGCAACGCGCAAGAGGCCATCAAATGTCCGCATAACACTCTTTCTCGCCCGCGCCGCCGGGATGGGTGACCGCGCCGTTCACGGCGGGCCCCACCTGCTGCGCGTATTTCCACAAATAACCTGAGCCGTAATCGTTCTCGCGCGCCTTCCACTGGCTCTTGCGTTTCGCAAATTCCTCAGCGGACAGCTTCACGTCGAGCGTTCCCTTCACGGCGTCGATCTCGATGATGTCGCCGTCGCGGATCAGCCCGATCGGGCCGCGGATCGCCGCCTCCGGTCCGACATGGCCGACGCAGAAGCCGCGCGTCGCGCCGGAGAACCGTCCGTCGGTGATGAGCGCGACTTTTTCGCCGGCGCCCTGGCCGTAAAGCGCGGCCGTCGTCGAAAGCATCTCGCGCATGCCGGGGCCGCCGCGCGGTCCCTCGTAACGGATGACGAGAACATCGCCCTCTTTGTACTTGCGGTGCTTCACCGCATCGAAGCAGGCCTCTTCGCCGTCGAAGCAGCGCGCCGGCCCGCTGAACTTCAGCGTCTTCATGCCGGCGATCTTCACGATCGCGCCTTCGGGAGCGAGATTACCTTTGAGTCCGACCACGCCGCCGGTCGGCAGCAGCGGCTTGTCGGCGGGACGCACGACGTCCTGATCCGGATTCCATTTCACGTTCTTGAGATTTTCGGCGATGGTGCGCCCGGTTACCGTGAGGCAATCGCCGTGCAGGTATCCGTGATCGAGAAGGGTTTTCATCAAAAGCGGCACGCCGCCAGCTTCGAACATATCCTTGGCGACATAACGGCCGCCCGGTTTCAAATCTGCGACATAAGGAGTCTTTTTGAAGATTTCCGCCACATCGAAAAGGTCGAACGAGATACCGCATTCGTTCGCGATCGCCGGTAAATGCAGCGCCGCATTGGTCGAGCCGCCGGTCGCCGCAACGACCGCCGCGGCATTCTCGAGCGCCTTGCGTGTGACGATATCGCGCGGGCGAATGTTTTTCTGGATCAAATCCATGATCATTTCGCCGGCGAGCATGCAGAACTTGTCGCGAATCTCGTAAGGCGCCGGTGCGCCGGCCGAATACGGCAGCGCGAGACCGATGGCTTCCGATACCGTCGCCATCGTGTTGGCGGTAAATTGCGCGCCGCATGCGCCCGCAGAGGGACAGGCATTCTGCTCGAGAATGTCGAGGTCTTCGTCGGACATCTGCCCGACGGAATGTTTGCCGACGGCTTCGTAGACGTCCTGGATGGTGACCGGCTTGCCCTTGAACGTGCCGGGCAAAATCGATCCGCCGTAGATGTAGATCGCCGGCACGTTGAGACGGCACATCGCCATCATCATGCCCGGCTGTGACTTGTCGCAGCCCGCAATGCCGATCAGCGCGTCATAGGCGTGGCCGCGCACGGTGAGCTCGACACTGTCGGCGATCACCTCGCGCGAAGGCAGCGACGCCTTCATGCCGGCGTGGCCCATCGCGATACCGTCGGTGACCGTGATGGTGCAGAACTCGCGCGGCGTCGCGCCGACGGCGGCAACGCCTCTCTTCACCACCTGCGCCTGGCGCATCAGCGCGATGTTGCAGGGCGCCGCCTCGTTCCAGCAGGTCGCCACACCTACGAACGGCTGATGGATCTGCTTCGGAGTCAGGCCCATCGCGTAGTAGAAAGCCCGATGGGGCGCCCGATCGGGTCCCTCGGTGGCATGCCGGCTTGGCAGCCGCGACTTCAGATTGGTCTTCGCGTCCATAGTCCTGTACCGCACCCGCCCGAAAACAACGCCGGACGGCCCCCGCCCGCTTCATGTAAGGCTTACCCGGCCTTAGCGGGCCCCGATGTCGTTGAATGGTATGGCCGAATCGCGGCGCCTTTGGTGCTATCGGAGGGTATGGCTTAAATGTTCTAAAACTGTTGCAAGGCAGTCACAGGTGTTGCCGGTACGCGCCTGCTCGCGGCTTCAACAAGGCTCACAAGACAATCCGGCAAGCCCAAGCGCCATCGCCCGTATTCTTTATCGAGGCCCCGGGAAGGCCCGTCTTCTTTGCTCCTTTGCGCTCGCCCCCAACCGAGGGCGCGCGGGACGCCAGGGGTCCAAAAGGACCCACGGGCCTCGACGCCTCGCGACATCGAGGCTTGTCGAAGCG
>Ga0310902_10000204_pt1 | contig 14939 bp, 19 predicted proteins | sample C24D3metaG_FD_203748 | JGI IMG/M metagenome (GOLD analysis project Ga0310902, IMG submission 203748) | Lab incubated soil microbial communities from West Virginia University Organic Research Farm, Morgantown, WV, United States - C24D3 | ecosystem: Environmental > Terrestrial > Soil >...
GCCGAATCGGAGCCGTGAATAAGATTGAAATTCGTATGTACCGCTAAGTCGGAACGGATTGTTCCCGGAAAAGCGTCCAGCGCATCGGTCTTGCCAATTAGAGCGCGAGACAGTGCTATAACGTTGTCGCCCTGCCATACCATCGCAAAAACCGGACCTGATACGATGAAATCGAGGAGCGGCTCGTAAAATCCTTTGCCCTTATGCTCTTCATAGTGCCGCTCTGCAAGCTCGCGGCTAATGACCATAAATTTGGCTGCCGACAGCTGCAGTCCCTTTCTTTCAAATCTCGAAACGATCTCGCCAATCAAGCCACGCTGAACGCCATCCGGTTTAATCATCAGAAAAGTTCTCTCCATCTCCAACCATTCCTTTCAAATTTGCATAATTAATAATTACGTTTACCGACAAAATGTGCAATGTCGATCAAGTTCTTTTTCGCTGTCACATTAGGTAATCCCTCTAATGCGTTGAGAGCTTTTTTTATATACCGGTTCGCGAGCTGATCCGCAAGCTCTCCGCCATCGCTTTTCCTTATCATTTCGATAGCACGCCCTGCATCCTTTTTCCCCCCATGCTCTCGAAGCGCCGAGATTTCGCTTAACAGCGGATCGCGCGTTTTCAAGTCCTGCAAAGCGAGAAGAACAGGCAGCGTTATGTTACCTTGACGCATATCGGAGCCGGGCGGCTTGCCGATTTGCTTCTCCGTTCCATAGAGATCAAGCAGGTCGTCACGAATTTGAAACGCCATACCGACATTATAGCCGTACCGATACAAGCGATTAGCCGTCATACGATCGGTATTGGCCGCAACGGCGCCAAGCTGACAGCTTATGGCAATCAATAAAGCCGTTTTGCGCCTTATTCGAAGCAAATAATTACGAATGGATTGCTCCGTATTAAAGAAATCGCGAATTTGCTCCATCTCGCCGATACACATCTGTACAAGCGCATTTGATAATATTTGATGAATTTGCGGATTAGGAAGCTGAGCTGCAATGGATAACGCTTTACCGTGAATAAAATCCCCCGTGTACATCGCGATGCGATTGTCCCACTTGGATTTGACAGTAAGCTGTCCGCGACGAGTATCAGCATCGTCAATGACGTCGTCATGCACAAGCGAAGCCATATGTATAAGTTCAAGAGGTACTGCGACCCGCTTCATCACATCAAGCCGGTAATCGCCGAATTTACCGGCAAGCAGCACGAAGATCGGTCTGATCCGCTTTCCTCCGGCTTTGAGCAGGTGCAAAGAAGCCTCGCCGAGCAGCACATGGTCATCCGACACGCTCCGCTCCAGCTCCTGTTCAATCTGATTTAGGTCGCCTTTCATCTTTGCATACAAGTCTAATAGTTTCATTCTTTCACCTATTGGGCAGATTGGTCTTCAAAAAAAATAAGCTCCACTTCATTCGCCAGCAGTCCAAGCTGCTTGGAATAATCAAAATATAACTTAAGTCCTTCTTGCAGCTTGCTCCCAAAATCATATTGAAGCGAATGAAAGTACATCTCCCAGTACGTCGATACTCCTCCAAGCTGCGAGCAGGCTTGTTCAATTAGCGGACCAAGATGAGCCTTATTATACTGTTTGCTCGCATCCAGCGCCTTATGCACAGTATGTATGGCTTCTGGTGATGCTATAGCTACTTCTTTACGTGCCGCAACTACGGCATACGTCATGCCAAGACCCGTCCACTGATTCCATAATTGTCCTAAGTCAATGACATGCAGCCCATGTTCCCGCCATGAAGCTTGGATTGCAGGATCACCAATTATGAGCGCCGCATCTGAAGTTTCCAGCATTCGATCAAGATCGGGCGCTTCTGTTACATATTCCGGATTGCAATCAAAGTGCAGAGCCATCAAAATTTTCAACAAATTGACGGAAGTCGCCGATGTCGCCGTAACCGCAATCCGATCAGGCCGCTTACGCTCAATCGGCTCCTTCATAAACAAAAGGATTGAGTTTACAATGCCGACTGAGCCGACCGACAATTCCGGAAGCAGTACATATTCAGACGCGTTTTGTCCATAGGAGAAGGACGAAATGGCCGATACGTCTAATTCACCGGTCTTCAGCATCCGGTTTAATTCAGAAGGTACGCGCTTTATCACATTAAAGTTATTCCCATCTGCCCGCTCCTCGAACTGATGAAATAACGGCCAAGCATTCGCGTAATCAATTCTTCCGATGGTGATCGGGCGATTCATGCCCATTCTGTTCATCTCCCCATCTTCTGTACAAATCATGTTCGATTGCCATATTGTCAAGTAGTTTGCCAACCATGAAATCAATCATTTCATCCATCGATTGCGGTTTGTAATAAAAAGCCGGCATTGCCGGAATGATTCTAACACCAAGGCGTGCTAACTTCAGCATATTTTCGAGATGAATAGCATGAAGCGGCGTTTCTCTTGGGATGATAAGCAGCTGCCGGTTCTCTTTAAGCATGACATCCGCAGCTCTAGTCATCAAATCATCGGAAATGCCGTGCGAGATTGACGCAAGCGTCCCCATCGAGCACGGCACAATAACCATTCCTTGAACGCGGTAAGAACCGCTTGCTATGCTTGCGCCAATATCCGCATTCGGATGGAACACAAGCCTTTTGTCGGCAACAGCATCGCCGAAGCGCTGTTCAAGCGCCGCTGAGCGACGAGTCGTCTCCCAGCCGAGCTCTTCCTTCAGGACACGCCAGCCTGCTTCCGTAACGACCAAATGAACCTCGTAATTCATCTGGAGAAGCACTTCGATGAGCCGGATGCCGTAAATGGAACCGCTGGCTCCTGTAATACCGACCACCCATCGATTCTTCCACCCGGGTACATATACGTCATTGCTGCCGGCTACCATTGGTGAATCACCAACAAATCAACGATTGAAAATATAAACAGCACGACGCTAAGTGTACCGTTCATTCCAAAAAAAGCAGTTTGGACGCGTGACAAATCGTTAGGGCGAACAAGCCAGTGCTGGTAGAACAACAACGAAATGGAGATTAACGTTCCCAGCAAATACATCCAGCTCAGGTCCGTTAGCCAAAACAACGTAACAAAGCCGATTGCCGTAACGACATGCAGCGAACGAGCGATCCAAAGCGCTCCTGCAATGCCAAACCGAGCGGGAATCGAATACAAGCCCGCATTACGGTCATATTCAAAATCTTGAGTCGCATATATGATATCAAAGCCTGCGATCCACAAAGCAACCGTTATATACAGAAGCCATGCAGCCGGATCAAATCCGCCTGTAATCGCAACCCAGCCGCCAAGCGGCGACAGCGCGATCGTTAAACCTAAAATAATATGGCATAGCCACGTGAAGCGCTTCGTGTACGAATATAGCACCAGCATCACAACTGCGATTGGCATCAGCTTAAGTGCGATCGGCGCCAAATTCGTAGTGGCGACGAACAGCAATACGAAAGAAACGATAATAAACAACAATACCTCCGCCGACTTGAGCAAACCAGCAGGAAGCGCCCGTTTCTCCGTACGCGGGTTGCGCAGATCAATCGCTTTATCGATAAGGCGATTCAAGCTCATCGCTGCGCTGCGGGCCCCGAACATCGCAAGCGTTATCCAGCCGATCTCTCCCCAGGAAGGAAGACGCTGCTCCATCATCACTGCGCCCAAAATTGCTCCCATAAAGGCGAACGGTAATGCAAAAACCGTATGTTCAAACTTAATCATTTCTAAAATAATGCGTAGTTTGCGAATCATTGCTGCTTCTTCTCCTTTGTCCCCATATGCAGCGCAGCTACTCCGCCGGTCAGAGGATATGCCTTCACCTGCTGAAGACCCGCTTCTTCAAACAGCTCTGCAAGCTGCTGTCGACCGGGGAACATTTTGAGCGATTCTGGAAGCCATTTGTATTCTTGAAAGCTCTTTGCGATAAACTTGCCCATTAATGGCAATAGACGCTCGAAATAAAAATTATACATGGCTTTGAAGGGCTGCCAGGTGGGTTTGGAAACTTCTAAACATACCACCTTACCGCCCGGTCTCACGACGCGCCGCATTTCATTTAAAACCTGTAAATAGTCAGGCACATTGCGAAGTCCGAAGCCAATTGTCACGAAATCGAAGGTGTTATCCTCGAAGGGCAGGCTCATTGCATTTCCTTGAACTAACGTAATTTGCTTATTTAATCCAAGCTTTTCTACTTTAGCGGCTCCGACGTCGAGCATGTTTTGACTAAAATCCAGCCCAACGACCTTCCCGGTTACGCTTGCGTCAGCAAGTGCAATCGTCCAATCGCAGGTGCCGCAGCACAGATCGAGCGCGGTTTGTCCAGGCGCTACGTTCATTTTCTTCATCGTAAATTTACGCCAAGCCTTGTGGCGGCGAAAGCTGATGAGATCATTCATCAAATCGTATTTCGGTGCAATCCGTTCAAATACGCCATGTACATGGCTTTTGGAGTTCGTATCCATCGTTTATGTCACCTCATCTCGTTGAGTGCAGGCGTGAAACCGGTATGTTCATTTAACAGTGCATCGACGATCACAGTCAACTCACTGAACAACTTGTCCGATTCCAGCTTGCCAGCTAATGACTTCACGGCATTCGCTGAATGTTTCAGCTTTGCTTTGAGCTGGCTGCGCACATTATATTTTTCCGCCAGACTGTAAATGAATGCAGGCTCATGCATGCGCTGAATAAGCTGCTGACGCTCCTCTTCGGTACCCTCTTGCAGCAGATGCCAGTAGGCCCAACTCTTATCGAATCGAGCCGGACTTTCCATGCGGACGATTTCATCAACCAAGGCCTCGCAGCGGCAAACGCCGTCAAGAATCTCTGGCCAGCCGCGAGACAGCGAGCCTTCCAATACGCCAGAGAAAATTTCAAACAAGGTGGCTTTAAGCTGCACCGTGAGGCTCAAATATTCCTCCGCAGACATTTTGAGCTGTCTCATCCGGACATAAAGATTTACTTTCAGCCTGTTCACTTCGGAGACCGCGCCGCTGATTTTGGAAATCATGTCAATTTGGCCGGCTTGCGAAAGCAATTGATAAAATGTCGCACTAAAATAATCCCCTGCAAGCACCTTTAGCTGTCTTGAGCGCATTTCCGGCTCAGTCCGACGCTCCAGGTCCGTATCGATTAAATCATGCGTGTCCATCCCTAGCTGTACGAGTGATACGACAAGTGTATAGAGTTCGCTGTGCGTCTTGTGAGGCTCCTGCTCGTTCAGAAACGCATAGAGCAAGCGAAGCCGTGCGTCGGGAAAGTCAGGAAGCGCCGTATGTGCTTGAATGATGTCGTGATCCACATACTTTTGAGCTATTTCAGGTATACGGTATGTTTTCATTTGGGGAAGCCTCCGAACAGAGAAGCGCAAATCGCCGCTCAATAATCTAAACTATTATAGCACAACTTTTTCTAAAGAGCATACGATTCAACCCTGTTGTTCAACAAATTGCAACATACATCCCTTTTAAAGCTGTGAAATGGAGGCAGGCTTCACAGTAAATCCCGACACCGGTCCAAACCGCTCTTCCCACGCTGAGGTGAAGCTCACCCGCAGTCTTTTTCGCCATAGCTCGTCATGCACCGGATCAGACTGGGCAAGCCGGTCCATCTCTTGAATGAGCCAGTCGTCTGTTTTCCTCACATCGACAGCGGCAAGCAATGCTGCGCCGTCCGGCTTCTCCTCAACGATCCGGATAAGCACACGCTTCACGTTTTCTAATTGCAGGAAGGAGACACGCACCAGCTTCTCTACATCCGCAAACCATAACGAGGGTCTGCCCCCGCTTGCGCTGACTCTCATGTCAACGGACAAAATCCCATTGCTCCACTCTGCCTTACTCAAGCGTTCATTTAGCTGAATGGCGATAAGAACGTCCACTAAGTTGCTGTTGGTAAGCCGAACGGCCGGAGTCGCGTGAAAGACAGCCACTTCTCCTGGATTAGCCTTGTGCTGCCATGCTGCATGTGGAAGCCAAGTGAATAATAACGTTACCGCCACAGCAGTAATACATGCGGTTAGGAGTGGTTTTCCGATGTTCACCCTGCACCTCCAACTATTTGCTCATCATCCGAAATTAGTTCATACATCATTGTACGAGCGGTTCAGGATGAATATTCGGACAGTAAGCAGGCAAAAAAAAAGCAGGCTTCGCCTGCCTTGCACGTGCTTGCTACTGATCGGTTTCCATTGTTCCGTATTTCGTCATGACGACCGCTTTACCGCGAATTTTAATTGCCGAAGTATGATCGGTAAATTGGCAAATTAAAATTTCATTTTTGTCCAGCTTTTCCGTATGATGAAATTTTGTGTCCAGTCCGCGTGTTAAACCGATGACTTGAACGCCCTGATCCTTTGCTTTTACAACAATATACTCGCCATGTGCAGGCTCCATCGTTATCCCTCCGCATCCGAAATTCCAAACTATCCATGTGAATTATAGTGGAAGTATGGCATTTGTGCAATCTATTCCCTCTTGTATACAAACAAAAGACGCCCGAACGGCAGTCCGTCCGGACGTCACTAGCCGCAAAACGCGCCAATGCCGCCAATCATTGGCGGCGAAAGCCGTCTGCGCTTGCTTATTCTTAATTGGATACGAGGTCCTTAAGTGATTTTCCCGGTTTGAACGCAGGCGTTTTGCTTGCCGCGATCTCGATTGGATCTCCCGTTTGAGGGTTACGGCCTTTACGGGCTTGGCGCTCGCGAACTTCGAAGTTACCAAATCCAACTAATTGCACTTTATCTCCGCTTTGAAGCGCATCGGAAATAGCATCAAAAACAGCATCAACTGCTTTTGTCGCATCTTTCTTCGAAAGATCAGTCAATTCAGCTACTTTTGAAATCAAGTCTGTTTTGTTCATTGTTTCACCTCCTCCAAAGTCCCTTACGGCATCGTTATCATTGTAAGCATATAAACTCTCATCTTATCCCTCTTATTAACGGAAAACTTCAAAAATATACCTTTTGCCTGAACAAACCTATAGTAATACAGCCGTTTGCCAATTTCAAGTGTTAACGATCAATTCCTCCAAAACAAATAAAGCCGCTCCCTGTTTGGTAGCGGCCTATTCGTATACTAGATTCGTTCAGCTACAGGATGATCGCAATTAATCCGCCAGAGCCTTCGTTGATAATGCGCCCAAGCGTTTCCTGCAGCTTATAGCGCGCGTTATCCGGCATCATGGCGATTTTGCCTTGAATACCCTCCCGCACAATAGAGTGCAGGGAACGGCCGAATATATCAGACTCCCAAATTTTGATCGGATCGTTCTCAAAGTCTTGCATTAAGTATCTGACCAGCTCTTCGCTTTGTTTCTCCGTGCCGATAATCGGAGCGAATTCCGATTCCACATCGACGCGGATCATATGAATGGACGGTGCTGTGGCCTTCAGTCTAACCCCGAAGCGAGAGCCTTGACGAATCAGTTCCGGCTCGTCGAGTGCCATTTCCGCAAGGGTCGGCGCCGCAATGCCGTAACCGGTCGTTTTGACCATTTCCAGCGATTCTGCGAAGCGGTCATACTCCCGTTTGGCATGTGAGAACTCCTGCATCAGCTGCAGCAGGTGATCTTTACCCCTTATCTCAACTCCGACAACCTCCATCAGAATACGGTCGTACAGCTCATCCGGAGCGTACAGGTCGATTTCGGCGACACCCTGCCCCATGTTCATGCCGCTCAAGCCGGCCCGGGCAATGAAGTCATATTCCATGAACTGGGTAACCACCCGATCGACGTCCCGCAGCCTTCGAATATCTTTGACGGTATCGCGCACTGAACTCTCGTAGTTGCTGCGCAGCCAGTGATTGTCGTTCAGCACCATAACCCAGCTTGGTAAGTTTACATTCACCTCATGGACAGGGAACTCGTAAAGTACTTCCCGCAATACGGAGATGACTTCCTCCTCACCCATGGTCGCTACGCTAAGCGTCATAACCGGAATATCGTATTTCGCTTGAAGCTCATTCCGCAATTGCAGCGCTTCTTCACTCTTAGGGCGGGTGGAGTTAATGACGAGCACAAATGGCTTGCCGACTTCCTTCAGCTCGTTAATGACGCGCTCTTCAGCTACGACATAGGAGCTGCGCGGAATTTCTGCGATTGTGCCGTCTGTTGTGACAACAACACCTAGTGTTGAATGCTCTTGGATTACTTTACGCGTTCCAATCTCAGCCGCTTCCTGGAACGGTATCGGCTCATCGAACCAAGGTGTCGTGATCATGCGCGGACCATTTTCGTCCTCATAGCCTTTCGCGCCCTCAACGGCATATCCAACGCAATCGACCAGTCTCATGTTTACCTCAAGTCCATCGGTAACCCTGAGCTGCACCGCTTGATTCGGAACAAATTTAGGCTCTGTCGTCATGATCGTCTTACCTGCGGCGCTTTGAGGCAGTTCGTCCACGGCTCTTACACGGTCTGATTCGTTAGCTATGTTTGGAAGTACAACCGTCTCCATAAACCGTTTAATAAACGTTGATTTGCCCGTCCGGACGGCCCCGACAACACCGAGGTAAATATCCCCGCCGGTTCTTTCGGCTATGTCCTTGAAAATGTCCACTTTCTCCACTGAATATCCCCTCCCAATTGATTTTTCCGGTTCGCCGCCATCCACCGGTCAATAGGGCAGGCCAGCGACGCAACTCGTACATGCTTTTTTGGACTAGTAACATCTTATGTGCAGGCTTTCCGATTATGACGATTCCTTCTACGAAATCTTTTTTTCTTCGTCATCGAGCTTCCCTTCCAAGATTGAGTTATATGAGAAAAAGAGCATATCTATGACCGAAACGGCCAAAAAAAAACCTCTCCGAGACCAATAGTCAGGGAAAGGAATATAACTTTCGTATAAGTAAAAATCAGTTTTTTCCTACGGTTGAACGGCCTGCGGCTCATTGTTCACAAAGCGGTAGGCCGGAGACTTAACGGGGACAAAATCCGTACTGTCAACCAGCAAAGTGCGCAAATCAAACGCGGCATCGAAATCAGTTTTTCCGCTTTTTTGCACGAATTGCATAATATCGATTCCGTAATCGGAGTATACAACACCGTTATCGTCCACTAGCGCTTGAATTGTTTGGCCTGAGAAAACACTTCGGATAGTCGGAACGGTTTTATTCATGCTTTTGTAATCAATAAGGTAAAAACCAGGATACACCTGCTCCCCTTTCGGAAGCTCGCTGGTTGTCTGAATATAAGCGGTTACCCAGCTTTGAATGTCGTTTATCCTTTGAAAGGCTAAAATGTCGAGCAGCTTAACCCGCGGCTTAGTCTCTTCGTCAATGACGAGGAAACTATAGTTGCCGCCGTTTTCAAAGGCAGAGGAGGGAATGTCGGTTAAATAGCCTGTCCGTCCGAGCTTAGCGAAATCGACATAAAACTTTTCATACTTCGGCGTTTCGGCCGTACTGTTTTTGATTGGCAGCATGCCTGTTTCAGCTTTATATTGATCAATCGCCGCCTGCACGTTGCGTACGGCCTCTTTGGGAGCGACCTGATTTTGCTTAAGCTGATCCTTTGGATACATGCAGCCTGACAAAGATAACAGCATGATTAATAAGGCAACAAACGCCGCTGAATAATGTGCATGACGGCGCTGCCCCCCCGTTCTAAATCGAATCATCACATTTTCCTCCTACAAGGTTTGTGCAGCAAACCTGCTCGTAAGCATAAGCTTAGCTTTGTGAAACAAACTGTCTCGTAAACGCAGCTACCATAATTCGTCGGTTTCCTCCGCCTGCCGCGCAAGCTGGCGCGCCACTGCCGCCCGAAGCGGATCTAACGGAATATCCACATTAACCTTACCCGCTACCTTTGCTTGGCAGGACAGTCTAATGTTGTCCCCGTCTAAGCCTGAGAGCTTTCGCCTCTCATTATCCGCGATCGGCTGCAGTTCGCTTCCCGGCCTCACAGTGACCTTGCACATGAAGCAAGCGGCTTTGCCCCCGCAGCGCGTTCGTATCGGTATATTGGCGCGTCTGGCTGCGTCTAGCAGCGTTGTGCCCGGCTTAACCTTAATCGTTCGGCCTGATGGCCAAAACGTAACCTCACCGTCCATTACAAGCCACCTGCCTCTCTAGCTGATATCAAATGATGAAGGCTTCGCTTCGCTTCCATGGAGAAGGTATTGTTTGCTTCGATTGCAAGAAGCGCATCCTCATGCAGAGCCGGAGCTTCCGCAAAAGCTTGAGCGATCAGATCAACGCGGTCCATGCGGTCGCGGAGATAGTTAAACCAAAGCTCATGCGCAAGCGGTACAATCGATACCGTCAATTCGTCTTCATTCAAATGAACCTGTTCTGCAAAAAGCATAAGCAGCTTGCGAACCATTGTCTCATAATGACTGCCGCAAGCTTTCACATGAAATCCTCCGACCAGCTCAACCTGTACGTCATGTATGCGGAAATGGCTGAGCTTAGAGCGGTACATGTCGGTTATGCTTATTGCAGGTTCATCAAGCGCAAAAGTCTTAAGCGCCTGATAAATGGACTGAACATCCTCATCGTCGCAATAAAGATCCAAATCGCGCGGTTCAGCGGATAACGGAAGTCCCCGAAGCATTAAGCTTGCGCTCCCGCCTATAACCCATTTCGCTGGACTTGATTGTGTGGCTTTGGTCACGGCAGCCAGCGCTTTATGAATGCGTTCATGTTCTGTCATCGCCGGCACTTCCTTTTTTTCAAAACGTAAACGGCTTCTCCCATCTTCTGGCATTAAACCGTTTCGCGGTATACGATAAATCAGTATAGATGCTAATACTTTCAGCTTCTAAAGCATTAAAAATATGGTTTGTTAGCAGCAGCTATGTTTCCGGCTCCAGCTTTGACAATCGCCTGACAGCCCAGCCGATAGCCTTCCTCAAACTCCTCAGGCTCAAGGCGGTCCCATTCCTCGTCCGTTATGCCTTCCAGCTGGTCAGCGCCTTCGGTAATCAAACAGCGGCAGCGGGCGCAGGTGCCCCGTGCACAAGAAAAGCTCCAATCGACATCATGCTTTAGTGCAAGATCAAGCAGCGACAAGCCCTCTTCTGCTTCAATTACAGCTGTTTTGGTTCTACCCTTTAATTCAATCATTGTATGTCTAAATCTCCCTTTCTGTTAGCTAATTCCACTCTCGTATGTAGGAATGCTAAATTATGGATATAAGTCCGCAAATAAATCCGATTATTAAAACAAAGAAGGCAAGCAGCGTAAGGACAAATTTCACTACGCCTTTCGTTTTTAAACGGGCAAACGTAATTAAAAGGGCCGCGATCGCCATCATGCCGATGCCGAACAGCGAAACCCACATTTTTGTCATTGCATCCATAGTAATTCCATTCTCCTAATCTATATCAATATGAATTCTCACCCATTATAACATCGCGCAAGCGTAAACGGCTATCGCTGCCCTCTGGCGGCAAAAGTTCGTTTCGCGATGAAATATAAGCAGATATTAGGATGAAACTTATACATTCTTACTATTTTAAAAAAAAGGACAAAAGCTGACAGGGCATAGCACCGAATGTGAACATCCGGAACGCCCCTCGCTTTTGCCGCTATCCTTTATTTTTTCATCATCATTTTCATGAGAGCTTCCATATTGCTCGTGCTCATGCCGCTAGCCTTAACAGCCTTAACGATATCGTTGATCGTCGAATCCGCAACCTTCACCTTAGCCATATCCGACACTTGCTTGATCAGCTTGCGCAGCTCGGCTTCATCTTTCATCGTTTCATCAGTAACACCGCTGGCAAGTTTTTTGATTGAGCTTTCGGAAATATTTTTTCCGGTTTTTTTGTTGATCGAATTTAGAACGTCTTTGGAAAAGTCCTTCGCCATACCCTACACCTCCAGGATGCGCTAGTGTCTTGCACCATGCATCATATGAGGAGGAGATAGGTTTGGTGTAGGCGCTGGTCCTTAGCCCAGTTCCTCGATCTCATGCGTGCGAAGTCGTCCCATGAGATGCTCGACGGCTGTTCGGGGAGCTTTATTCGCGAACAAAACCTCGTAAAGCTGAAACGTAATCGGCATCTCGACATCATGCTGCTTCGCCAAATCATAGGCGGCTCGCGTAGTTCGCACCCCTTCTACGACCATGCCCATTCGGCTGAGCACCTCGTCTAGAGGAGTCCCGTCTGCCAGCATATAGCCGGCGCGCCAATTGCGGCTGTGCTTGCTTGTGCACGTAACGACAAGATCGCCAACGCCGGCTAGACCGGCGAAGGTGAGCGGATTCGCCCCCATAGCCGTGCCAAGCCTGCTGATCTCAGCCAAACCGCGAGTCAATAACGCAGCTTTAGCATTATCGCCAAAATGAAGCCCGTCCGTCAATCCCGCTCCGAGCGCAATGATGTTTTTGATCGCGCCGGCAACCTCCACGCCCACCACATCCGGATTCGTATAAACGCGGAAATGTGTATTCATAAGCGCATCCTGAGCTTGCTCAGCCGCTTGCAGGTTTGCTGAAGCGACGACTACCGTAGTAGGCTGCTTAAGAATGACTTCTTCCGCATGGCTTGGTCCAGACAGTACAACAAGCTGCTCAAGCGGGCGTCCGAGCTCTTCAGAAAGTACAGTCGTCATCCTTTTCAGCGTGCCTGTTTCAAACCCTTTTGTCGCATGAACGACGAGCGTCTCAGATGACAAGTACAGCGCTGCTTGTTTGGCCACTTCACGCATTGCGCCGGAAGGTGCAACGAATAAGGCGAGCTCTGCATCACGCAGCGCCGATTTCATATCCGTTGTTGCATGAATGAGTTCCGGCAGCTGAACGCCAGGCAAAAATTTTCTGTTCTCGCGATCCCGATTAATGCCTTCCGCCTGCTCCTCGCTGCGCGTCCAAAGGTTAACGTGATAGCCATTATTCGCTAGAACGGAAGCAAGCGCAGTACCCCAGCTTCCCGCCACCAGCACTGCTGCAATTTTCGTCGTTGATAAATTAGGCTTTGTCATGCGACGATCACTATCCTTTCTTTGCACCTAGCTTGTTTTCCGTTCCTTGAAGCAGCTTTACGATATTCGTCCGATGGCGTACGAAAGCAAATATACAGATCAGAAGACTTGCACAAAGTAAAGGCACGGAAAAATAAAAGATAGAAATAAATAATGGCGTTAAAGCCGCAAACAATAACGAGCCGAGCGAAACGTATCTGGTTAATGCAATCGTCAAGATCGCAACGGCACCGGCGCAAAGCGCTGGCACAAACGCAAGCGTCGCAATAACGCCAACGGTCGTAGCAATACCCTTGCCGCCCTTGAAGCGAAACCAAATCGGCCAGTTATGTCCGACAATGGCGGCAAGACCGCATAGAACGGGAATCCAATCATTTTCGCCTAGGCCGTGACCGATCCAGACAGCTGCGACGCCTTTGGCGATATCAAGTAAAAATACGAGTATGCCGGGCCCTTTGCCAAGCACACGTAACGTATTCGTAGCTCCAGCGTTACCGCTGCCGTGCTGACGTATATCGATGCCTTTGACCCATTTCGCTATTACGATACTGAATGAAACTGAACCTAACAAATAGCTTAAAGCAACCGCGATTACCCCATATAACAAGCTACTTCTCCCCTAATCTTCTTCGGACTTGCGACGCGAAAATATTCGTATCGGCGTCCCTTCAAAATTAAATGCTGCGCGAATTTTATTTTCCAAATAGCGCTCATACGAGAAATGCATGATTTCCGGATCATTGACAAATACAACAATCGTCGGCGGCTTGGTAGCAACTTGCGTTACATAGTTAATGCGCAGACGCTTGCCTTTATCGGACGGCGGAGGGTTGATAGCCACAGCATCCGAAATGACGTCATTAAGCAGATGCGTCTGAATACGCATCGCATGCTGCTCAGAAACATGATTGACAACAGGCAGCAGCTTATGTAAGCGCTGTTTAGTCAGGGCAGATAGATAAACGATTGGAGCATAGGACATAAACAAGAAGTGATCGCGGATGTTTTGCGAGAACATTTGCATCGTTTTCTCGTCCTTCTCGACGACATCCCATTTGTTTACTACAAATATCGATGCCTTGCCCGCTTCATGAGCATAACCGGCAATATGCTTGTCCTGTTCAATGATGCCCTCTTCCCCATTAATCAGGACCAGGACGACATCGGCGCGCTCGATTGCTTTCATCGCCCGCATGACGCTGTACTTCTCCGTAGATTCGTACACCTTGCCCCGTTTACGCATCCCGGCCGTATCGATCAACACATAACGTTGGCCGTCGCGTTCGAAAGGCGTATCGATCGCATCGCGCGTCGTACCTGCTACATTACTTACAATAACCCGATCCTCGCCAAGCAGCGCATTAACGAGAGAGGATTTTCCGACGTTCGGGCGTCCGATTAACGCAACGCGAATGACATCTTCATCGTACCCGTCATCCGTTTGTTCAGGCAGAAGCTCGACTGCCGCATCAAGCAAATCTCCGATGCCAAGCCCGTGCGAGCCGGATATAGCGATTGGTTGTCCAAAGCCCAGTCCGTAAAACTCGTAAACTTCATCCATGCGGCTTTCATTATCAACTTTATTAACTGCAAGTACGACTGGCTTACCAGAACGGAACAGCATTTGAGCAACTTCATCATCCGCATGCGTCAAGCCGGATTTCGCATCGGCCATAAAGATAATTACATCTGCCTCTTCAACTGCGAGTTCAGCCTGCATACGAACAGATTTCATAATTTCATCTTCGCCATCGATTTCAATACCGCCAGTATCAATGATGCTGAACGGTTTTCCATTCCACTCTCCGGTGCCGTAAAGTCTGTCGCGCGTGACACCCGGTTTATCCTCAACAATTGCTAGACGGTCGCCGATGACCCGATTAAAAATGGTGGATTTACCCACATTCGGACGGCCGACAATAGCTATAACGGGTCTTGCCATAGTTTGTTTTCCACTCCTTCAAAAATACTCACGATAACCATCATAGCAAAAAAGTACGTTCTTGGCTAACTGTTCATATTACC
>Ga0310902_10000208_pt1 | contig 14872 bp, 16 predicted proteins | sample C24D3metaG_FD_203748 | JGI IMG/M metagenome (GOLD analysis project Ga0310902, IMG submission 203748) | Lab incubated soil microbial communities from West Virginia University Organic Research Farm, Morgantown, WV, United States - C24D3 | ecosystem: Environmental > Terrestrial > Soil >...
CTCAGGGCGTGATCCAGGCCGGCGAGAAACCCGTTCAGCGCCCCCACAACACGGCGGTCGGTTGTACTGATTGCCAGCTCCCGTCTGAAGCCGAGATGCAAAGCAGACAGCGACAGACTGCCAATGACCGCCGTGCGTCCGTCGACGACGATGAGTTTGCCGTGGGCTGAGAGATCGCCGACGTCGTGGCGACCATGGCAGGTGACGCGGACCCCGGCGTCGCGGCGCTCCGCGAGAAGGTTGCGCATGTCCGGATCCGTGAGCTTGGGATCGACGACATCAATGCTTCGCCGGGCGCTGCGGAGGATCGCCGTCAGCCGCTCGCGTGCGTGCTCCGGCCCGATGACCAGCCGATCGTGGTTGGCGCCTGCACCAGGAGGCCGGCCGGCGCAGTCTGCGGCGAACAGCTGTTCAAGGGCGCGAACGACACCACGATCGCTCGTCGTAAGGATAAAATCGCAGGTGCGGTCGAGGCATTTACGCGTCCAGTTCGCCGAGCCGACGAGCGCCAGGCGCTGGTCAGCGGCAATGTACTTCGCGTGATACTTCACGACGCGGTCGCTGTACCGCGAGAGCCTGGCGCCTGAGCTCGCAAGCATCTTCGTGATTTGATCGAGGCGCTTGCGTCCACCTTTCGCCCGATCGGTCATCAGCGCTTCGATCTGCACGCCACGCGCGAGCGCCGCGACAAGGGCGTCGAGTACGTCGAAATCGTCGCAGCGGAAGAGCGACAGAATCAAGCGGGATCGGGCGGAGGCGATCACGTCGATGATCGCGGCCCGGCGCTCCTCCGGCGTGATGGCGATCCGGTCTGTGGCCACGACCGTCACTCGTTCCGCTTCGGCGTCGCCCAGTGCACCGATGTGATTCCGGAATCGCCGGCCAGGAGCTGAGCGCTGACGTCCTCGAGCGACAGTGACGGATCCAGCGTCGTGTAATAGACCAGCGTCGCCATCTTGCCCTGCGCCATTTCCCGTGGCTCGAAGACGATCTCGTTCCGCGCGAAGACGCGCTGGACGTGGGTCAACGGGAACGCCTGTCCTGCGGGCGCGCCGATTTCCACCATCATGATCCGCCGCTGGCCGCCGCCGACGTATTGAAGCGCGAACAGGAATACGCAGAGAAAGGCGGTGCCTGCGCTGGCAATCGCGAATGCGCCGAGACCGGTCGACATGCCGAGGGCCATCAGGAGGAACAGAATCGTAATGTCTTTGGGATCCTCCACCGGCGTCCGAAATCTGATGACGGCGGCGGCCCCGGCGATGCCGAACGCCCGCGCGACGTTGTCGTTGATGATCATCATGACGAGGGCGCCGGAGACACACAGAAGCACCTGCGCATGCTGCATCGCCTGCGCCATGGGCTTCTCGAGGAAGCGGCGCTGCACCGCCGTGACGAGCAGGCCAATCAGCCCGGCCGCGATGAGCTTCATCAATTCTTCCACTGCCCGCAGCGCGTGGGCCACGGGTGCGCTGGCAATCGGCTCCTGCAGGATCGCACCGGTCAATGCGGAACCGACGGGCACAGCCTCACGCGCCCCGGCCCACCAGAGGGCGAGGCAGAGCGCCGTTCCGAAAACCGTGAGGCGCAGCGACGCCATCCGCCCGCGTCTCGTGGGGACCTGGTCGAGCGACTCGCGGATGTCGAAGACTGACTCCAGGTGCGCGAGCTGAAGAACCTGACGGACGCGCGGTTGCGGCGCGACCAGCGTGAACGTCCCGCCGAGCCGCTGCGCAGAAGTGTGACTTCGCACGAGCGTGCGAACGCCGGCGCTGTCGATTCCGGTGACCGCACGCAGATCTGCGATCAGGTGGCGGCATCCGCTCCTGAAGAGATCCTGCACCAGTCGCTCGTACTCTTCGGCAGGGCCCCCGACCACGAGCTTTTCCTGGGGCGCCACCAGGACATGGCGCCGCGACGGGCGATCCGGCATGGCCGCTCCTCCGTTCGAGTGGTCGCTGAGTCGCGAACCACGCGGTCAGGACTAGTAGTGTGGGCGCACGGTAGCACAGCGTGCGCCGACTGTCGATGCTACGGCCCAGAGGAAGCAAAGAGCGCAAAGAAAGCCAGGCTGCACTTGCAGCGAGGTTCGACGCCGAGCCACTCGTGGCCGGGGGAAGTGTCGTGGTGTACCGCGGTGCTTTCGGACTGGCTGATTGGGGAATTCAGCGCCAACAATTGCCGATCAAAGTGACGACGACGATCATCGAGGGCGGCGATCACCGCATGGTCGCCATCAACTGGACGCGGCGAGGCGCGCGAATTGACGCTTCAGCGCGTTGACCTTCGTGAGATAGCGGCGGGCGTCGTGATCGCCGCACCGTTGGCCGCGCATAAGGCGGAAGCCGCGACGGGCGTACGCATTGCCGGCTCCGCCCCCGCACAGGTGGATGACCGCGGCGAGATCCTGCCGCTGCTGCAGTGAGGCGCTCGCGATGCGGTTGCGCGCAAGAGTGCTTGCGACCGTGCGATCCAGCAGCGCGGCAGTCATCTCAACGGCGTGATTGGGAAACACGCGCGTATAGAGCGCGTTGAACCAGCACGACCGCATGTCGTGCCACGCCCCTGTTTCGACCACAGTGTGATCATGGATGCAGTAGCGCTTGGCCTCCGCAAACGTGCCGTTGGTGATCTGAAACATGCCGACGGCGCTCGAGGCCGGCTGATACACCTCGAATGGGTTCCAGCTGGCCCGCCACCGCCAGTAGGTCCGAGCCACCGGGTTCCCGCTCCCCTCCACCTGCGCGAGTGCCGCCAGTAGCTCCGGCGTGATGACGGCAGTGGAGTGCTGATCGAAGAGTGAGCCGTATTGCCGCCAGGTCTGGGCCGGAGCCTTCGCGAGCGACCCGCTGATCGGAAGGAATATCTCCGACGGCTTGCGGACGACCTGCACTAGTCCGTTCACCGCGGCCCAAATCGCTACTAATACAACTGTCGCAACGACGATGCGGATCGGCCACGGGGCGGCCCGCAGAGCCGGGAGCGTGCGTTCGGCGAGGCGCCCTGCCGACGTCCGGCGACGGGTCCTCCCACGTGTGACGCGAAACATCGTAGCGACGGACATGACGTGGCTGCTCCAGTATGCCCGGGCCGCTCGTTTCCCGCCAGCTGAGCCGGCCTCTCTCAGTGCTGCGACTCGAGGAAGCTTGGCCGCGCGCCATCAATGCTGCAGACGGCGGTTCGGCGAGTCGCACTGATATGCTGATCGGCAACGCCTCGGTTCATTTCTGACGCGGAGATTCTCATGTACACGATAGAAACGAGCCATGCTGTCAGCCGCTTGTTCTCCGAACTGGTCGATGGGACGAGTGGCGATGCGTTCATCCTCAACAGGGGCGACATCGGTCTGTTGCGATCGCTCGACAAGCTATCCCCAGCGGATGCATCGACGTCCGCCAACGACGGGGCGACGATTGCAGCGCACGCGCAGCATGTGCGTTATGGACTCTCACTCATGAATCGGTGGGCGCGAGAGGGGGGCAATCCATTCGCGGATGCGAAATGGGATGAGGCCTGGAAAACGGCCGCCGTTGATGCCGCCACGTGGGACGAGATACGCAACGGCCTGCGTGAGGAAACGCAGCGCTGGCTGGAAATGCTGCGAACACCGCGCGACTGCGGCAGCATCGAGCTCACGGGCATGATTGGCAGCGTCGCCCACCTTGCCTACCATCTCGGCGCGATCCGCCAGATCAACAAGACCGTGCGCGGCCCCAGGGAGGGAACGTTTTAGGATTCACGGGTCGTCGCTCGGGCGAGGTGTGATGGCCGCTGCTTGGTCGGCGGCAGATCCGTCCTCCGGTCCACGACCCGAGCCACCCCGGCCGACGTTCGCGTCGACGGTCACAACCTGTTCAATGATCAGAAGGCTGCAACAACTGAGGTGGCCGTAGCCGCCCCAAAATACGCCCGTCGGCGTCTGCTGCTTCAGGCCGGCGAAGAAGCGGCCTATCAAGCGTGCGCGGAAGCTGACGTCACCATCAGTTCGAACCCGCGCGTCGAAACGGCGAAACAGCGCGTCGTCGATCAAGCGAGTGACGATGCCCTCGACGACCAATGCGGTGGCACGGGGCCCGGCTTTCACGCCGCAACAGTAAACCGTTTCGGAGTTCACCAGGCCGCCATATTCCAACCAGATTCCCGAACGGGGCGGGCAGCGAGGATCCGACAGGGTGAAGTCCTCGAAACGGTGTGAGACGACCCCCTGGATGTCGATCACCTTGTGGTTGTAGGTAGCGGGGTCCGCCTGCAGCGCACAAACGCTGACCTTCTGACCAGCAAGAGCCGACTCCCACACAATCTCGAATCGCACGTCGCTTCTAAGCCAGAAAGCCACCGCGATCAAAATGCCGATGAATGGCCGCATCGTACTCATTTCTCAATTCATGCGCATGGCTCTTGTGTCTCCGTGTCTGAATGTTTGGAGCAGACGCGAAGCCACATGTTTAACTCAGCGCGAACAGATAGCTCGCAGTGCCGGAGACGTCACTCGAGGTGAAAGGTGCCGCCGCTCCATTCTTCCGGAGCAACGTCGGCAATCGTTTCGGTGAAGTCCCAGCGGTGGCCGCAGAAGTCCTGAGCGTTGTATTGGCGCTCGCCATAGGGCTGGTCTTGAGGTTCAGTCAAGATGATAGCTCCACTCTGCCGCGCGCGCGCGCAGTGGCTCCTGGCATCTTCGATCCGGACCTGGATGATGTGCGAATTGTTAGGCGTGGTGCTGCCTTCAGCAATGGTGAAACAACCATCGCCCGCCTTCATCTGGATGCGATGGTTCGCGATGCGAAGACGAACGGTGAAGCCAAAGGCCTTTGAGAGCCAATCGGCGGCTGCGCGGGGATCGGGATAAATGAGCACAGGAATAACGGCGCACGGCGGCACAGAGCGGTTGAATCGCATGCGAAAACCTTATCATTCGAAACGCCTTGGCGAAGGCGCAACGCCGATGTTGACTTCGCCGAGCGTGTGAACCTTCATACTCAACCGTGGAGTCACATCGCACAGTTGTTGGTGTCGCATCGATTACAGGCGATGCAGACGACGCTCGGTGTCTTAGCGACGATCGTATTGGGCTATCGATTCGTGCTGTTGGTGATCACCTTGTATATGCTTCCGGGACCTGACGTTGCGCGACCACCACAAGTCGGTCGGTGGCACCGGCCGGCACGCTGGGATCGTATGCGCCGAAGCACGAAAGCTCGCCGAAGTGGTGGCGCCCGAGCAGAGTGTCGAGCTCGTTTCTCTCCCAGCAGCGCATCACAAAGTTGTAGTCGCTGACGCGTTGCTCGCCACGCGTGACCAGTTCGTGCCGTTCGGAGATCAGCAATTGCCGGTTTTGATGGTCGAGCCCTGTGACGCTTGTGAAGGTCAATTCGCCGCGCTCCGTAGAGAGACGTTTCCGGAACAGCGGCTCCCTGGCCTTCCGTTCCACCGAGGCAGCCCATTCCCGGACGTCCAGAATCAACGCGCCATTGGGTTGGAGCGCCCCGGCGAAGGCCCCGAAGGTCGCGTCTCGACCGGCGTCGTCGAGAATGTCATTGAGGACGCCACGGCACAGAATCGCAGCGTATCGCGAGGCCGGCAAGTGGGCGATGTCACCCACGTCGAACGAGACGCCCCGGTGGACATCTCCGCTCGCCCGCATCGCAACTTCGATGAGATCGGATGAGAGGTCAATGCCGTGAACCGCGTAGCCCCGCCGCGCGAGCTCGAGCGCGTACCGCCCCGTTCCGCAGCCGGCGTCAAGGATCTCCGAGCCCGGCAGGACGCCGCGATCGACCAGCCACGCGGCAATCACGGCGCATTCTTTTCGAACAGGCCGATCGATGAGAAGGTCGAACGCCCACGCGTACTCGGTGTAGAAAGGGCGACGCGGGATCTCGTTCATACCGAATGTTGAATTGATTGGTGCAACGATCGCACGTCAACGGCGCCGCTTCTTGAGGCGAGCCAGTGACGTCCGCTGGAAGCACTTTTTGGGCGCAGAGGTCGGTCGCCATTGAAGCTCGACGTCAGCTTCGCCGTTCGCAACCGCGCCCGGACACAACGGATCACATCCCAAAACGTACTCGTGACCCTCAGCGCGGACAATCGCAGCGGCGCCAATTATTCCAGCGCGGAGTAGACGGCCCCGAGTCGATCGAGCGTGGCGTCATTGACTACAGGCTCCCGACGGTTTCCAGTCAGACGGTATGCCCCGCTCCTGAGCCGCATCATGGATCACCAGGGCGAACGCACGCCGGAGCGTCGTACCGGTGACGTTCAGTTCCATTGGAGTATTCGATGGCACCATCATGGTTCCGCCGGCCCTCGCCTTGTTGGCGCCAGCCGGCGTCTCCAGACATTGCTCTCCCGCCAGCACGTACCACCCCTCGGGGCCTGGGTGTGTATGCACCCTCGAATTGTCGCCTGGCCGCATGACAGCGTACGAGAGGACCGCAGCGTAGCTCTTTGCTGAGGGAAGCTGCAGCGGTCCGACAACGGCGATAGCTTCACCTCCCCGCGGAGCATTGTTTCGGGGCCCGAATTCTGACAGCCACACTCGCCCGTCTTCCTCCACTACAATTCCGGTCGCACTCCTGACCGCCTCGGCGGCCTTTCTACTTGGAAACGCGCGCAAATGCCAGTAGACGGATGCTTGACTGAAACGCAGTCCGGTTACCATGCCGACATTGAAGCAGCCAAACTCCGGTCGCTTGTCTCCCGGAGGCACGTCCACGCAGGCGACTTCGGTCAAGTGCTCGTGTCCGGCGGTGCCCGGTACCTGACCGCGCGGGTGGCTGACCGGGACGATCTGAACCGCGACCAGAAACAGCATCAGGACGCCGGTGAATGGAGTTCTGGCCATGTTCTATCCTCCGAGAAACTGCTCGATGGCGCGAGTTGGATAGACAGATCCGTCTAGCGACACCATTCACCTGCCGCGGTGGCCGGTGAAAGATTTGAAACTCGAAAAACCGCGGTACGGCCGCCCTCGAGTCGCGTATGGGAGCTGCGTGCCAACGTGGCCCTATCGTAACCAGAAACTCGCAAGTCGGCTTTGCCACAGGCCACGATTCATCCCGAATCCACTCCAACAGCACAACAACAAGTCATAAGGAGAACCAATCGCTCAGCTGCGAGCGGCGCTGTCGGCCAGTGGGCGCCCCTACGAAGTCCACGTCAAAACGAGGCTCTTCACGTTCCAACTCTCGCGCCATTCGAGGACATAATCGCAGCCCTCGCCGTTCGCCGGCCCGAAGACCAGAGCGGCCGACACAAGTGCGCGTGCTGAGTCCGGACTCTGATGGATCGAGAGCCCCATTCTCGGCAGCCTTCCCGTACCAATGCCCCTCCGAAATGACCACAGGCCAGCCTGACGAACCCACACGCCGCGTCGCTGCGCGTCAACGAATTCAGTAGCCTCGTCGCTGCGCGGAATACCATTCGCGAACACGGCGGCTAGAATCGGTGCCTCCGCGGGGGACATATCCGTTATGTCGACTGCCAAAGTTCCCTCGCGAATCCAGCTTGCAGCGACCTCGGCGGCGTGGGCCGGGATCCCAGGCGCTTCTCGCATCACTTTCTCCAACGCGGGCACGGCCTCCTGGGCCCGAAGGATCCCTATCGCCATGGCAGCGGTTGTTACCGCCTCCCACTGGTGCATCGAAGGAGACTGAGGGCGACTCTCGAGGATTCGAATCAGGAACGCGCGATCGTCAGGTGACGCCCTTGACGGCAACGCTGCGCACAGCGCGGCCGTTGCGTCGCTACCCGACCGAACGAGCACCTCGTCTTGCAACGCGCCTATCGCTTCATCCCCTCCGAGATACGCAAGAGCCCAGAGTGTGACTCTGCGCTTTGAGTTGACGTGTCGCCCTAGCGCCTTCACGAGGTGCGGGACTGCCGCTGCACCCGCGTCGATCGCCGTCTCGAGAACGTGACGCTCGCGGCGCCGGTCGTCGCCCATCAAGTCGATGGCGGCGATCACATCTGCGGCGGCAAAGGACGTGGTCAGTCGGCGTGCGGGGAACAGACGACCAGACAGCCGACGTGTCCATTCCATGCTTCACCCTATCTCGTGTGCGCCTAACGTCTCGGCTTCAGCCGCGGCGGTTCCTGATCGCACCCAGCCGCCGTCGGCTGCAACGCATGTTAGACGGCCGTTCAGATCGAGGCGGATAATATGTCGTTTCCGTTTGTCGAAGTAGCGATCACGCCAGCGAAGTGATCGAGCATTCGCGTATCGAGATCGTGCTGCCAAAGCATGATCCAACCGACGGAGCGGACTCGATATTGGAATAGTCCCCGCCTGCGTCGAAGCGAACCTCGCCATCGACGGTCACACGCATACCATCGAGACGGATCTCCCAGACGATCTCGTGCCACTCCGTGGTGGTGATGAAGCCCTTGTTCTGAATACCGTGCTGCTCCGCCGTTGCCGGATCATGCACCCGCAGCTCCCGCACCGAGCATTCCCAGTTGAAGATCAACTCGCCGCGATGCCAGTGCATCCGGAGATTGGTCGAGTGCGTTTTGCCGACTACACGGAAGGCAAAGGGCGCCCGGCAGGTGAATGGCGCAACACCGGCGGACATGACCCAGTTCATCGCTGAACCGCAGATGTCGATCCCGTCAGCGGTCCGTGTAATGACGCAACCCTGGTGCGGGATCAGCTTGTGGATCAGGTTCTCGGCCATCGTCAACTCGTCGCTCGGCCACCGAAGGAGATGATGTAGCCATCAGGGTCCTCGACATAGAAATCCTTCGTGCCCCAGGCTGTGGGCGCGAGTGGCTTGATCACCGTTACCCCGTTGGCAAGACACTGTTCATAGAATGCTTCAATGCCGTCGACTCCCGCGGCGGCGTCGAGATGCTCATGGTCCCGCCGCCACTGGCGGTCAGCTTGGTTCTTGGGTGCTTCTTTCAGGTGAACTTCCAGTCCGTTCAGATACCCGATGGCGTAGAACCCCTCCCAGGGATCATCGAAACTGAACCCGATTCTCCGGTAGTACACGATCGAGCGTTCAAGGTCGTCGACGAGGAACTGCGGAGCGAAGGAGGTCACGCGTGCCTTTATGGTCGTCTTAGACACTGATTCCCCTTTCCTAAACGTGCCGCGTCTACCTTCCTGAGATACCTGTAGCCGATAAAAGCAACCAGCATTACCACGACGAATGAAGGAAGGAAGAGCTGACCGCCGGGGACAATAAGCCTCGCCGGGAACAGGAGAAACCCCATCGCCGCAATGAAGGCGGCGCCTGCGAAGCGCGAACGCCGCCACGTGAGGACGGCGGTAAGGACGGCCACGCAGCTCCACGCCAGGACAAACAGCGCCAGCAGCGGGGAGGTACTGGGAGTCGTTGGCCACGCCCCCCAGGCGACGAGAATCCCGCCAACGCCCGCTGCCAGAAAGGCGCCTGCAAGCACAGTGACTCCAAACGGCCTTCTCAGTATCTCCCCCATCTGGTCCTTACAGAGGGACCATCCCCAGCCACCACATGCTCTTGTCTCCGACGTCAATGTCGTAAGTGCGTGCGAGAGTGAGCGTGCCGTCGGCACCCATGCGGAACACCGACAGACCTGCTGGCACGGTGCGCACATTGTCGCCATCGCGCACATCCAACGGCAGGTTGTGTTGCGCCACCAGCATGTGTCCACTCGGATCGATGTGGAACGTGCGTGGATGGAACTTCGTCGTTTCGATGTGCTGAATGGCGCTCGGTTCACCAGTTTGTTGGTTGATCGAGTAGACGACGATGCTGTTCTCGCCGCCTTTGTAGACTTTCTTCCCCCTGAAATCCACCACATCCTGCGAGCGGTTTGCGCCGTAGACGAAACGCCCATTCGGATGAACGTGCACCGTGCTTGCCGCCTGGCGCGAACGGATGTTGCCGGGCTCCAAGAGTGTCGTCTTGTTGAAAACGACTTCCGGTAGCGGCTTGCCACCCTGCATGCGGTGCACGTGCAGCTGATTCTGCGTTTCGATCGACACGAACATCCACGGCTCGGTCGGATGAAAATCCAGATGCCGGGGGCCATAGCCCCGCCCGCCGTTGGGCGCGATCTTGTCCTGATTCGAGAGGACGCCGTTCTGGTAGTCGAATACCATCAGGGCGCCGGGGTCCTCGGGTCTTTGCGGCGTGCCTTCGTTGCCGCGAGTGACCAGCACAACATGGCGCCCGTCTGGCGTCACGCGCACTTGATGCGCGTAGATGCCTGCGTCGATCGTCCCTTGCGGCACCTCTTCCCCCGGCGTGAAATCCTTGTTCACGCGATACACGCGCAACGAACTCGGGTTGTTGAACGCCACCAGAATGTGTCGCGATTCGTTGTCAAGCGTCATGTGGATCGGCCGAGCCGGCAGGCGCATCGAATCGCCAATCTGACTGAGCGCACCGGTGGTGGCATCGATTCCGAATGCTGTCACGTAGTGTCCGGTGCCGCTCTGCGCACTGCCTGGAGCGGTGTTGCTTGAAGCGACATAGAAGTGGCGCCGGTCTCGATGTGCCCAGCAGTACTGCACCGCGGCCGGCAATATGACCGAGCCGCGCTTGATCAATTCAGCCTTGGCAGGATCAACGTCGTAGTGCATGAGCACCGGCCCAACATTGGCGTATAGGGCCAGCTGCTGTGAGCGCCGTTGTGCCAAGGCCAAATGCGGGGCTATAGCACTACCTCCAAGAAGCGACAAAAAGGTTCGGCGGCTGGGCATGGCGGTTCCCTCGAGCTCAGACCTCGGTAGATGAAGTGGCCCTGTTCGTTTCTGCCATTCCCGCCGCCAGTCAGAAGATCGGCTTCAGGACCAATCGGCCGTACGCGATGAACGCCATCAACAGGCCCAGCACGCCGCTCATGATAATCGGCGGGATCTCGCCGTACTTGACGTGCACTCCAATGAACACGAGGCTCTCGATTGCCAGGACCGTGGCAGCCACGATCGTCAGCTGCGGCTGCCGACCGAGGGCGGCCGGGACTATCAGCCCCACCGTGCACACGAGTTCGAGAATGCCGAGTGCCGTCCAGGCTCCTCGCGGCAACGCACCAAACGATGGGACATCCTTGCTGACTTTGTCGAACATGAACACCTTCATGACGCCCGACGCTCCGTACAGAAGTGCGGCGAGCACCTGCAGAACCCACAGTAGGATGTTCATCGTATTCATTTCCCTTTTTCGCACCACCGTGTGCAGCGCACTTTATCCCGACGTGATCCGGCCCATTGCGATTGCGATTAGTGAGCCACAACATCCGGCTAATCCGCGTGTCAAGGCGGCTCATGATCGCATCGGCGGCCACCAGCTGCAAAGGTCGTTAGTCAGGCGTGACCGGTCTTCTAGATCACCGTCGCCCTGTTCGACGACTGCCAGAGCGGTGGCGAGGTAACTTTTGTCGACTTTTCGCAAGTTGGAGGAGATCTCGAGGGTAGATGGATATTTCAAGTCCACACCCAACGGCCCCAGCCAACGCAATCAGCTTTGGTGGAAAGTACTCGTACTGGGTAAAGACGTTTTGGCGATCGATCTGAAGATTCACGGGAAAGTCCAGCCGGATGTCTTCCACTTCCTCAAGCTCTCGTAATTTGAGGAGCGTTCGTTCATGTTTCACAAGAAACGCAATCGCGTCGGCCACTTGACCAGGCAGAGCGTCCCGAGACTGTCGGCTCACATGGACCTTGAATCCTGAGACGGCATGGATTTCGCCACTCGATTGAGACGCAAATCTTGGCTCACCTGCGTGAAAGACGGAATATGGCTCGAGTGTTGAAGAACCAAGAAACTTGACGGGATCGAAGTGTTCTCCGCTAACTCGCAACACGCACATGCGTTCGGTAATCCTCTGCCTGCCGTCCTGCGTTTCAGCCGCGGTGGGATGATCGCACGGCCGCCGACGGCTGCCAACGCTTGTTAGACAACTCGCCTGCTCTCGTAGGCTGCAACGATTTGACTCGCGTGCTCGCGGTCTATGCCACTGAGTCCCCCGAAAGTCCATCAGCCAGACCTCGAGCTAAGGACAGACCGCCGGCGCAGCGGGTATCGTCGGTCGACGAACTCAGCCAGAGCGAGTACGAAGGCGCGGAGTTCCCTGCAACTCGGTCCGGTTCGGAGGAAGTTGAATGTTCGCACAACCTCGGTGCCGCTCGTCGGCTGCAGCGGCCTTGTTAGGCAGCTTGCATGTACCAGCCGTTGGCGTCCCATAGCCGCACGCACACCCCGAAGAACGCGAGGAAGCGGGTTCGCGCGCCTCTCCCTTTGGCATGCTGTTGAATTCCTGCGAGAGCCGGACCAGACTGCCAGCCCCAGCTGACGCTCAACGTCCAGGGGATTATGCCCTCCGATTGGGCAACGAATGCCCGTGGCCAACAGTTGGTCTCGACGTATTGCTCTCTGCACGAGCGCACCGTCAAGTCGGCGCGCAAAAGGAGCGCTTGTGAATCGGGATAGCGCGCCTCGTCCTCCCGCGTCACGTACACGACGAGCGGGCTTTCAATCCCCTGAGCAGGTTCCCGGATTTCGCTGCCGATACCCCTGGCAGCCGCGACCTGGCAGTGGGTCGCGGTCACGGCATTCGACACATATCCGAGCGCTAGGAAACCGAACACGACCGCGCCTATTCGAGCGCTCCGCCGTGAGATCGAGAACTGTTGCATGCCGATTAAGACACTGGTCGTTGCCGCTGCGCCTCCGGCCTTCGAGCACGCCGCAATTTCAAGCCCATGTACGCGGCGGTGGCCTGTAACGGCCCCTGTGCCTAAAGTAGATTCCAGCTGCAGCGGTCTGTTAGGCGCCTTCTGGCAAGTTTCTGCCCGGCCTCTCGTCGAGAATATCTGCACAGCTCCGCAGGCATTCCGGACACACTGCAGCTCCGTTTCGGACGACGACACCGGCAATGTTGCCTGGCTGGTTGTGGCAGAACCCGCAAGTCCACGTGGGGTCATCCCGAATCGAGGCCCATGTACGCTGAAGACGATTACTCCGACATCCACATTCGCGCCATCGATCCTGAAGTGCTATTAGCCGGCGACGACCAGTGGGCCCACGTCGCACTCCCGCTTCGTGGGCTTGTCCGCGCAGCTCGTAGACGAAAGCGGTCTGCCAATCATCAGGGTACTCACTCAAGAATCGGTCGATGGGCACGTTTTACAACATCCTTCAGCCAGCCGTCGATCGCTGTCCAAACCGTCGGATTACGCAGCGACTCGTTGTGTGCCGCCTTGGGAACCAGAATGAGTTGTTTCGGGCCGGCAAGCGCGGCAAACACGCGGCGAGAATGATCCGGCCCGGTCAGCACATCCGCGTCACCGTGAATCAAGAGGACGGGAACGTGAATCTTGGCAGCAGCCCGTACCGGACTGACTTCCCGAACGGCAAAGGCTGCCCGCCGTTCAACGACCCGAAACGCTTCGGCGATCACAGGCTCGGGAAGGAAAAACGGCGCGCGGTCGCGGGCGATCGTCTCAAGATCGGAGAACACTTCCGCTGCGATTACGCCGGAGACGCGGCTGTCTGTGGCTGCTTCCTGCAAGGCAACCGCGGCGCCCAGCGAAGTGCCGATCAGCACGAGCGGCGCTGGCGACAGGGTGTCGAGTACCGAGCGAAGATCTTCCTTCTCGAAATAGCCATACGTGCACAGGTCGCCTTCGGAGGCACCATGAGCACGGCTGTCGTACGCCACCACATCGAGACTTTGCGTTGTCAAGCGTTGTACCACCCCGATGCTGCTGTCGCGGTTATCCGCGATGCCGTGCAAGTACACGACAGTGCCACGCGTCCGACCGGGGGTGCGGCAATGCCAACCACGCAGTGTTACGCCGTTACCAGGAAACTCCCGTTCCACGCAGTTGGGCGGCGTCTTAGCGTGTGGCTGGTGGCGGGCCGGGTGCAGCAGACCCCCTGCTGCAACCGATGGCGCCTGACTTGCGGCCACGGCCAGGACGACGGCTAATACGACTGAACCGATGAGGAGCGTCTTCATCTGAGCCCGTCGTCACCAGAGCACATGCGTGACTCTCCCCCGAGGGTAAGCCAGGAAGTAGGGCGTCCACGGAACGTCCTCGTCCACCGCGGGCCAATGAATCCCGATGCCGGGACCTATCAATTCCCATCGCTGTCGTTCACGAGGTGTCGCGTTGGCCAGCCGCGGATACCACGCAGGAGGAACGGACACGCTGCGTCCGTCGCACAGTTCCACGGTCAGCGCGCGACTCGTGACGTGGACGTTCCGTGCAGTTGGCGTACTCATGCCAAGCCCTTAGCAATTCACTTTCGTGCTGTGCGGAACAATCGGACTCACGAGCTATTGTCGCAGGTTTGCGGCCGGGGCGGAGCGGGACGGCGGGGTTGATAACGAAATCCCGAATACCCTCGCGCGGAAGATTTGCCGCGGTTGGTCGCGGCGCCGACCCCGGCCGAAAGTGATTCCAGCTGTCTAACGGGCTGCTGCGCGGCTTCGAGCACGCCGCAATTTCAAGCGCATGTACGCGGCTGTCGCATGTAAAACGGCCCCGACAGCGGCTGACCAGTAGAAGTGCGGGATGTAGCGCTGACCGGCTTCTACCCGAATCAATGGTCCGGCCGACGGCGCGCCGCAGAGTAACCAGACAGCGACCGCGACGAGCAGGATCCTCATGTTCACCGATTTGTCCGCCTAACGTCCTGTGCTTCAGCGCGAAGGCGGCGGCGCCCATTGTTCACAGCTAGCTCGGCGGAACGCGCGGTCCCGCTCTCCCAGCGCCGCGCCGTGAACGGCCGAGACCTAGCTGCCGGGCTTGCGGAACTGCTCCAAGTGATAGATGGTGAATTCGTGGCGACCGAGTCAGACCGCGAATCTCCCTGGGTCATTGTGAGGGCCGTCGACAGTTCGTGGTGGGACGTGGTCTGTGACGACGCTGACGTAC
>Ga0310902_10000210_pt1 | contig 14846 bp, 13 predicted proteins | sample C24D3metaG_FD_203748 | JGI IMG/M metagenome (GOLD analysis project Ga0310902, IMG submission 203748) | Lab incubated soil microbial communities from West Virginia University Organic Research Farm, Morgantown, WV, United States - C24D3 | ecosystem: Environmental > Terrestrial > Soil >...
GTCGCACTTCGCGCCGTCTGGAGCATGACGACAAGATCCGTCCTCCGCCAGGGAGAATGGCCTGTCACACGCCATTGGCATAGCGACGCCGACCGTCGATCGATGCGCGGCAAAATGCTCAGGAACGTCGCTTCGCCGATGTGCACGTCACAGAGGGCACGACGCGGGGGTGGATCTGTGCGTTAGGCATGCGGTTTGATGTGGTTGTTTGTCCTCTCCGTGATCATCGTCCGGCATGAAGAGGGCGATCTTCGCTGGGCGACGGTCGAGCGCAGGCTCCGACTCAATGCACCACGCGATCCACGGACCGGTGGAACTCGCCGCAGGCTATGGCTGTGGATAATTCCGTTCCTTGTCGCGAGCGTCGTGTGGGATGTTGCAATCAAGTCGTACGTCGACGACCTGTCGGCCTCGATCTTCCCCTTTCTTGCCGAGCCTCCCGGCTATGGGTTTGACGCGGTCTTTGCATCGCAGGAAACCCTGCATCGGCTCGTGGGCGCATGGTGGTTCTTTTGCCTGATCCTGGTGTTCCTTGTCTTCAATTCGATCCTGGGAGAGGAGTTTCTATTTCGGGGCGTGTTGCTTCCCAAGATGGAGGGTGTGTTTGGCAGGTGGAGTTGGGTGGCCAATGGCGTGCTCTTCGGCGTCTATCACGTTCACCAGCCCTGGGGCATTCTCGAGAGTGCCATTGGTGGTGTCTTCTTTCTCGCATATCCGACCTGGCGCCTGGGCAGTACATGGATGGGCGTCATCGTCCACTCTGCTCAAAGCGTGTTCTTTGCGTTTCTGGTGCTTGGGGTCGTATTGGGTCTGGCATAGGCGCGTAGCACGGGAAATACGTGCGGCTGCTGGCGCAGGAGTGACGCCCTGCCGAGTATCGTTAGGCGGTTGACAGTCTCTGGAACGCGTCGTAGTTCATAGCCGACGTTTCCCGCTCTGACCCTCCGCCGACGCGCCATGAATCTCACGATCTCGAATCTCTCGAAGACGTATTCGAACGGCGTTCGCGCCCTGCACAACGTCTCGCTCGACATTCCCTCGGGGATGTTCGGCCTCCTGGGCCCCAACGGCGCTGGGAAATCCACGCTGATGCGCACGATTGCCACGCTGCAGCAGCCTGACTCGGGCAGCGTACGCCTCGGAGACATCGATGTCCTGACCCAACCCGACGAGGTTCGACGGATTCTCGGATACCTGCCGCAGGACTTTGGCTTCTACCCGAGTCTCAGCGCCGAGCGCGTGCTGGATCATTTCGCGGAATTGAAGGGCGTGGCCAACTCCGGTGAGCGACGCGATCTCGTGCACGCGCTGCTCAGGCAGACGAACCTGTGGGACGCGCGCAAGAAAGCGGTCGGCGGATTCTCCGGGGGGATGAAGCAGCGGCTCGGCATCGCGATCGCGCTCGCGGGACGCCCGCGTCTCCTCATCGTCGACGAGCCAACCGCGGGGCTCGACCCCAACGAGCGGCATCGCTTTCTGAATCTCCTCTCGGAGATCGGCGAAGACGTCATCGTCATTCTCTCGACGCACATCGTCGAAGACGTCCGCGAGCTGTGTCGCCGCATGGCGATCATCAACGCCGGTGAAGTGGTGCTCCAGGGCGATCCGAGCGAAGTGCTCGACGACGTGCGTGGCCACATCTGGCGCAAGAGGATTCGCAAGTCCGAGCTCGCCGCACTGCAGGCGGCGATGCAGGTCATCTCCGTGCGCCTCGTCGCCGGCGATCCGATCGTGCATGTCTACAGCGACACCGCGCCCGGCGACGGGTTCACCGCCGTCGAGCCGATGCTCGAGGACGTCTACCTGCACCGCGTCGGCAACGCGGTCTACGCCGAGGCCTGAGCGATGTTCTGGACAGTCTTCAAGTTCGAGGTGGCGTACTGGTTCAAGCGCCCGCTCACGCTGTTGTTCGCCGCCCTGTTCTTTCTGATGGCGTTTTTTGCGACGGCGTCCGACGCGTTCCTCGGCATCGCGACGGGTCAGATCCATCGCAACGCGCCGTTCGTCATGGCGACTGCGATCGGTATCCTCACTGCGATCGGGCAAGTGATCACGACCGCGATCGCGGGCACCGCCGTGTTACGCGACGCACAGCTCGGCACCGAAGAGCTGCTGTTCACGACTCGCCTCAGCAAAGCAGGCTATCTGCTCGGCCGCTTCGCCGGCTCGTTCCTGATCATGCTCGTCATCTACTTCGCGCTGCCGGTTGGATTGCTCATCGGGACGGTCATGCCGTGGGTCCCGGCCGACAAGCTCGGTCCCATCGACGTATGGGCGTTCTTCCAGCCGTTCTTCACCATCGGCGCGCCGAATCTCCTGTTCGTCAGTGCGCTGCTGTTCGCCGTCGGTGCGCTCACGCGGAAGCTGTTCGCCGTCTACGTCACCGGCATCGTCCTGCTCGTGGCCTGGCAGATCACGCAGCAGGTCGTCGGTAACCTCGACAAGCTGAGGCTCGCGTCGCTCATCGATCCGTTCGCACTCACGACGGTCGACGTGGCAGTCCGCTACTGGAGCGTCGCCGAGAAGAACACGCAGCTCGTTCCCGTCAGTGGAGCGGTATTGGAGAACAGGGCGATCTGGATCGCCATCGCGCTCGCGTTGTTCGCGTTCGTCGCGATCGTGTTCCGCCTTCGCCTCCAGGTCGGTCGCACTGGAAAGGCGAAGCCACAAGAGATCATCGAGCCTGCGGCCGTCCTGGCGATCCCTGCTGTCGCGCTCCGCTACGACACGGGAAGCTGGCTTCGCGTGTTCGCGTCGGGCGTCCGCTTTCATCTACGCTCGATCCTTCGCGAGCCACCGTTCCTCGCGATCTCGGCGATCTGCGTCATCAACGAGCTGGTCGGCCTCTGGTATCAATCCCATCCCAACGGCTCCGCACGCTGGCCGGTGACCTCGACGGTCGCGCCGAACATCGGCACCACCATGTTCATCTTCACGATCCTCCTGGCGACGCTCTACGGCGGTGAGCTCGTGTGGCGCGAGCGCCAGCTCAAGGCCGATCAGCTTCACGACGCGACTCCGGTTCCGGCGTGGGCCACTTACGGCGCAAAGTTGGTCGCGGTCTTTCTCGCGATCATGACGCTCGTGTTCTTCGCCTGCGTCGCCGGGATGGGGATGCAGTTGGCGCAGGGTTACACGCGCCTCCAACCCGGGATCTATCTCCAGGTCATCGTGCTGATCGCGTTCCCGATGGCGCTCGGCATCACGGCGCTTGCGATGGGCGTGCACGCGATCGTGAACCAGAAGTTCGTCGGCCACCTGATCATCATCGCGTATTGGGTGCTCCTGCCGGTGATGAGCAACCTCGGCTTCGATCATCGGTTGTATCAGATCGGACGGCCGCCCGACTTCACCTATTCCGACATGGCGGGCTGGGGTCCCTACCTGCCGCGCATCCTCACGTTCACGTACTACGGAGTCGCGTTCTGCCTGGCGCTCGCGACGATCGGCTGGCTCGTGCTCGTTCGCGGCACGGATCCGAACTGGGACTCCCGGCGACGCGTGGCCAGAGATCGGTGGCGGAGTGGCGGCGCGCTCGCCGCTGGTACGTTAGCGGCATTGGCGCTCGTTCTCGGCGGCAGCTTCTTCTACAATACGAACGCGCTCAACGCGTACACCGAGGTGCACGAAGCCGAGCGGCGTGTAAAGGCGTGGGAGTTGAAGTACAAGGCGCTCGAGAATTTGCCGCAGCCGAGACTGATCGGCGTGACGCTGCGGCATGACTACTTCCCCGACCGTCGCGCGGCGGCGTGGCACGGCACGCTCACCGCCGTGCATCGCGATCCGCGCCCGGTGGACACGCTGTTCGTGGCGGTGCCGCCGTCGTCACCGGCTCCCGCGAATCAGTTCGAGGCGTCGTCGAATAGCGGCATCTCGCTCGACTCGCTCGCCTTCGACCGCGAAGTGAACCTCGTGCTCGACGACACACCGAACGGCGTTCGTCTCTACCGATTCGCGAAACCGATCGCGACGGGTGAAACACTCACGGTGCGATTCGCGGGACGTTTCGAGCCGCGCGGCTTTCCGAACGACGCGTTCAACAACGACGTCGCGCACAACGGCTCGTTCATGAACTCGAGCTACGTTCCGAGCTTCGGGTATCCCGAGGGCCGCGAGCTATCCGACGACGACGTTCGCCGGCGCAACGGCCTCGAGCCGAAGCCGCGCATGAAGCAGATCGACGATCCGGCGGTGCGCGAGAACAGCTACCTGACGAACGACGCGGACTGGATCACGTTCGACGAAACGACGTGCACGGCGATCGATCAGGTGTCGATCGCGCCCGGCTACCTCGAGCGAGAGTGGACGGAGAACGGCCGGCGTTGCTTCCAGTACAAGATGGACAAGCCCATTCTCGACTTCTACGCGACGCTCTCGGCGCGGTACACCGTCAAGCGTGAGGAGCACAACGGCGTCAAGCTGGAGATCTACTACATACCCGAGCACGCGTTCGCGCTGCCGTCGATGCTTCAGGCGTCGAAGGACGGACTCGACTACTTCGGCAAACACTTCTCGCCGTATCTCTATCGGCAGTACCGGATCATCGAGTTCCCGCGCTACCAGAGCTTCGCGCAAGCATTCCCGAACACGATCCCGTACTCGGAGGCGATCGGCTTCCTGTATCGCAAAGAGGAAGGCGACGACAAGATCGACTGGGCCTACTTCGTGACGGCGCACGAGCTCGCACACCAGTGGTGGGCGCATCAGGTCGTGGGCGGCGACGGCCAGGGCTCCACGATGTTCTCCGAAGGTCTCGCCGAGTATTCGGCGCTCACGATCATGGAGAAGCGGTATGGCCGCGAGGCCGCGCAGAAGTTCCTGCGCCGTGAGCTCGATGGCTATCTGCGTGGACGCGGCACGGAACGAAAGAAGGAAGTGCCGCTGCTCTACGTCGAGAACCAGCCATACATCCACTATCAGAAAGGCTCGTTGGCATTCTACGCGCTGCGCGACTACATCGGCGAGGACGCGATGAACTCGGCGTTGCGCGCGTTTCTCGACACGTGGGCACTCAAGGGCCCGCCGTACCCCACGGCGCGGGATCTGTACGCGGAGCTCGACAAGGTCACGCCCGATACCCTCAAGTACGTGCTGACCGATCTGTTCAACGAGATCACGTTCTACGAAAACAAGGCCGATAGCGCCACGAGCACGAAGCAACCCGACAGCGGTTGGGCGGTGCATCTCGTGCTGCGCTCGACGAAGCTCAAGGGTGACTCGGCCGGGAACACGAGGAACGTGCCGGTCGCGGACTACGTCGACGTCGGCGTCTTCGGCGATCGCGTTCCGGGACAGAAGCTCGGCGAGCCGCTGCTGGTGAAGAAGGTGAAGATCACGCAGGCGGTGACCACGCTCGACTTCGTGGTACCGAAGGAACCGAAGAAGGCGGGGATCGACCCATACAACAAGCTCATCGACCGGACGCCCGAGGATAATGTGGTCGCCGTCATACGACGTTGAATCAGGCGCTCACATGGCGAGGGCGGTCGAGAGGTCACGCAACGCGGCGACCTGCGCTTGCAGGTCAGCGATACGCTGCTCCGCGATAGCGATGGAATCGGAACCAGCGATGAACCGCCGCGGCGGCGGCTGCATAGCGGCGATCGCGATCAGTGCCCTCGCGAGCTTCGCGGGGTCGCCTCCCTGCTTGCCATTCTGCGAGCGCCAGAACGCGCGTTGCGCGGCGGACTGCTCCGCGTAGTCGGCGATCGACCCCTCCGCGTACTGCGTCGACTCATCTGTCAGCAGTTCCGTTCGGAAGAATCCAGGATTCACCACCGTCGTCGTGATGCCGAAGCGCGCGATCTCCGCGTGCAGCGCATCCATCCAACCCTCGAGGCCGAACTTCGACGCAGAGTAGGCCGTGCAGAACTCGAATCCAGCGAGGCCAGCGCTGGAGGAGATCGAGACGATGTGACCGGAGCGCTGCGCACGCATCACCGGCAACACCGCGCGCGTGACATTCATCGGGCCGATCAGACTCGTGGAGAGCTGGCGATCGACCTGTTCCGGTGACAGCTCCTCGAAGAAGCCAGCCTGGAAGTTGGCGGCGTTGTTGACGAGCACGTCGACACGGCCGAATCGCGCGAGCGCAGCCTGTGTCGCAGCCTCGGCGTCCGCTCGGTTGGTTACGTCCAGCTTGCACACGAGGAGGTCATCGGACGGACCAATCGCCTTGGCTACCGCACTCGGCCGTCGGCCGGTTGCCACCACCGCGTGCCCTGCTGCAAGCGCGGCCTTCGAGAAGTCGACGCCCATTCCTCGGGCCGCGCCGGTGATCATCCACACTTGCTTTTGACGCATAAAACTCCCGCACCCCGCTCGAGGTCTATTGCCTAGTACTTCTTGGATTGCGAGAGCAGGATAGCCAGAGCGGATGGCAGTGTACCTGCCGATTCCTCGGGCAGTGTTGCCTATTCCTCCGCATCGCTGGAGGAATGCGTAGCGTTGCTATAGTCTGAGTACAACGCGACACCTGACGGACACACGGCACACCAAAGGCATGCGAAAGGGCGGCAGCGATATCGACACCTTGGCACGTGCACAACACGGTGCGGGCATTGAGTCACTGCGGGCGGAGTTGGCTCAGCGGCTCGAGCGCCGAACGCAATCGGATGGCCGACACGAGACCGCCATTCCGACGCTCCGGTTCTATCGGTTCTCTCAACCGACGGAGCCGGCTCACGTGCTCCAGGAGCCAGCCGTCTATGTCGTGGTCCAGGGTCGGAAGCAGGTGATGGTCGGCGATGAGACCTACGTGTACGATCCGTCGCAGTACCTCGCGGTCTCCGTCGACCTTCCCGCCCTCGGGAACGTCGTTCAGGCGACGCCGAACGAGCCCTATCTCTGCCTCACGCTCAGCGTCGATCCACGCGACCTCGCGGCTCTGATTGTCGAGGCTGGACAACAATCCCCTCGCGACGATCACGACGGCCGCGCCATCTATGTAAGCCGGTTGGATGCGCCGCTGCTCGACGCGCTCCTCAGGCTCGTGAAGCTGCTCGATACGCCGCGAGATGTTCACGTGCTGGCGCCACTCGTCCTTCGCGAGATCAACTACCGGCTGCTCGCGACGGAACAGTTCGGGCGCCTCGCTCAGTTGGCTATCGGCGACGGCCGGTTGCGTCGCGTTTCAGGAGCAATTGCGTGGATCAAGGAGCACTTCGCCGAACCGCTCCAGATTGACGCGCTCGCGAAGCGCGTGAACATGAGTCCCTCCGCACTGCACACTCACTTCAAAGCGGTCGCGGCGATGAGCCCGATTCAGTACCAGAAGCGTCTGCGCCTGCAGGAAGCGCGTCGTCTGCTACTGACCGGCGCGACGAGCGCGGAGGGGGCGGCATATCAAGTTGGCTACGCGAGTGCATCGCAGTTCAGTCGCGAGTACGCGCGGCTCTTCGGTCAACCACCGCGTCGTGATGTTGATCAGCTTCGGGACACGCGTTTCGAATCCTGATGTGATTCCGCGCCGCACGGCGACGATGATGGCCGCGAAATCCTCATTGGACGCGCCACGTCCTCGGGTTGGAGTTACGTTGGTCCCTGTTGCTTAGCCGTTTCCACCCGCAGTCCCGAGGCATCCCATGCAAGTGCTCCCGCGCAACGTCCGTCTGACCGGCCTGGCCGCGTTCGCGACGATCATCATCGCGGTCTCCGCGTTTGCCCCCGCGAAGGAGGCGCCGCTCTCACCGCGCTTCAATCACGTGATGCTTGTCGTCACCAACCTCGATTCGTCGATCACGTTCTACACTGCCGCCTTCGATGTCCAGGTCGCACAGCGCATCACCGAGCTGAACGTGACGGGCGCGAACGGTGTGCCAAGCGCGCGTCCCGTGAAGATGGCCTTCCTCAAGTTCCCGGGGCAGGAATTCGTGCTCGAGCTGGGCGAGCGACCGGCGCCACCGTCCACGGGTCCGGCTCCGTACTACCAGCACCTTGGCGTCGACGTCCGCGACATCGAAGCGGCCGCCGAGCGCGTGCGGAAGGCAGGAGGGCGGGATCCCTCTCCCATCCAGACCGTCCGTACGTCGAGTGGATTCGTCGCGAAGAACATGTTCTTCCGCGGACCCAGTGGAGAGCTGGTCGAGCTGATGCAGATCGTCTCTGGCGAGTTCTGATCGTCGCGGTCATCGCTCCATCACGCGAATCACGCCGTCGCCTTTGTTCAACACGAAGATTCGTCCATCCGCCGTCACGTCGAATCGCAGATCCGCACGCTGAGCAACGGTCCGCGTTAGGCGCGCTGCCCGCGCCGCGTCACGAGCAGAACGAATGGCGTCGCGGCGAGCGCAGCGACGAGCGCGAGCGTCGGATATCCCGACGCATCCACGATGACGCCGGAGAGTGCGCCCGCGGATGCGCCGGCCAGTCCCATGATTGCGTCGGACAGGCCTTGCGCGGACGCCCGCAGGTCGACGGGGACGGACTCGCTGAGAAGTGTGGAGCCGGCAACGATGGTGCAGGACCACCCCATGCCAAGCACCATCAGTCCGATCGCGAGCCGAGCGGTGCCGTGGCCGGCGGTGCCAGCGAGCGCGCACGCGCTGATGAGCAAAAGAAGTCCGACGCCGATGACCGGACGGCGGCCGAGACGATCGGTGAGCCAGCCGATCGCGGGCGAAAAGGCATACATGCCGGCGATGTGGATACTCAAGACGATGCCGACGATCCGCAGTGTGTCGGCGGCGCCGTGTCCGGCACTGCGAATGTGCACTGGTGTCATGGCCATGACGCCCACCATGACCAGGTGCCCTGCAGCCATTGCGGCGACGCCGACGCGAGCCGAAGGCTCGGCCGCCACCGCACGTAGCGCCGCGCGCAGCCCAACGCCCGTCCGCCGAGCGTCCGTCGGCTTATTCGGCGCGGCTGCCCGGCGCGCAATGATTGCGGGGTCTGGCCTCATCAGCGTGATGAGCGCGACGGCGGCCAACGCGAATAGCGCGGTGGAGAAGACGAACGGCCCCGCGAGTGTAGGCACACCATGGTCGACCAGCGATGCCCCCGCGACCGCCGCGAAATGTGGCCCGGCGACCGCGCCCAGCGTCGTAGCCCACACGATCATGGACAGCTGCCGGCCGCGCAGCGACGCCGGCGCGAGGTCCACCGCTGCATAACGCGCCTGCATGTTCGCCGCCGTAGCGCCACCAAACAGAAAGAAGCCCGCGAACATGAGCGCGATGGACCCGCGGATGGCCGCCATCACGATGATCGATGACCCGATGGCGGCGACGAAGTAGCTGGCGGCGAGGCTCGGTCGGCGACCGCCGCGCCGCACGATCGCGGTAGCCGGCAGCGCCAATAGCGCGGCGCCGACCACAGCGGAGCTCTGCGCGAGACCGGAAACACTGGTGCCTGCGATATCCGCGGCCAGCAGCGCTCCCACTGACAAGCCGACCGTCACGCCGACGCCACCGACCACCTGCGTCGCGAAGAGCAGGCGCAGTGTGCGGCGCTGCACCGCGGCCACGTCGACGTTGGCGTCGATCGTGGTATCGGCGTGGCCAGTAGCTCGCGTCAACTCATCGGAGACGGTCATAGGCGAGCCGAAAGATGGCACGCGACGGCGTGTAAGAGCAGGCTCACGTGTCTCTTGCTGGACGGCGGCGCCGACCCGAATATCCGGGCGTCGCTTCGGGCGCGCGGGTAGTCCGTGACTATGGAGGACGATTGAAGCGGATCATCGCCGTCGTGTCTACGTGAACTTTCTCGGGGAGGAGGGGCAGGACCGGGTGCGGGCGGCCTATGGCGAGGCCAAGTACGAGCGGCTCCGCGCGCTCAAGCGCACGTACGATCCGACGAACTTCTTCCGGCTGAACCAGAACATCCGACCGTAGATCGGGAAACCTCCGACGGCGTGCCTAACGCGGTACAGGAGCCGGTCGCGGCTCGACGTCATGGTCGCGCCGTCGGTTGGGTCAATACGCGTCGGAATCGTTAGGTGCTCGTATCACGAGGCGGTTTCGGCGAAGCGGCGTCGGCTCGTTCTGCCACGATTTTCGCGGTAAAGCGCTGCGCCTCGCCGATGCGCTCCACCTCGAGCCCGATGTCGTCCAGCGACTGCTGAAGACGCTCGAGGCGCGGAACGGCCTCCTGCTCGGCCAGCATCTCCTGCTGCCGCGCCCGTGGCGCGAGCCGCCAGACGAAGTACGCTCCGAGGAGCGAGAGCCCGACATGCGCTGCAGTATGGAGCACTTCACCCGCCACGGCGGCCACCGCTGCGCCACCGAGATTGATGAGCGTGAAGAGCGCGGCAGCCACCAACCAGAGCCTGGCGCGTTGTCGGGTCATGGCGAACCTCCACATTGATGCTGATCACCCTACGTCCAGGATGAGTCGAGGTTCCATGAACCGGATGGGCACCCGAAGCATGCCCAGGAGACCCGACCATGCGGGATTCGACTCGCCCGAGCAGATCGCGTACGACATGCTAGTGTTCGTGTCGGCCTTCGCCGGTGGTTACGGTCAGGTGCTCTCGATCGATCGCGGAAAACGAGCGATGCTGGTCGATGGCTGGTGGACGATGCGGACAGGGTGTGAGGCGTGAATCAGGACTCGGTCAACGGGCAAGTCCGGATGAGATTTCCAATTCTCTGGTGTGCCGTCGGTGCGATCGTCGGTGCGAGTGGCTCGCCTGGCGTGTTGCTGGCGCAATCCGTGACGTCCGGGGTCGTGCTTGGCGCCGAGGCTCGAGTGCGCGAGGATCTTGCTGTGCTCGCGAGCACGCGGCTCGAGGGTCGCAGCGCCGGAACCCCTGGAGCCGACACCGCCGCGAACTTCATCGCTCGACGTATTTTGGAGCTGGGGCTGCGCGCTCCATTTCGCACGTCGGAGTGTGACGCGAACGGTGCCTGTCGCCCGTCGTACCTGCAGGCCTTTCACGCACCGGGCTTCGTCACGGCCAACATCGGCGCGATCATCCCCGGGACCGACTCATCGCTCCGCAATGAGTATGTGGCCATAACCGCGCACTACGATCACATCGGCCGAATGAGCGCCGGACCGGCGGACTCGGCCCCGCCGAACTCAATTCACCCTGGCGCCGACGACAACGCGTCAGGCACAGCCGCAATGCTCGAGTTGGCGCGACGGTTCAATGAGCGCCCACTGAAGCGATCGGTGATCGTGCTCGCGTTCGGTGCCGAGGAGCTCGGACTCGTCGGCTCACGCGTGTTCGTCGAGAACCCGCCGTTCGACCTGCACCAGATCGATGTGGTCCTCAACTTCGACATGGTCGGACGCCTTCGCAAGAACCGTCTCGAGATCTTCGGCGCGGACGGCAAGCTCAAGTCGCTTGTCAATCGCGCCAATACCGATCCGCGGTTCTTGCTGGCTACGAGGCCGAGGAGCAGTGGGAGGTCAGACGACTTCTCCTTCGAGTCGCACCGGGTACCCGCGTTGCATTTCACGACCGGCGAACACGTGGACTATCATCGTGCGACCGACACGGCCGACCGGGTCAACGTGGTCGGCCTGGTTCGCGTGATCGACTACGTGGAACGAGTCGCTCGCCTGGTGGATCGTTAGGTATCGCTGTCGATCGAGTTGACGGTGGAGCGTGATCAGCCCCTGAGCTTGCCGCCTTCGAGCATCGTCACCATCTCGGCAATGCGCGCTGCGCGCGTCTCCGGTCGCTTCGCCTGATCGATCCAGCGGAGGAAGTTCTTTCGGTAGAATGGGGCGACGGACTGAAAGAACGTCTCCGCTTCCGGGGAGGCATTGAGCGCCTCCGTGATGTCGGCGGCGAGCGCTTCGGACTGCGGGCCGTCCGGCTGGAGCACGACCTCGATGGTCGCCGAGCTCGGAATGAGGTTGTCGCGAAGCCAGGCGGGGCCGAGTGGGAGGGCGTAGCTCTCGCCCTCGAGGCGAAGGAGCCCGCGGATCGAGCAGCCGCCAACGGTGCCCTTGACGTAGTGCCGGACCTTCCAGCCCCACTCGTCGTTGGGATCGAAAGGAACGGGGACCGTGGTTTTCGTCCTGGTCCGCACGACGTTCGACTCGAATCGCTTCGCGGTCATCTGGCGCCTCCCGACATAAAGGGATGCGACTGACGACTAGCGACGAGATCTAGACTCGAACATCCGCCTCCCTGAGCCGGTCCCCGAGATGCGGGTGGGTGATCTTGACCCGCCATGCCATCGCCGCGATCCCGATCAGATTGCCCAGACCGATAGCCCACCAGCCGATCGATCCCATGACCCACTGGCCCGAGGCGCCGGCCATGCCGAAGAACACGCCCTCCGCCATGATGAAGGCCAACAGCCAGATGAGCCACATGCTGGGCATCCGCTGGAGCCGTTCGGCGCTCCAGGCAAACACCACCCCGACCAGGGCGAAGCCCACCAGGTGGACCACGGTGTAGGCGGCGACCACGCCGAAGGAGATCCGGACCTGTTCCGGGCTGGAAGCTCCCAGGAACAGGAACGAGCCCAGGGCGGCCGGGGTCTGGAACGGCACCCGGGTGAGCGCGTCGAACAGGAGGAACGCGACTGCAACCGCCGCCGCACCGTACAGACCGGTGATCAGCCCCTCGGTCAGCAGCCGGTGATGCCGCAGGACCTCGGGGCCGAAGTCCGCCAGCGAATGGGTGGCCCGGTGCAGATACAGCATCAGCACCACACCACCTGCCACGTTGGCGCCCAGCACGTGCGGCGCTGGGAGCACGTTGAGCACATCGCCACCGGTGATGAGCAGCACCACGTAGTACACCGCGCTCAGCACCCCTACCCCGAAGGCCGCCCCCAGCAGCACGCTGGGCGCGACCTTGATCGCGGCCAGGAACATCGCCATCACCGCCCCGAGGAAAGCGAAGATGGTGAAGTGAATGACGGTATAGCCCAGCACCAGCTGCGGGCTGGCTAGCGCGGCGACGCCATCGGTTGAGTCGAGGCCGAGGATAATGTGGGCGAGAAGCACCGGGGTGCGAAGCACCTGACCGGATACCACGTCGACCAGGAAGAACCAGAGTGCGACGACGAATCCCGCCGCAAGTCCCCCAACCATGCCATGCACGGCATGCGAGCGCAGGTGTAACATGAGGACACCTCGCGTGATGACCCTGCAGAGCTACACCATGGACGCGGACGCGCAATTCTTATGCTAGTCGCGAGTCACGAGTCGTGAGCGTCATGCTTGGCGAGATTCGGTGACTTCACGCGGCAGCGCCGGTGAGTGCTCTTGCGCGTGTGCCAGGAGTCCCACACCCTAGACGTCGCCACGGCTCCGGCGAACGACGCCCGGTCGCCGGCAGAACGGATCGCTCAGCGCAGACGGCGATGACGTCGTCGGAACACCGAGGTCGCGCCCGTTCTTGTGAATCCCACTCGTCTCTCCGCCGAGAGACTCCTGCGATGCCGTCGAGTCTCGGTCTCATTCGATGGTCCATCCGCCTCATCGGTCGGAGCGAATCGACCGGCGCACCGCTCACCGCGCGAGTCTCCGCGCTCGCGCTGCTCGTTGCGTTAGGCACCGCCACCGCGGGCGCTCAGAGTAATCGACCGAGCACCACAGTGTCGCAGCCCACGGGCGCTGCGTCGGGCCTCGCCACGCTGCGCAGCCCGCCCGTCCTCGAGAACGTCTCCGGCGATCCGCGAACCGTGGAGGTGCGCCTCACCGCGGCGCCCACCCGGCTCTCGCTGCTGCCCGGTACCACGACGGACGTCTACGCGTACAACGGCCGCGTTCCGGGCCCAACGCTCGAGCTGCGAGAAGGCGACCACGTGATCGTGCATTTCAGAAACGAGCTGCCGGTGCCGACCACCATCCACTGGCACGGCCTCCACATCCCGGCTGCGTCGGATGGAAGCCCGTTCCATCCCGTCGGACCCGGAGAGCAGCACGATTACGTGTTCACGATCCTGCGCGGCTCGGCTGGCACGTACTGGTACCACCCGCACCCGCACCACCAGACGGGATACCAGGTGGCGAAGGGGCTCTACGGCGCGATCGTCATCAGCGCCGCTGACGATCCGCTCTCGGCCTCCCTCCCTGAGAAGCTGCTGATCCTGTCCGACAACCGGGTCCTGGCGGACGGCTCGATCGACCTGCCTGACGAGAGCTCGCTCCAGGGCGGTGTGGATGCGGAGAACGGCCGCGAGGGGGATTTGCTGTTCGTGAACGGCCAGTCGAACGCGACGCTGACGATCCGAAGCGGGGAGGTCCAGCGTTGGCGCGTGATCAACGCGTCAGCCGCGCGAGTGTTCCGGCTGGCGGTTACAGGACACACGTTCGTTCACGTCGGGAGCGACGGCGGGCTGTTCGAACGACCGGTGGAGGTCAGCGAGATCGTGCTGGCCAACGGGGAGCGCGCGGAGCTGCTCGTTCGAGGAACGGGTCCTCCCGGCAGCCGATCGATGCTCCAGACGCTGCCGTACGACCGATACATCCCGCAGACGCGCCCGAGGGATTGGAAACAGGCCCGCGATCTCATGGTCGTCCAGTACACGCCGGATGCGCCCGTGCCGCTTGCCGCGGTGCCTAACGTCTTGCGGCGCGTGCCCGCGCTCGACACCCTGGCCGCGTCGGCCACACGGGTCATCGCCCTGAGCCAGGGGCTCATCAATGGGAAGATGATGGACATGAGCCGCGTGGACGTGAGCGCGCGGCTCGGCGCGACCGAGATCTGGCAGGTGGAGAACCTCGTGGGCATGGACCACCCATTCCACCTGCATGGCTTTCAGTTCCAGGTCATCGACCGCAACGGAGTGCCAGAGCCCGTCCGACGATGGAAGGACACGGTGAACGTGCCGAAGCACGAGACGGTGCGGTTCATCGTGCGGTACGACGACTATCCCGGCAAATGGATGTTCCACTGCCACATCCTCGCCCACGAGGACCACGGGATGATGGGC
>Ga0310902_10000212_pt1 | contig 14803 bp, 14 predicted proteins | sample C24D3metaG_FD_203748 | JGI IMG/M metagenome (GOLD analysis project Ga0310902, IMG submission 203748) | Lab incubated soil microbial communities from West Virginia University Organic Research Farm, Morgantown, WV, United States - C24D3 | ecosystem: Environmental > Terrestrial > Soil >...
CCCGCTCGACCGCCGTCCGGTCGCAACGCTCGACCTCGCGGGGCTTCCCGCCGAGCGCACGGTCCTCGGCATCGGCTCTGGCGGGGCGCGGCATCCGCTCGGGCTCGTGCGCGACGGCGTCGCCGCGCTGCGGCAGGCGACGGATGCCGCGGTCGTCGTCGGCGCGCTCGGACCCCGCATGCGGCGGCTCGCCGCCGAGCGGGCCGACGGCGTGCTCCTCAACTGGCTCACGCCGTCGGTTGCGGCCGAGGCGACCGCGGAGCTGCGTCGCGACGCGGGCGACCGCGCGGCGCGCAGCATCCTGTACGTGCGCACCATCGCCGACGACACGGCCCGGCCGGCGCTCGAGGCGGAGGCCCGGCGCTACGAGACGGTGCCCTCGTATGCAGCGAACTTCGAGCGCGCCGGGATCCGCGCGATCGACGCGACGATCGACGACGCGTCCGCGCTCGCGGCGTTCGACGTCGTCGACGAGATCGTGCTGCGCGCGATCACGCCCGACAGCACGCTCGCCGAGCTCGAGCGGTTCGCCGAGACGACGGCACGCTGGCGCGACGAATCTGCGTGACGACACCGCGTGTGCAGCTCGCCACGTCACGTGCGTAGGCAACCCGCGGGAACGCCTCAGGAGACGAGTCGCCGGCTCAGCGGCGGCAGGTGTTCCGCGGGGATGCTGCGACGTCGATCGCGCTCAGGCGCGTTGCTCGTCGCCCGTGACGTAGGTGTCGTCGTCGTCGGAATACTCCGACCACTTCGACATCTCGTCATCGTGCTCGTCATGTTGCGAACTGGTGAGCTCGCGCTCAAGCGCCGAATAGTCGGTGTTCGGGCTGAAGTACTTCAGCTCCCGAGCGACCTTGGTGTGCTTGGCTTTCTGACGGCCGCGCCCCATGCGTGACCCCCTTACGACGTCTGGCCGGGTGGGATGGTCGTCACCCGGCGCTCTCTGATAGATGAAATTCGTCCGACCGCCAGTTTAGCACCGCGGATCGGGCTCGGCCTGCGCCGTGCACAACCTTCCGAGCACCCTCGGACGGGGCGGAACGACGTGCGCGAGCACACAGGATCACGTGCTGAGATGGTCTCCGTGATGTCGGACCCGGAACGCGTGAAGGTCGTGGTGATCGGCGCCGGGCAGGCCGGCCTCTCCGTCGCCTACTACCTGCGTCGGTTCGAGCTCGTCGCCGACGAGGACTTCGTCATGCTCGACCGCGCGCCCGGGCCCGGCGGGGCGTGGCAGCACCGGTGGTCGTCCCTCCGCCTGGGCACCGCGCACCGCGTGAACGACCTGCCCGGCATGGCCGAACTCGGCCTGAGCTTCGACACGGCCGACCGCACGCTGCCCGCCAAGGACGTCGTCGCCGACTACTACGGGCGGTTCGAGCAGCACTTCGACCTGCGCGTGCGGCGCCCGATGAACGTGCGCTCGGTGGTGAACGAGGGCGCCGACCTGCTCGTGACCTCCGAGGACCTCGCGCCCCAGCCGGTCGAGGAGCTGAAGTCGCGGGGCTTCTTCGGCCGCCGTCGCCGCACGTCCGAGGAGTCCGGGGTCCCGCAGCATGGGATCGCGACCCAGTTCCTCGTGAACGCGACGGGCACCTGGGGCTCGCCCTTCGTGCCGTACTACCCCGGCATGTCCGACTTCGCCGGCCGGCACCTGCACACCTCCGACTTCGTCGACGCCGAGGACTTCCGCGACCAGCACGTCGTCGTGGTCGGCGGCGGAACGTCGGCCATCGGCTTCATGCTCGAGCTCGAGGGCGTGGCGGCCGGGCTGACCTGGGTGTCGCGGCGACCGATCGACTGGCTCGACCGCCAGGAGCTCGACCTCGAGGGCGCGTCGGCCGCGGTCGCGCTGCAGGACGAGGCCGCGCGCTCCGGGCGCGCGCTGCCCTCGGTCGTGAGCGGCACGGGCGTGCCGAAGAGCCGCCGCATCGCGGCGGGCATCGACCGTGGCCTGCTCGTCGCCCGCCCGATGTTCCACCGCATCGAGCCCGACCGAGTCGTCTGGGACGGCGACGCGGGCGGTATGGCGCGCGCCGACGCGATCATCTGGGCGACGGGCTTCCGTCCCGAGCTGCGCCACCTCTCGGCGCTGCGGTTGCGCGAGCGCGCCGGCGGCGTCACCGTGGGGCAGGGCGCGTCGTGGAACGACCCGCGCATCTTCCTCGCGGGGTACGGGCCGCAGGCGTCGACGATCGGCGCGAACCGCGCGGGCCGCATGATCGCGCGCCAGATCATGGCGATGCTGTAGTCACCGCCCGGTCGAGGCGCGCGCCGCGGCCGCGCGACGCGCTACTCGACCACCGGACGGGTCAACGCCTCGTACGACGAGCGCACGACCCGCTCGAGCGCGTCGAGGTCGACCTGCTCGAGGTCCTTCACGTAGAGGCATCCGACGCCCGTGGTGTGCGGGCCCAGGTGCTCGAGCACGTCGGCGTGCGCGGCGACGCCGTCGTTGAGGTAGATCGTCGTCGCGGGCTTTCGCGGCGCGAAGCCGGCGCCGGGGGCGTCGCCCTGGCGGCCGCTCTCGTAGTGGTAGTGGTACGTGCCGAACCCGATGATGCCCGAGTAGGCGATGCGGGCGGGCTGGCCCGTGGCGCGCGTCATGAGCTCGAGGAGCGTCTCGGCGTCGCGACGCCGCACCGGGTTCTCGACGGAGTCGATGAGCTTGCGGACCTCGGGGTCGACGTCGGCCATGCCGCGGAGTCTACCGGCGCGGCTGGGCGGCCGGCTTCTCGGTCGCCGCCCGCCTCGGGATCGGCCGCACCGGCTCGCCGCGACGGTCCTGGCCGGGCAGCGGTCGCGAGCGGCGACCGTAGATCAGGTCCGACGAGTCGAGCAGCCACGGCACCAGCGCGACCGTCACGCCGTGCACGAGCAGCAGCTTCTGGCGGATGCGACGGGCCTTGTGATTGTGCAGGATGTTCTCCCACCAGTGGCCCACGATGTACTGCGGCATGTAGACCGTGATGACCTCGGAGCCGTGCTCCTCGCGACGGTTCTTGATGTACTGGATGAGCGGGTAGCTGAGGTCGCGGTACGGCGACGACAGGATCCGCAGCTTCACGTGGATGTTCTGCTTGACCCAGTCCTTCTTCAGGCGCTTGGTCGCGTCGTCGTCGATGGAGACGTGCACGGCCTCGAGGGAGTCGTGCCGCGCCGCGATCGCGTAGTCGAGCGCCTTCAGCGTCGGCTTCTGCATGCGGCCGACCAGCACGATCGCGTGGTCGCCGGTGGCGCCGAACGTCGTCGTGGGGTCGACCTCGATCTCCCGCTCCACGTCGCGGTAGTAGCGGTGCACGCCCATCATGAGGAAGAACAGGATCGGCATCATCACGAACACGATCCACGCGCCGTGGGTGAACTTGGTGACCGTGACGACGATGAGGACGACCGCGGTCATCGCCGCGCCGATCGCGTTGATGACGAGCGCGCGCATGATCGCGCCCTGCGAGAGCGGCTGGGCGCCGTCGCCGTGCGCGGGCGCCTTCTTCGACGGGCCCTTGGCCGGATGCCGCCGCCGCGACAGCTCGCGCAGCCAGTGCCGCACCATCCCCGTCTGGCCGATCGTGAACGACACGAACACGCCGATGATGTAGAGCTGGATCAGCACCGTGAGGTTCGCCTGGAAGATCACGAGGATCGCGATGGCCACGAGCGCGAGGATGATCACGCCGTTCGAGTAGATGAGGCGGTCGCCGCGCGTCGAGAGCGACTTCGGCGCGTAGCCGTCGCGCGCGAGCACCGATCCGAGCAGCGGGAATCCGTTGAACGCGGTGTTCGCCGCGAGCAGCAGCACGAGGGCCGTCGCCGCCTGGATGACGTAGAACGGGAACGAGTCGCCGCCGAACGTCGCCGCGGCGACCTGCGCCATCAGGCTCGGCTGCGGCTGGGTGGCGCACTCGGTCCAGCCGATGAGATGGCATGGATCCTCGGCGTAGTGCACGTTCGAGATGAGCGCCATCGCGGTGAGGCCCGCGAAGAGGATGATCGCGATGCCGCCCATCGCGACGAGGGTCGCCTGCGCGTTGCGGACCTTGGGGAGGCGGAACGCGGGCACGCCGTTCGAGATCGCCTCGACGCCGGTGAGCGCGGAGCATCCGCTCGCGAAGGACCGCAGCAGCAGCAGGATGACCGCCGCCTGCGTGAGGGACTCGGCCTGGACGCCGTAGGCGGCGGACTCCGCCACGGGCGGGTCGCCGAGCGCGGTGCGCGTGAGGCCCACCACGATCATGATGAAGACGCTGCCGATGAACAGGTACGTCGGGATCGCGAACGCCTTCGACGACTCGCTCACGCCCCGCAGGTTCACGGCGGCGAGGATGATGACGAACACGATCGCGAGCTCGACGCGGAACGGGTTCAGCTCGGGGATCGCCGAGATGATGTTGTCGACGCCCGACGCGACCGACACGACGACCGTCATGACGTAGTCGACGAGCAGGGCGGATGCCACGACGAGGCCGGCCTTCTCGCCGAGGTTGCGGTGCGCCACCTCGTAGTCGCCGCCGCCCGACGGGTACGCCCGGATGAGCTGCCGGTAGCTCGCCACGACCGTGATGAGCAGCACCACGACCGCGAGGGCGACCCACGGCGTGAACGACAGGAACGCGAGCCCGCCCACGAGCAGGATCATGACGAGCTCCTGCGGCGCGTACGCCACGGAGGAGAGCGGGTCGCTCGCGAAGATGGGGAGTGCCAGCGACTTCGGGAGCAGCTGGCCCTCGAGCCGCTCGGTGGGCAGCGGTTCGCCGATGATCCAGTGCTTCGCCGACTTGAGTTCGGCGGGCGCGGCCGTGGTTCCGGCCGGCTTGGGTTCAGCGGGTGTGCCCGCCTCGTTCGTCACGGCGGATGACACTACACCTGCGCAGGCGCAAGTCAAGTCGGTGGACCGGGGGACGCGTCGCTACATCGTTTCAGCGCGTGATCAGGTACATGCCCGCCGCCGCCGCGAGCCCCAGCACGAGGGTCACGACCACGTTGAGGATCGCCGCGCGCCAGCGGCCGCCGTCGAGCAGCTCGACCGTCTCGACCGTCCACGTGCTGAACGTCGTGAGGCCGCCGCAGAAGCCCGTGACGAGGATCAGGCGCAGGTCGCCGTCGAGCGCCGCGCGCTCGGCGAGCCCGATGAGGGCGCCGGCGACGCCCGAGCCGACCACGTTGACGACGAGGATGCCGCCGGGCAGGTGTCCGGGGCGTACCGGGAGCGCCCGCGACAGCGCGTACCGCAGCAGGGCGCCCCCGGCCCCCGCGAGGAGCACGGCGACCACGACCACCGGGGTCAGGCCGCCCGTCACAGGGTCTCTCCGGCATCCGTGATCTCGGTGGGCATCGGACGGTGGGCGATGAGCGAGCCGATGCGCAGGCCCGCGGCCGCGAGCGCCAGTCCGCCCACGACCGAGACGAGGAGGTAGAGCGCCGCGAGCCACGCCTCGCCCGCTCCGGTCAGCACGATGAGCGAGGCCATGACTGCCGAGAGCGTCGTGAACGAGCCGATGACGCCCGATCCGAGGCCGGCCTTGATCCACGTCGGCATCGTCGGCCGCGTCCATAGCCCGCCCACGAGCCAGCCGAGCACGAACGCGCCGACGAGGTTCACGAGGAGGGTCTCGATCGGGAAGTCGCCGTCGCCGTGGGGGAACGCCAGGTCGCATGCGAGCCGCAGGCCGGTGCCGATGAGGCCGCCGACGGCGACGGCGAGGTAGGCGAGCACCCCTGCAGGCTACGCCCGGGCGGGGGCGAGCTCGACGACCCAGTCGTTCAGGCGATGCACGTTGCCGGGCGTGAGCTCGAAATCGGCCTCGCGGACGAGCGCGAAGCCCGCCTTGCGGCAGACCGCGTTCGACGCGGGGTTGTCGACCCGCGGATAGGCGTGCACGGGCAGGGTGTCGCCGTTGGCGCGCGCCCAGTCGAGCATGGCGATCACCGCGGCCGGCGCGATGCCCCGGCCGCGGTAGGCCTCCTCGACCGACCAGCCGGCCTCGAGCACGTGCTCGCCGTCGTCGTCTCGATCCCAGTAGCCCACGATGCCGACGCCCTCGGGGTGGCCGGGGATCGCGATGCGGAACTGGTGGGCGGTGCCCTCGCGCTGCAGCCGGAGGTAGCGCTCGTGCCGCGCGATCACGTGCTCGTCGTCCTCGGGGCCGCCGAGCTGGTCCATGAGCTCGTGCGTGTTGGCCCGGCGCAGCAGGTCGAGGTCGTCGGGCGACCAGGGGTGGAGCGTGACATCCGTCATGCCCCCATCACAGCACCGGCCCCCGACACGGCGCGAGGCCGTGCAGGGGCGGTTTCAGCGCTCGACCAGCGAGGCCAGCACGTCGGCGCGAACCTGTGCGAGCCGGGCCTTGAGCAGTCCCACCGAGTCGGCGGTCACGGCGCCGCGATGGGCGTGCGTGCGCAGGTCGGTGCGGAGCTGCTGCCGGAACTCGTTGAGCACCAGGTCGGCCTCGTGGACGGCACGGCTCGTGTCGCTGCCGTAGCCCGGCACGTTCGACGCGGCGCTCGCCGAGGTGCTCGTCGCGGCCCGCTTGGCCTCGCGGGCGGCGCTCGCGAGCTCGGCGCGCAACGAGCGCATGGCGTCGTTCACCTCGGCGCGGACGCCGTCGGCGAGGCGTCGCACCGAGTCGGTCAGGTCGTCCTCGATGGCGTCGAGGTCGTTGCGGCGGGAGTCGACCTCGGCCCGACCGGCGGCCGTGATCTCGTAGACGGTCTTGCGGCCGTCGGCGGTCTTCGTGACGAGTCCCTCCTCCTCGAGCTTCGCGAGGCGGGGGTAGATCGTGCCGGCGCTCGGGCTGTAGGTGCCGCCGAACCGGTCGGAGAGGGCCTGGATGAGCTCGTAGCCGTGACGGGGCTGCTCCTCCAGCAGTGCGAGCAGGTAGAGGCGCAGGTTGCCGTGGGCGAAGACCGGCGGGGTCATGCCGACGCCTCGCCGTCGCCCGCGCTCGTGCCGGCCGCGGCGCTCGCCGCACCCGCCGTCGCCGGCGCCTCGCGACGCATGATCGAGATGCTGCCCGACACGCTGTTCGCGCCGAGGTCGAGCCACTTGCCGGCGAGTTCGCCGACCGTGCGCTCGAAGCCCTTGCCGAGCATGCCCTTCACGGTCATGTCGTCGAGGAGCACCGTGCCGCCGACGGTGTTGATGCGGTAGCGCGCGCCCGAGCCGGGCTCGAAGCGCACCGTGAGGTCGCCCGACACGGTGTTGCTGTCGATGCGGCTCGGCGTGCTGAACGCGTCGACGATCATGTTGCCTGCGACCGTGTCGGCGTTGAACGAGACGATGTCGCCGGTCGCGACCACGTCGCCCGACACGGTGTGCGCGGTGATGCGGCCCGTGTGGTTGCCGGCCGAGAGCTCGCCCGACACGCTCGAGAGCTCGATGTCGCCCTCGTGGCTGTCGACGACCACGTCGCCCGAGACGGTGCTGAACCGGGCGTCGCCCGCGAAGCCCGACACGAGCGCGTCGCCCGAGACCACGCCGAGCTTCAGCGCGACGCTGCGCGGCGCGAGGATCGACACCTCGGCCTTGGCGCTGCCCACGAAGCCCTTGAACGCCTCGAGGAAGTTGTCCCATCGCAGTTGCGGGTGGTCGATCTCGAGGGAGTCGCCGTCGATCGAGACCATGAGGTCCTTGCCGGTGACGCCCGAGACCTCGATGCGTGCGCCGGGCTCGTCGTGGGCGATCACGTCGACCTTGCCGCCGATCAGGCTCACCTTGAGCTTGCGGACGAGTTCGAGGTCGATGACCCGGGAGTCGCCGGGTGCGATGACCCACTTCTCGATGGCCATGGTGTTCTCCTTCTGCGGGACCGGGGTGCCGGCGGCATCCGTCGCCCTGCTGGTTTTCGCGATATATCGCGTTTGTGATGAGATCACGATATATCGCGTTTGCCACGATTGCAAGCGATCGGATGCCGCATCGCTTGACATTGACGCCGCGTCAACGTTTAGCGTGGTTTCCATGGACACGGGAACGAGGGTCGCCGACTGGTCGATCCAGGAGATCGCGAAGATCGCCCGGACGACGAGCCGCACGCTGCGGCACTACGACGACATCGGGTTGCTGCCGCCGACGCGGGTCGGCGACAACGGCTACCGCTACTACGACGACGACGCGCTCGTGCGGCTGCAGCGCATCATGCTGCTGCGCGACCTCGGCCTCGGGCTCCCCGCCATCGCGGAGGTGCTCGACCGCGAGGCCGACGCCGAGCGCGCCCTGCGCCGCCACCTCGAGTGGCTGCGCGAGGAGCAGAGCAGGCTGGCGCGGCAGATCGCGTCGGTCGAACGCACCATCGGAGCACTGGAAGGAGGTGAACGACTCATGGCAGAGCAGATGTTCGACGGCTTCGACCACACGCAGTACAAGGAGGAGGTCGAGGAGCGCTGGGGGAAGGACGCGTACGCGAAGGGCGACGCGTGGTGGCGCTCGATGAGCGCCGACGAGAAGGCAGCGTGGCAGCAGCGCGCGGCGCAGCTCGGCAGCGACTGGATCGCGGCCCACGAGCGGGGCGTCGACCCCGCCGGCGAGGAGGCGCAGGCGCTGGCCCAGCGCCAGTTCGACTGGCTCCGCGCCATCCCCGGTACGCCCGGCGGCGGCGCGGAGGGCCCGTCGAGGGAGTACTTCCTCGGCCTCGCCGAGATGTACGTGGCGGATCCGCGCTTCGGCGCCAACTACGGCGGCCAGGCGGGCGCGGAGTTCGTGCGCGACGCGATGACCGCCTACGCCGAGCGCAACCTCTAGCGCTCCTCGACCACCGGCGCGGCGCGCATCGCCCCCGAGGTGTCCCAGCCTCGGGGGCGATCGGCGTTCAGTTCGCCGGTGTGACGGATGCCACGGAGCCGGTCGCCGTGCTGGTGGAGCGCTTGGCCCGTCCCCGTCGCGCCGGCACCCGATCCGCCGGCATCCGCTCGGAGCGCCGGATCGCGAACAGCGGGATCGTGTACCCGCAGAGCGGCCCGATGAGCAGCGCGAAGGCGAGCGTGCCGATGCCAACGTTGCCGCCGAGCAGCCAGCCGGCCGCGAGCACGACGACCTCGATGCCCGTGCGCACGATCCAGATCTTCCAGCCGGTCACCCGGTGCAGGCCCGTCATGAGGCCGTCGCGCGGGCCGGGGCCGAAGTGCGCGCCGATGTAGAGGCCGGTCGCGATCGCGAGCACCACGATTCCGGCGGGCAGCAGCAGCGCGCGGATCCAGAGGTCGAGGCCCGGCGGGATGAGCCACAGGCCGAGGTCGGCGAACGGGCCGACGAGCAGTGCGTTCATGACCGTGCCGAAGCCCGGCTTCTGCCGGATGGGGATCCAGAGCAGCAGCACGACGCCGCTCGTGAGGATCGTGATGAGCCCGAAGTTGAGGCCGGTCTGCTTCGCGATGCCCTGCGTCAGCACGTCCCACGGGGCGACGCCGAGCTCGCCGCGCACGATGAGCGCGATGCCGATGCCGTAGAGGAACAGCCCGACGAAGAGCTGCACGAATCGGCGGACGAGCACGGGCGCGGGATCGGTCGGTCGGCGAAGCATGTCCCAATCCAATTCCATGATTGGCCTTTCCTCATATAGCCAATTCGCCTAAAGTGGCCTTATGGCCGATCTCGCGCTGACCGCGCGGTCCCTCGAGCTCCTCCTCGGCGACTGGCGTGGACCCGGCAGTGCCTACGAGGCGCTCGCCGAGCGCATCCGACTGCTCATCGTCGACGGGCGCATCGCCGTCGACACCCGGCTGCCCGCCGAGCGCGACCTCGCCGAGCGGCTCGGGCTCAGCCGCACGACCGTGACCGCGGCCTACCGGCACCTGCGCGAGCAGGGCAACCTGCACAGCGTGCGCGGGTCGGGCAGCGTCGCTCGCCTGACCGGCGCGCCCGCCGTCCTGCCGGCGCCGCCCGAGGCCGAGTACATCGACTTCTCCAAGGCCGCGCCGCCCGCGCTGCCGTGGCTGCCCGAGGTCGCCCGGCAGGCCGTCGAGGACCTGCCGGGCCACCTGCTCGACGCGGGCTTCGACCCGATCGGCACGCCCGCGCTCCGCCAGGCGATCGCCGACCGCTACACGGCCCGAGGCCTGCCGACCACGCCCGACCAGATCATGGTCACCATCGGCGCGCAGCACGCCATCGCCCTGCTGTCCCGCGCGCTCATCGGCCGCGGCGACCGCGCCGTCACCGAGGTGCCGATCTACCCGCACGCCTACGAGGCGCTGCGAGCGGCGGGCGCCCGGCTCGTTCCCGTGCCCGTTTCGCCGCACGACGTCGACGACGACCTCGACGATCGCGAGGAGACCATGGGCCTCGTGCAGGCCATCCGGCACTCGAATCCGGTCATGGCGTACGTCATCCCCGACTTCCAGAACCCGACGGGCCGCACCATGAGCCGGGTGTCGCGGGCGCGCGTGCTCGACGCCGCCGCCCGCCAGGGCACGGTCGTCGTCGCCGACGAGACCACCGCCGAGCTCTCGATCGACCGCCCGGGCCGCTTCCCGCCCATGGCCGCCGACGGGCCGGCCGTGCTCATCGGCTCGGTCGGCAAGACCGTGTGGGGCGGCCTGCGCGTCGGCTGGATCCGGGCCGAGCGCCCGCTCATCCGCCGCCTCCTCGCCGTGCGCTCGCCCGGCGACCTCGGAACGCCCATCCTCGAGCAGCTCATCGTCACGCGGCTCATTCCCCGCATGGACGAGATCCTCGAGCTGCGCCGCGGGCAGCTCCGCGCCGGCCGCGACCGGCTCGAGGAGCTCGTCGCCCGCCACCTGCCCGAGTGGGAGGTTCCGCACGTCGACGGCGGCATCGTGACCTGGGTAGGCCTCGGCGCGCCCGTCAGCTCGCAGCTCGCGCTCGCCGCCCGACGCGAGGGCCTCATCGTCGCGGCCGGGCCGCGGTTCGGCATCGACGGCGCGTTCGAGCGCTTCCTGCGCCTGCCCGTCTGCTACTCCCCCGAGACGACGGATGCCGCGGTGCAGGCGCTCGCCCGCGCCTGGCGCTCGCTCGGGCACGTGCCCGTCGGCGAGCCCGAGCCCGAGCTGCTCGCCTCCGTGGTCTGATCCGGCGGCTCCGGTGCGAAGCCCGCACCGTGACGGACGGCGGCGACGGCGCGGCGCATCCGTCGACTCAGATGGCGGTGGAGGTTTCGGTGGCTGGTGCCGTCTCGGACCGGGCGTCGCGCGGGGCGGCGATCGACGGGCCGTCGCTGCGACGACGGAACAGCGTCGCCGCGATCACCGCGCCGACGGCGAAGAGGCCGGCGCCCCACCAGTACGCGACCGTGTAGCTGTGGATCGCGGCATCCGCCAGCACCGCCTCGGTGGGCGGAGTGTGCGCCGCGATGTAGTCGGTGGCCGCCGTCGCGGCGAGCGTGTTGAGCAACGCCGTGCCGACGGAACCGCCGACCTGCTGGCTCGTGTTGACCATCGCCGACGCGACGCCCGCGAACGATCGTTCGACGCCGAAGGTGGCCGTCTGCATCGACGCGGGCATGATCGAGCCCATGCCGAAGCCGAGGATCATGAGCGGCGGCAGGACGTCCACGGCGTACGTGCTCTGCGCGTCGAGGTGGGTGAGGTAGACCATGCCGGCCGAGGCGATGAGCATGCCGATCGGGACCATGACCTTCGGGCCGAACCGAGGCACGAAGATGTTCGTGGACAGCTGGGCGGCGAGCACCAGCATGACGATCATCGGCAGGAATGCCAGGCCGGTCTGGATCGGCGAGTACCCGAGCGACGTCTGCAGGTAGTAGGTGACGAACAGGAAGATGCCGAACATGCCGGCGCCGGCGATGAACACCGAGATGTAGGCCGCACCGCGGTTGCGGTCGAGCACGATCGGCAGCGGCAGCAGCGGGTGGGCGGCGCGGCGCTGCCAGAACACGAAGGCGATGAGCAGCACCCCGGATGCCGCGAGCATGCCCCACGTCTGCGGGGCGTCCCAGCCCTCGGTCTCGGCGTTCGAGAAGCCGTACACGAGGAGGAAGAGGGCCGCGGACACGAGCACGGTGCCGGGCAGGTCGAGCTTGGGGCGCGGGCCCGTGCGTGCGACGTGCCGCACGAACAGGGCGGCGCCCACGATCGCGATCGCCGCGATGAACACGTTGATGTAGAGGTTCCATCGCCAGTTGAACTGCTCGGTGAGGAACCCGCCGAGCAGGAGGCCGATGGCGCCGCCCGCACCGGCGATGGCGCCGAAGACGCCGAAGGCACGTGCGCGCTCCTTGGGGATCGTGAAGGTGGTGGTGAGCACGGCCAGGGCGGTGGGGGTGAGGAGGGCGCCGAACGCGCCCTGCAGCGCACGGCCCGTGACGAGCACGCCGAACGTGGGCGCCGCGCCGGCGAGGGCGGACGCGGCGGCGAAGCCGATCAGGCCGATGATGAAGGTGCGCTTGCGCCCCCACAGGTCGGAGAGCCGGCCGCCCAGGAGCAGCAGGCTGCCGAACGCGAGCGAGTAGGCGGTGACCACCCATTGGCGCTGGCCGTCGGAGAAGCCGAGGTCGGCCTGCGCGGCGGGGAGGGCGATGTTCACGACCGTCGCGTCGAGCACCACCATCAGCTGGGCGAGGGCCACCGTGGCGAGGGTCCACCACCTGCGGGAGTGGGGGACGGCGGGCGCTGGTGTCTCGACCGGAGCGGAAGTCATGCGGTCACTCTATACGAGACTCGACAGTTTCGGATATGAACAGTTCCTGAAGTAACATGTCAGCAACATCACGCATCACGCGAGAAACGGAGACGACCGCGATGACGCAGCCCGACTCCATGGTCGACCGAGAGCTCGAGGCCTCGGCCCCCACGTCGAAGCTCGGACGCAAGCGCGATCACACCCGCGACCCCGAGATCCTCGAGGCCGCCATCGACGTCCTCGCCGAGACGGGCTTCGACGGGATGACGATCGACATGGTCGCTGCCCGCGCCAAGGCCGGCAAGGCCACGATCTACCGGCGGTGGACCTCGAAGGCCGACCTCGTGCTCGACGCCGTGGCGTGCATGAAGGCGGGCGAGCTCGACGCGGAGCACCTCCCCGACACCGGGACCCTGCGCGGCGACCTCGTCGCCATGATCCGCCCGCGTTCCATCGAGGAGGGCGAGCGCAAGCTCCGCATCATGGGCGGGCTCTTCGGCATGATCTCCAGCTCGCCCGAACTCGCGGATGCCGCGCATGCCGCGATCATCGAACCCCGGGTGGCCGTGAATCGGCTCTTCCTGCGTCGGGCCATCGAACGCGGCGAGGTCCCGGCCGACTGCGACGTCGAGGCGCTGGCCGTGGTGGCCCCGGCCATGGCGGCGTTCCGCCTGCTGATCCAGAAGCAGCCGATCGACGCCGAGTACCTGCTGTCGCTGATCGACGGGGTGCTCCTTCCCGCGGCCGGCGTCGATCCCGGTCGTCCCCTCGCGGAGGTCCGACCCGGCTCGCATGGCAAGCACCGGGCCGTCATGGAGCCGACCGCCGACTGACGGCGCCGCTGCGGCATCCGAGCGCATCGAGCACGGCGGAAGCCGGCTCGGGTTCCCCCCGGGGTCATTCCGAGGGAGATGGTGCGGGGCGGCGGGCGGGTGTCTCCGCCGCCCCGCACCTGGCCGCGTTCAGATCGCGGCCGGGGCCGCGCGCGTCGGGTCGCTGCGCGGCCTGGGAGGGGCGAGGCCCGGCACTGGGGGCAGTGCACCGGACCCCACCCGGTCAACGTCGCATCGGGAGCCTCCCGATGCGGAGCTCATGGGCGCCGTGGAGCACGGCGGCGCGGCGGAGCACGGGGAAGCGGCACGACGCCGCACGTGCCTGCGTGATGGTTCGCGACATGACCCGGTCCTCCTGACTGATCGATGGACTGCTCCCGCGCAGGGAGCGACGACCGCTCGACGCCTGCATCACGGCAGGCGGAGCCGGTCCCGATCAGTCAGGGGTGGTGTCGGTGCCGAAGACCGGCGACGACGGCAACTCGTCGTCGACCGAGCCGAGCACCAGCGACGCGAGCGCGTCGAGGCCGAACGCGGTGAGCGCCGCGTCAGAGGTTCCGGATGCCCCGGCCGCGCCGGCGCCCGCGCCTGATCCACCGGTGCCCGCACCGCCGCCCGCCCCGGGCGAGCCCGATGCGGCGGGGCCGTTCGGCGTGCCGTCCACGGGCAGGATCGCGCCGGCCGGCGCGTCGGGGGTGCTCGTGTCGCCGGCGGCGTTCCCGTCGGGATCCGCCCAGGAGGGGGCGTCGACGCCTGCGCCGACGCCGGCGACTGCGTCGGAGGTGGGCCCGACCAGCGTTGCGCCGATCGCGGCGAGCGCCGATCCCAGCGCCGCGGGTTCGGCCGGCTGGAGATCGGCCGAAGCAGCGACGTCGGCCGCGTTCACGAGGGCCGGGTGATCGGCCGGCTTGTCGGCGAGCCCCGGCGGCACCGTGTGCTGCGCGTTGTTCGTGGTCGAGTTCTCGTTCGCGTTCGCGCTCTGGTTGGAGTTCGCGTTCGCGTTCGCGTTCTGCGAGGCGGGTGCGGTGCGATCGGCGGGCTTGCCGGCCTGCCCGGGCGGCACCGCCTTCTCCGTCGCCTGCCCCGGCGGGACGGGCTTCTCCGTCGTCGCCTGCCCGGGCGGCACCGCCTTCTCCGTCGCCTGCCCGGGCGGTACGGCCTTCTCCGTCGTCGCCTGCCCGGGCGGCACCGCCTTCTCCTTCGCCTGCCCCGGCGGAACGAAGCCGGCGTCACGACCGGGTGCAGCCGGTGCGGCAGCAGCGGGCCAGGCTGCGACCGCGGCAGCGGGCGCCGGGGGCTCGGCGGGCGCCGGGGGCTCGGCGACGGGCTCCGTGGCGGCGGCAGCGGTTGCGGCGGGCTCCCCTTGGTCGCCCGA
>Ga0310902_10000217_pt1 | contig 14774 bp, 10 predicted proteins | sample C24D3metaG_FD_203748 | JGI IMG/M metagenome (GOLD analysis project Ga0310902, IMG submission 203748) | Lab incubated soil microbial communities from West Virginia University Organic Research Farm, Morgantown, WV, United States - C24D3 | ecosystem: Environmental > Terrestrial > Soil >...
AGTACGCCCGCCGTCGGATCATGCGTTCCGATCGCTTGCAGCGTGCTCGACCTCGCGCGCAAGGCCTCGAGAATGGGGCCGGGAACACGCATCCCCGTGCGCTGTTGGTCCAGCCCCCAGATCTCGACAAGCTGCTGCGGTTCCTTGTACGGCAGTCGCCGTATGACCACCGCATCGACGAGGCTGAATAGCGCTGTGGTTCCGCCGATCGCGAGGCCGAGAGTCACGACGCCAAGCAGGGTGAATAATGGCGCTTTGCGCAGCTGCCGCGCGGCATGCCGAACATCCTGCAAAGGCCCCTCGAGGATCGGCAGGCTTTGCTGATCACGATAGTCTTCCCGCACCGCCTGCACAGCGCCATCGAAAGTCGCAAGCCGAACAACAAGCCGTCGCAAAGCTCTCATCGCAGGTTCTCCGGCTTAAGCGCAGCCGCTTGCGCCCTGCAGAAGTGAGGCGGTAAAGCGCGCTCGGCGGTTATTGTCGGACGTTCCCTATTCGGAAGCGATTGCGCCTTTTCCTTCATCGGAAGCCTGGTACCTGTTGGGTCGCAACGGGAATATTGCATCTGTGCAGGCGCGGATCAACTGCTTCCACAACGAGCTGTACCCATTCAGGGGCAGGCGTGGTACTCGCCGCCGTTGAAGTGCTGTCCGACTCCGCGCTAGAGTCACGGCGACGTGCTATCAGCTTTCTCCCAAGCCTGGGCTTCCTGGAGAAGGGCGCCCGGCGTGGCCCTGCTCGCAGTGGTCGCGTTTGCCCTAGGGATCGGCTCGGCCACGGCAATCTTCACCGTCGTCAACGGCGTCCTGCTGCGTCCGCTGCCGTACCCGGACGGCGAGCGCTTCGTGTCGCTGTACCGCGTGAACACGACCGAACCGGGGACGATGTATGCGATGTCGGTGCCCGAGCTGCAGGACTACGAGCAGCAGACAACGAGCTTCGACGCCTTCGGCTGGTTCCGCACCGTCCGATTCCGCCTGACAGCGCCTGGTGAGGCGCAATTCGTTCCCGGTGCGGCGGTGACGCCAGCGCTCGCGCGGCAGCTGGGTTCACCGCGTCTCGGCCAGTGGTTCGTCGACGATACGAGCGCCGTCATCTCGACGTCTCTGTGGCGGCGTCTCGGCGGCGAGCGCGAGATTATCGGCCGCGCCATCACGCTCGACGAGCGCCAGTACACGATCACCGGCGTCATGCCGCCAACATTTCAGCTTCCGCTCGCGAGCTTCGGGATATCACCACGCGGCGACACCGAGCTGTGGATTCCGCTCGATCCGTCCCCGCCCGGCGCGAACCGAGGCAGCGGGGTCTCCGGCGCGTACGCCCGCCGCAAACCCGAAGTGTCGCTGGAACAGGCGAAGGCGGACGCCAGGCGAGTCGCCACCGCCGTCGCCGCCATCGATCCGGCACGCTACCAGAACTACACGGCGGGCGTGGCCGACCTGCGCGAAGCGACGATCGGGATGGTCGGCTCGACTGTCCGCGTCCCGCTGATGATCCTGCTCGGCGGTGCCGGCCTCCTGCTGCTCATTGCCTGCGCCAATGTGGCCACGTTGCTGCTGGCAAGAGCGGTCGTCCGCGCCCGCGAGACGGCGATCCGCGTCGCGCTCGGCGCGTCGCGACGGCAGCTCGCGCTGCGCTACTTCGCCGAAGGCGCGCTCGTGTCGGTCGCCGGCGCCGCCGCCGGCGTCGGTCTGAGCGCGATCCTCATTCGCCAGATCCTGGCCGCGGCGTCCAGCTTCATCCCGCGCGTCGATGACATAACGATCGACTGGAAGGTGCTCGGCTTCAGCATCGCGGTGGCGATGGCCACCGGCGTCCTCGCCGGCCTGGCACCGCTCTGGCAGGCGCTGCGAACGGCGCCGAATGCAGTGCTCTCCGAAGGCGTTCGCGCATCAGCCGCTGCGCCTGCGCAACGTCTGTCGAAGGCGTTTGTCGTCGTCGAAATCGCGCTTGCCTTTGCGCTGCTGACGACGTCGGCCATTCTCATTGTTCACATGCGCAATCTCGAACGCGTGTCGTTGGGCTTCGACCCCGACGGCCTCGTCGCGTTCAACCTCACCTTGCCGAGAGGCTCCGGCACATCCGAGGAACGCGCCGCGCAAAGGCGTTCGCAGCAGGCGCGGTTGATGGATGCACTGCGGCAGACGCCCGGCGTGACGGGTACCGCGTTCGCGAGCCAACTGCCCGCCGGTCCCTTTTGCGGCGGCACTCCCATCTACGTCGAGAGCCAGCCGCGCGATGCCCTCGTACAGCGCGCGTGCACCGTCGGGGTCACACCGGACTTCTTTTCGACAATGCGGATCCCGCTTCGCGCCGGCCGGCTGCTGAACCAATCCGACAGCCAGCAACGCGATGCTCCGGCCGTCGTGATCAACGAAGCCGCCGCGCGCGCATACTGGCCCGGGCGCGATCCGATCGGCGCCTCGGCGCGGCACAGCACACTCGAGAACGATCCCTTCGAGGTCGTCGGCGTCGTCGGCGACGTGCGCAACAACGGCCTGAACGGGCCGGCAGCACCCGAGATCTATCTGCCGGCCGCCGTCGTGAACCCGATGAACGTCGTGGTCCGCTCGGACCTGCCGGCCGATCAACTGATCGCCGCCGTCCGCCGCACGGTCCGGCAGGTCGATCCGACGCTGGTGATGGAAGACGTGAGGACGATACACGACATCGTCCTCAACACCCTGCAGTTCGAGCGTCTGAGCTCGCTGGTGATGACATTCTTCGGCCTGGCGGCGCTGGTGATGGCGACGCTCGGCATCTACGGCGTGGTGTCGTACTTCGTCCGGCAGCGCACCGTGGAGCTCGGCACGCGCATGGCCCTCGGCGCCGTCAACCGCGATCTGGTCACGCTCGTCCTCGGCGGCGGCCTCAAGCTAGCGCTGGTGGGCGTGGCGGTGGGATCGATCGCACTCGTCGGCGCTGTGTCGCTGCTCGTGCGCTACCTCGCGGTCGCCAACTTCGGATGGCTGCCGTTTGCGGCGTCCACGGCGGTCGTCGCCTTCGTCGCCGCGGCGGCCTCGTCGGTGCCGGCATGGCGCACGACGCTCATCTCGCCGATGGCCGCCATTCGCGAGCAACCGCCATCCGTCTGGCGCTGGGCGCGTCAGCGAATGGAGAGCGCCGTCGACGACGTGCGACAGGCGGTCGGCGGGGACGACAGCGGATCGGACGTCTCGCCGGCCGACATGCTGACTGCCTTCGTCGACGCCGCGCGCAGCGCCAACTCCTACAGCGGCGCCCTGCGCGCCATGCTCGCCAGCGTATGCGAGGAGCTGCACGTCGAGTCGGCCGCGCTGCTCGAGCGGCGCGACGGCTCGACGCGGGAGTACCGCTGCCTCGTCGCCGCCGGCGCGCTCGAAACGGCCGCACCGGTCTTAGCCGCCGACGGATTCCTGGTCACACGGCTGCGCGCCTATCCGCTGCCGCTGCCGTTTGCGCCGAACGAATTGGACGCCCTCGCCGGATGGGCGGCGGTGCATCGTCCGGAGCGGGTCGACGAGCTTCGTGCGCTCGCCGCCGCCGGCGTCCGCCTGGCCGTGCCGCTGCGCACCCGCAGCGAGATCCTCGGCGTGCTGCTGCTTGGTGAACAGTCCTTCGACTCGCGCTTGTCCGCCGGAGCTTCTGCGAAGGCGGATGCGCTCGCGCAGGGCAAGTCGCAGCACGTCGGCTTCAGCGCGCACGACAGACAGGTGTTGCGCGCGGGCGCCGATCAGTTCGCGCTGATGATCGAAAACACGCGGCTGACCGATCGCGTCGTCGAACAGGAGACGCTCCGCCGCGACATCGCCCTCGCCTCGGAGGTCCAGCGGCGCCTGCTGCCCGAGGCCCCGCCGCGCACCGAAGCTGTTGAGTTCGCCGCGGCGAGCGTGCCCGCCCGCCGCATCGGAGGCGACTACTACGATTTCGTCGAGCTGCGCGACGGCGGCATCGGCATCGCGCTGGCCGACGTGTCAGGAAAGGGGGTCGCCGCCGCCTTGATCATGTCCGTGGTGCAGGCGTCGCTGCGGCTCATCTCGTCCGAGGGCGACGTGTCGCCGCCACACCTCGTCGCGCGGATGAACGAGTTCATCTACCGATCAACGCCCACGAACAAGTACGCGACCTTTTTCTATGCGCAGCTCGACGAGCGTCGGCTGCGCTTCGTCAACGCCGGCCACAACGCGCCGTACCTCCTGCGCGCCGGCTGGCGATCGACCGCCGGCTCCGCGCTGCCCGAGATCGAGGAGCTGTCCACCGGAGGCACGGTGGTCGGCATGTTCCCGGAGATGAACTACGAAGAGGCGACCGTGGAGTTGCGCCCCGGCGATGTTCTTCTCGCCTTCACCGACGGCGTCCCCGAGGCGCACAACCCCGAGAACGAAGAGTTCGGCGAGGAACGCCTGCAGCAGGTGCTCCGCCAGACCGCTCACCTCCCGGCCAACGAGATCAGCGCGCGGCTATCCGACGAGATGAAAGACTGGATCCGCGACGCGGAGCAGTACGACGATCTCACCTTCATCGTGATGAAGGTGCGCTGATTTCGCTCACTCGCCGACGCGACGGTTCTGGTTTCGTGGACCGCTCCACGCTGAAAACAGCAAAGCCGGTGAGCGCCTCGATGGCGCCGCACCGGCCCTTGTTCATTGCCCGACCGCAGAACGCTCAGATCGATCTTCGGCTCTGCTAACTTCTCTCTAAACCCCGTGCTCTCGTGGCGGTTTCCGGCGGCAGTGACTCGTTGCCGGACATGCACTAGAACGTCAGAGAAGAGCTCGTGGCCTGCAGCATCAAGTTCCCGTCAACGTCCAGGAAATAGACCTGCAGCTGGTAGCTGACCAAACCGGGACTGGCGGGCAGGTCGCCGCGGTTGAAGGTCGTCTTGTACACCAGGTCCGTGCTGTCGATCTGCACGACTTGGTGAATCGCTCCTGTTCCGAACACATGCGACGCCACAACGCTGTTGTTGTCGCTGCGCACGAGCTTGACGACGACGGTGTGATCGAACATGAAGGCGCCGTCAGAGGTCACGTTCGAGCGCTTGACCGTGAACTTGAACCGTCCGGCGCACGGGTTCAGGTTGTTGGCCCTGCAGCCGTTGGGTACCGACTGGTCGGTGAAAGCCACGTCATACTTGACGTGGAAGCTCTTCGTCCCTTCACCGATGTTTCCCGCGACGTCACTGGCTTGCGCGTCGATGGTGTAGCTGCCGATGCCGCTCCGAGACCCGCTCGTGAACGCGGCTGCGTCCGTGGTGCCCGCGGTGCTGCCGGGGGTGCCGCCCGTCGGCGTGAAGGATCCTGTTCCGGTTACGACAACGCCGGCAGGTTCCGGCAGCGAGTGGTCGAACGCGAGGGTAATCGGCAGCGCCGACACCGTTCCGCCCGCGCTGCTAACGCTGGCGCTGATCGAGGAGAGGCCCGACGCGACAGGTCCGGTCGGGTCGAACGCGGTGATTTCGACAGCGATTACGCCGAGGATCTCGTCCCCGCTCGGCTTCGTCACCGACACGACCGGCGGCGTCGTGTCGGTCACGCTCGCCCCCCGAATACTCAGGAAGAAGTGCGGTCCGTTGCCGACGCCGATTCCAAAGCCGGGCGCCTGGGCGGCCAGTTTGATGTCGTAGTCGCCGTAATCGGCGTAAGTCAGGTTCGGATTGCTGATCTCGACGTTGACCGTGATCGTCTCGCCGATGCCGAAGCGGTGGCTCGCCGGTGTCAGCCAGAATGCATTGGCAATGGCCTGTCCAACGCCGAGAAACGGATCGAGCGTGATTGGTGTGAGCAGCGGATTTCCGGTCGCATCGCCGACTTTCGAGATTTCCAGCACGCCGATCGTGGCGTTCGCCGTCGGCCAGCAGACCTGGTCGTTGCCCTCGCCGGGGAACACATCGATCACATCGGGATCGTTCTTTCCCTCCTTCGAAGGTGCCGTGATCGTGAAACTCGTACTGATCGACGATCCACCCGTCCCGTTGAACGTCGTCTGCGTGATGCTGGGCGTGGAGTAGATGAATGGGCCGTTTGCAATGTCAGCACCGCCGCACTTCTGCGACCCACCACTCTGGGCGAATGCCGATCCGCTCGCCAGGCAGAACGCCAGGCCCAACCCCATAGCCAAAGATTTCTGTCTATCCATAAAAGCTAGCCCTCTTGCCTAAGGCGACGAGGTTTCGGCGCCATGTTCGAATCGAACGAGTCGCAAAGATCAGTCCGCGACCGGGGGCTAAGGGTTTCTTCGCATAAGCGCCTTGTTTCTTAGAGTTTGTGGCTGGCAGTAGCCGCAGGGACACTTGGAAAGCGCTTGATGATTAGTCGGTTTGGCCAGAAGGAAGTCTTGCCAGGTCCAGACGTCGCAATCTCCGACGAGGAGCCCTAGCTACGCGAGGTGCGTCTGGTTGAATCTTCAACACCGGTCGGCGATCCGGTACGTGTCGCGGTCGCGGGCATTAAGGTGGACGGCCGTATCGAGGCGGTCGACGCGTCCGTGTTGGGCGCGCGGATCGGCCGTCGTCTGTTATAGGTGCTGGTGTTTGGAGTAGGAGCTTTTAACGATCTTGAACTTGACCGTTATGCCCGCGCGCACGCTCCATGGATGCAGGAGCTGTTGCACCTGCCCCTTCGAACCAGCAAAGTCGATGACCATACCGATCGCGTCCACCCGTCCGGTGGTATTCAGTATCGTGGTCCGGGCATGCGCAGCCGCTACGCGCACTGGACCCTCCAGGTCACGAATGTGGACGGCTGCAAACGACGCATCGATCACGATGGCGGCATCGGCCGGTGCGTCTACAAAAAGCTGACCCCGGCCCATGCACCTCGGCTCTGCACTGAGAAGGTGAGGACCGCTGAGTGACACCGCGCCGCCGGCCCGGGCCATGAAGCGCTCGTGAAGGCGTTCGCGAGCCTCATCTTCCGTGTCGCCTTCGCCATGGGCGCAGAAGCGCAAGGACCAATCGGGTCGCGTGCTGCCCGCCACCGCAACACGTTTGCTGGATCAGCCGTGACCGTCAGGACAGGGACGTCGGCCTGGGAGAGACGAAGCTCGTCCAATCGGGTGAGCAGATAGGGGGCTTGGTTGCCCGCGACAAAGCTGACCGCTCGCCACTTGTCGACTTCAGATTGGCCAGGCTTTCGATCGCCACATGGAAGCTCGTAGGGTCGCGAGTCAAAGAGAAACTCCGGCGCACCTTGCAGCTCGTACTTCCTTCGGCTCCTTGACAGACGTCTGCGGCGGAACATCGGTTTCGCTCCGGTGGCGAGCCCTGTGCGGTGAACGCAATTGTTGAGGGCATGATGTGGAAGCGACCTTCGTCACCCCTTGTTCTTTCGGTGCTGAGTCAAGAAAACCTGTTTGCCCCCGAGATCAAGCCGGTGTTCGACAACTTCGATCACTCCAGATGACGACGCGTAGCGATATGACTGTGGATCAATAGGGCTCTTGGTATCAGCATGAACGGTGAAATCAAGCTGCACTGCCACGAGGCCCCGTTGATAATGCCCTATAGAGAAAACTGCCTCGCCTTCCTCAAACCGAATCGCGTTACTGCGGTCGTCTGACGTTCCGTCCTCTGGCGGAGTTCCAACCAAGCGCCCAAACGCAGGATCTTCCAAGAGGAAAATCCCACTCTTCGGAGGCAACGTAATCTGCATCTTGCCTGCCGTTGATGCCTGAACTGGTTCTTTAATTTTGTCTCGGAGAACATCGAGGGGCGATATCAGCCCTTCCCTCGCACTTCTGCCATGCATCAGGGCGATTACAGTCCTGTGTCTTGACGAATCGCCTCTCGAACCCTCACGATCGTTCCACGATGTTCTTCTCCCTCGTCTAGTTCTGGCCTGCACGGTGGACGGTACCCGCGTCTGGTAGGGCGTGGTCCATCCGTTCCGCACTCACATCGACGGCCCATGCACGCGCCGTTGACATCTGCAGACCCAGATCGAAAACGAAGGGAGGACATCGTGTCTTCGGCTGAACGTTTCGTTCGGCATCACCGACGACAGACCGACCATGCGATCAGTCGGGCGTACGCACGCCTGGCCACTGATGCGATCGCCACAGCGACATTCCACGAGCTGCTGCACTGCGCTCGGAATCGAGCCAGACGGTTGCTGGACGCGTCGGTTGTCAATGGCCACCATCCTGGTGTCGACGCGCTGGTCAATCTGTCCCGATTCACCTGGGCACACATCCGGGCGGTGGCCGACTGGCCAGGGACGTCGGCGTCCTGGCGACCGGCGGTGTGTTCGCTTGCTCAGCATCTGATCGGCAAGTATGCGGTGCCGGCGTTCCTCGCCGCCTCGTGGTACGCGACAGACGACGGGTACGCAGAGAACAAGCGCGAGTGGTTCGTCGCGCACGCGCGTGGTGCGAGCTTTCGATCGCTCGACCTGCCGATCGAGATGACCAGGAAGATGGAACACATCTTCCTGGCGTCACGCGATCACCTCGCGGTCGAACACGCGATGCGTCGTGCGGAACTCCTCGCCCTGGGCGCGTCCGACGAATTGGTCCGGGCCGTGCTGGCGACGCGATCGGCCACAGACCTTGGCAACGGCGCGTTCTGGCGTACGGTATGGCTGTTCCTGATTGCGAACGTGCACGCGATTGACCTCGCGCAAGTCGGACCGATGATCGACTTCGTCCAGGCGATTCGGCACGAGCGCGTGGCCGTGGAAACGCCCCAAGGAATCGTCCTGCGGGATCCGCCGCAACCGTCGTTTTCGATGAAGGGACGGACGGTGCAATCCATGCTGCGGTTGATTCAGGATTGGCACCGCAGCCTCGGTCTGGCGAACGGCGGTCTCACCTGGGCAGCATCGCCGCTGCAGCCGATGATGATCGAGGAACCAAGTCAAGACCCGTCGGCGCCGCCGAGCGTATGGCAGCTGATGGAGCTCACGAATGGCGCGCAGCTGCGGACGGAAGGCACGGCTCTGCATCACTGCGTAGCGAGTTACGCTGACCGGTGCTGGCGAGGGGCGTCCCGGATTTGGTCGCTCCGTGTGCACCGAGGTGAAAAGGTTCGCCACGTGCTCACGGTCGAAGTCGACATGAAGCGGCGCGCCGTCGTCCAGGCCCGTGGTTGGGGCAATCGTGCGCCGTCGGGAAAGCCGCTTCGGCTACTGCAGGATTGGGCCGTTCGTGAGAGGGTGCGGCTAGCGATCTGAGCTGGCGAACCGACAAGATCTCCGATGAGCATGGCACTTCCGAGACTCGAGGCCCGCGTCAGGACCGACACATGAACGCCATTCAGAAGATCAAGGCGAAGCTCTCAGCGTATCCGGACGTTCAGTACTCTGAGAGCGCCAACGGAATCGAGGTCCATCCGAGAGATCGGTCCGGGTTCACAGTCGGCCTGCGTATCACGCCTTCGGGCTTTACGGTCTATTTCGAAGGCTGGCACGAGGAGTTCACCTCGGAAGACGAAGCACTCAACTGCTTTGCGTTTGGACTCTCGCCGAAATGCCGCCTGGCGATCGTTTTCCGTGGCGACACCGAGACGAAGTGGGTGGTCGAAGGATTCGAAAACGGTGCATGGACGACGGACTCCGAGACTGGGTTGCTGCTGCAACCGTTTTGGCGGTCGGCGCGAGTCGAGTACCGTCAGAATCGGGTGCTCAACGGCTGAGATTACGACATCTCTAAAGCGCGCTTGATGCTATAATTCCTCAAATCATTTGAGGTTTTATAGCGTGCCACGTAACACCGCAGCGTTTCGGAAGCTCTACGAGACGGCACATGCCCAGGGCGGCTTTTTTACCGCCCGCCAGGCACGCGAGGCCGGGTACGGGGACAGCGTCCACCCGTATCAGGTGCGGTCCGGAAACTGGGTCCGTGAGGCACGCGGTGTGTACCGGCTGGCGCAGTTTCCGACGCCATCCAGGCCCGACCTGATGGTCTGGCAGCTCTGGTCGCGGAACCGGCAGGACGAGCCACAGGGGGTCTTCAGCCACGCGACCGCGCTGACGCTACACGACCTCTCCGACGTGATGCCAGAGAAGCTGGACATGACGGTGCCGCCCGGATTCCGGAGGATGGCCGCCATTCCTGACGTGCTCCGTCTGCGCCATGCGAGGCTCAGCAAGCGAGACGTCCAGACGATCGACGGTGTGCGCGTGACCACGCCACTCCGAACGCTGATTGACGTCATCGCCGAAGGCGTGATCGCGCCGGAGCTCCAGGTTCAAGCCGTTGACCAGGCGCTTCGGCGCGGTTTGATCATGCGAAGGCAACTCGAAACAGCGCGCGTTAGCACTCGGGCACGACCACGAATCGACAGAATTCTGAAGCAGGTACCTGATGGCAGCTCAACGCCAGTACGCAACCGCCGGCGCGTTTCGAACCGCACTCGAGGCGCGGCTCAACGAACGGGCGCGTCGTGATGGAGTTGATCTGCATCGTCTGCGTCGGCAGGTGGCCTTCGATCGACTCCTTGCACGGATGTTCGATCCGTCCCAGTCGGTACGCGATGGTTGGGTCCTCAAAGGCGGCTATGCGCTCGAGATGCGATTCCACATGGCACGATCGACAAAGGACCTCGACCTGACCGTCAGGAGCGCTCCAGCACCTGCAGGACACTCGACCTCTCTGCGAGAGCGGCTTCAGCTCGCGGCGTCGATCGATCTGCCCGACTTCTTCACGTTCATCGTGGGCGAGGCGATGGCCGAACTGAATCAGGCTCCGGAAGGCGGCGCGCGCTTTCCGGTCGATGCACGTCTCGATGGTCGAACGTTCGTGAAATTTCATGTCGATCTCGGCGTTGGAGATGAAGTCCTCGAGCCGCTCGAGAGCGTCGAAGGTGAGGACTGGCTCGGTTTCGCCGGCATCCCTGCCGTTGTGGTGCCGGCCCTCTCCGTTGAGCAGCATTGGGCGGAAAAGCTTCACGCGTACACGCGTCCACGCGAGACGCCAAACAGCCGCGTACGGGATCTCGTGGATCTCGTGCTGATTCTGGAACACGAAGCGCCCGCGACGGAGCGGGTGAGAATGGCAGTCGATGCAACGTTCCAGCGACGTGGAACACACCCAGTACCCGACGTTGTGCCGGAGCCGCCGTCAGGGTGGGCGAAGCCGTTTACAGCTCTCGCGGCCGAATGTGGTCTGGAGCAAACACTGGCGACAGCGCATGAACGTGTTGAGGCATTCTGGCGCCGCATTTCCGGCCGATAAGGTACTGACAGACCCGAATTAGCTCGATCATTTCAGGATTTCGCATGCTCCTGACAATCAGAACCACCTACCAACCCGCGACGGATCTCGGGTTCCTGCTTCATAAGCATCCAGACCACGTGCACACGCGGGAGTTCCCGTTCGGGAACGCGACCGTCTTCTATCCCGAAGCAACCGAGGATGCCTGCACAGCGGCTCTCGCTCTGGACGTTGACCCGGTCGGCATGGTGCGCGGTCGCGGAGGCAAAGGAGGCGCGGAGGACCAGTACGTCAACGATCGTCCATACGTCGCCTCGTCGCTTCTCTCGGTTGTGCTGACGCGCTGGTTCAACTCGGCTCTCGCTGGCCGTTGTGAGCGCAAGCCTGACCTTGCTGGCACCCCGCTGCCTCTCGAAGCGCGGCTCGCTGCCCTCCCATGCCGCGGCGGCGAGCTGTTTCTGCGGCGGTTGTTCGAGCCCCTCGGCTATGAAGTCGATGCCGTGCGTCATCCGCTGGACGAGCAGATGCCGGCGCTCGGTCCGAGCCGCATTTTCACGGTCACTCTCCGAGCGACGCGCCTGCTGAGCGAGCTGCTCACGCATCTGTACGTCCTGATTCCCGTGCTGGACGACGAGAAGCACTACTGGGTTGGAGATGACGAAATCGAAAAGCTCCTTAGGCGTGGCGAGGGTTGGCTGGAAACGCACCCCGCGCGCGACGAGATCGTTGCGCGGTATCTGGTGCATCAACGCGGCCTGGTTCGAGACGCGATCTCGAGGCTGACCGCCGAAGAACAGCCCGAAGAGGAAGCGGTCGCTGCGAAGAAAGACGAACAGGAAGCATCCATCGAACGCACGATCAGCCTGAACGAGAGGCGCCTCGATGCGGTGTTCGAGGTTTTGAAGGCGTCCGGCGCGTCACGTCTGCTTGATGTCGGGTGTGGTGAAGGCAAGCTTCTGCGCCGCCTACTTGCGGATCCGCAGTTCACCGAAATCGTCGGAATGGATGTCGCCATCCGTGTCCTGGAGCAGGCAGAGTCTCGACTCAAGCTCGATCGCCTTGCGCCGAAACAACGCGAACGCATTCGTCTCCTCCACGGCTCGCTGATGTACCGGGATGTTCGCTTTCGGGGATTCGACGCGGCGGCAGTCATGGAAGTAATCGAACACCTGGACTCGCCTCGACTTCGAGCCTTCGAACGGGTGCTCTTCGAATCGGCGCAGCCAGGCATGGTGGCCCTGACGACGCCGAATGCCGAGTACAACGTGAAATGGCAGACACTTCCTGCCGGGCAGTTCCGTCACCCTGACCATCGGTTCGAGTGGACCCGACGTGAATTTCAGGAATGGGCTGGTGGTGTCGCGTCCCGCTTTGGATACGACGTGCGATTTCTTCCAGTCGGCGATGAAGACGCACTCGTCGGGCCACCAACTCAGATGGCGGTATTCACACGCGCATGACTCTGACGATCCCAGAGCTGTCGCTGGTGGTCCTGATTGGGCCCTCCGGCTGTGGCAAGTCGACTTTCGCTCGCCGTCAGTTCAAGCCCACGGAAGTGCTGTCGTCTGACGGCTTCAGAGCGCTCGTGTCCGACGACGAGAACGAACAGGCGGCGACGGACGACGCGTTCGCGGCGCTCCATTTCGTGGCGGCCCGGCGGCTCGCCCGCGGAAAGCTGACGGTGATCGACGCGACGAATGTCCAGCCCGAGGCACGCAAGCCCCTCGTGGCCCTGGCGCGCGAGTACCACGTTTTGCCGGTTGCGATTGTTGTGGATCTGCCCGAGCGTGTCTGTCACGAACGGAACCGGGCGCGGCCGAATCGTGACTTCGGCCCTCACGTGGTCCGGAATCAGCGGAGTCAGCTCCATCGCTCCCTTCGCGGCCTTGGCCGAGAAGGATTCCGTCATGTGCACGTCCTGAAGTCGCAGGACGAAGTTGACACGGCGGTGATCGAGCGCCAGCCGCTATGGAACAACCGGAAGCACGAGCGAGGACCATTCGACATCATCGGCGACGTTCACGGCTGTTGCGACGAGCTGGAAGACCTGCTCCAGCAGCTCGGGTACACGCGTGACGGTAGCGGACGTTGGAGTCATCCGGATGGGCGCAAGGCGATCTTCCTGGGTGACCTCGTGGATCGCGGTCCGCGGATCGTCGACACGCTGAAGACGGTAATGGACATGTCGCAGGCCGGCGCCGCGCTGTGTGTGCCAGGGAATCACGACATCAAGTTGAAGCGAAAGCTGGAGGGACGCGACGTCGCCATCACGCACGGCCTCGATCGGACCCTGGCGGAACTCGAGCAGGAGAGTCCGGATCTCCGAGCCGAGGTGCGGAATTTCATCGACGGCCTGGTCAGCCACTACGTATTCGATGAAGGCCGTCTGGTCGTCGCTCACGCCGGCATGAAGGAGGCGATGCAAGGCCGCGGGTCCGCGAAGGTGCGTGATTTTGCACTGTTCGGCGAGACCACCGGTGAGACCGACGAATTTGGGTTGCCGGTTCGCTACAACTGGGCTTCGGAGTATCGAGGACGCGCCAGCGTGGTGTACGGCCACACGCCGGTGCCGGAGCCCGAGTGGCTGAACCGAACCATCAACATCGACACGGGATGTGTATTCGGAGGCCGACTCTCCGCGTTGCGGTGGCCCGAGAAGGAGCTCGTGTCCATTCCCGCGCGGCGCACTTATGCCGAGCCCGCCCGGCCGTTCTTGCCAACGGCGGCCGCGCCTGCACTGAGCGCGCAACATGCTCACGACGACCTGCTGGACATCGACGATGTGCGCGGGAAGCGGCTGATCACCACACGTCTTCATCGGAACGTCACGATCCGGGAGGAGAACGCCGCTGCTGCCCTGGAGGTGATGAGCCGATTTGCGGCCAATCCCAAGTGGCTGATCTATCTGCCGCCGACGATGTCGCCGAGCGAGACGAGCAAGGCCGAGGGGCTGCTCGAACATCCGGCCGAGGCCTTCGCGTACTACCGTTCAAATCGCGTGGCTTCCGTTGTCGTCGAGCAAAAGCACATGGGATCACGCGCGATTCTCATCGTCTGCAAGAGCGCGGACGTCGCACGAGATCGGTTTGGGATTCTCGAGGACGAGGACGGGATCTGCTACACGCGCACGGGGCGTCGTTTCTTCGAGGACGCGTCCCTCGAGCGCGAGCTCCTGAAGCGCGTCCGCGAGCGTCTCGACCAGAGCGGGTTCTGGGAGCGGCTCAACACGGACTGGGTCTGCCTTGACTGCGAGCTGATGCCCTGGTCGGCGAAAGCCCTGGAGCTCGTTCGGCAGCAATATGCGGCCGTGGGAGCCGCCGCTCGCGTGGGCCTCGGAGAGACGGTTCATGCGCTCGAAGTCGCCGCGTCACGCGGTATCGATGTCGCGCGCCTTCTCGAACGGCAGAAGGCGCGACTCGAGCTGGCGGACCGTTTTGCTCGCGCGTACCGCAACTACTGCTGGCCGGTGGAATCGCTTCAGGACATCCGGATCGCCCCGTTCCACGTGATGGCCACCGAGGGCGCAGTTCACGTGGACAAGGAGCACGTGTGGCACATGGACACAATCGCCAGCTTTGTCGATTCCGACGATGGCCTGTTGATGAAGACGCCGTATCACGTTGTCGATCTGGCTAACCCGCAGA
>Ga0310902_10000221_pt1 | contig 14736 bp, 19 predicted proteins | sample C24D3metaG_FD_203748 | JGI IMG/M metagenome (GOLD analysis project Ga0310902, IMG submission 203748) | Lab incubated soil microbial communities from West Virginia University Organic Research Farm, Morgantown, WV, United States - C24D3 | ecosystem: Environmental > Terrestrial > Soil >...
TCGTAATTACGCCGACCAGCTCGTTCTCTTTTAGCATCGGCACGATGAAAAGCGTCCGAGCACCAGCCAAATCCACCATTGCGATAAACGATGGGTCTTTTTCAAGATAGAGCGGCTCTGCTCGCATGTCGGCGATCTGTAACACTTGTTTCGAAGCGGCAACTCGGGCAAGCGGGTGACGTTGGTCGGCTTTAATTATCGGATGATGGTGGCGATATTCCGCGTACACTTCGGGGACGTTATGGGTCGCTGCTAAAGGGAAGTCGCCATTATCATAAAGATTCAATGTGCCGAAATTTGCTTCGCAAAGACGCGTTGCATTTGCCAGCATGGTCTGAAATACGGGAGTGAGCTCGCTCGGCGAGCTCGATATCACCCGCAGCACCTCCGAGGTTGCGGTCTGCTGCTCCAGCGATTCACTCAGGTCGTCAGTGCGCTGCCGCAGCTCGTTCAGCAGCCGCGCGTTCTCAATGGCGATGACCGCCTGGGAGGCAAAATTTGTCACCAGTTCGATCTGCTTCTCGGTAAAGGGACGGACTTCTTGGCGATACATTGAAATCGCGCCGACGAGTTCTCCGTCCTTAAGCATTGGCACCATGATAAGAGTGCGCGCACCTGCCTTTCCTATGATGCCAGCCCGACGCTGGGGATCGTTGTAATACGCCGGTTCAGATTGAAGGTCTGCGATCTGGACCGTTTGCCTTGTCTCGACGATGCGTGCGAGCGCCGTACCTGGGGGTATTCCGATCCGTGGGTCGCGACGCCGCTCTTCCGCGAATGCTGGCGGCGCTCCATGCAGCGCCATCACGCGAAATGCATCGCCCTCGTATAAGAAAAGCACACCGAACTTTGCTTCGCAGATGCGGGTGGCATTTCCCAACATTGCGTTGAATACCGGCTCTAGGTCACCTTGCGAACTACTGATGATCTGCAGAACTTCAGATGTCGCCGTCTGCTGCTTGAGCGACTCTGAAAGCTCGCGTGTGCGGGCCTGCACCTCATCGAATAGGCGAACGTTTTCGATCGCGATCACTGCCTGGTCGGCAAACGTCTCTGCAAGTTCAATCTCTTTGTCGGTGTACGGTCGTACGGTAGCGCGTTGCAGGACGAGCAGCCCAATTGGACTTCCCTCTCGTAAGAGCGGCACTCCGAGACTTGTGCGATAGCCCGCTAGTCTTGCGGTTTCACGTAACGTGTACTCTGGATCAGCAAGAACATCTGGAATATGAACGGATTTTCCTTCCAGTAGAACCCGGCTGACCACACTGCCGCGTCCTGGAGCAAATGATAGAGTTCTAAGATGTTCGTCGTATTCGGGGGTCGAAGACTCGCGCGTGCGCGCCTGAACATAGTAGCTCGCGTCCTTCTCCGTCGGTCTGAGGATTCGAGCCATATCCGCCTGACATAGCATTGCCGCCGACTCGACTAGCGTATCGAGCACGACTTGAAGATTGAAAGTCGACCGGCTGATGACCTTGAGCACGTCGGCAGTTGCGGTCTGTTGCTGAAGCGATTCGCGCAGTTCGCCAAGAAGCCGCGCATTATCGATGGCGATCACGGCCTGCGCGGCGAAGTTTTTGACGAGCTCAATCTGCTTGTCGGTGAACGGGCGTACCTCTTGGCGATTGAGAGTGATCACCCCAATCAGCTCGTCATCCTTCAGCATCGGTACAGCAAGTACAGTTCGGAATTTTCCGAGCTCAACAGAGACCACGGTCACCGGATGGCGTTCAAGGTAGGACTGAAGCTGCCTGATGTCAGTTACGTGCGCGACCTGTTTCGTCGACGCGGCGCGCCGGATCGGTCCGTCTAGCGGAAAATTTTTCCCCGACTGCTTACGCGCCTCCACATATGCAGTCGGCGCGTCGGGTGTAGCGGCTACTGCGTGCAGGCTATCTTCGTCGCCAAGATACAGCACACCGATCTTGGCCTCGCAAATGTGCGTGGCATTCGCGAGCATGGCCTCAAATACCGGCTCAAGTTTGCCGGGCGAGCTTGAAATGACTTTCAACAATTCCGACGTCGCCGTCTGTTGTTCCAGCGATTCACTTAGGTCGTTAGTGCGCTGATGTAGCTCGCTGAGGAGTCGCGTGTTTTCGATGGCAATAACGGCTTGGGTGGCAAAATTCTCCACTAGTTTGATCTGTTTGTCGGTGAATGGGCGAACCTCCTGGCGGTAAATTATGATAGCCCCGACCAGCTCGCTGTCCTTAAGCATCGGCACAGCGACAGTGGAGCGTGCGCCTCCGAGCTTGGCAGCATTCCCGGGGATAGCTGTCCTGTTTCAGGGGCGGCGATGCGACGGCGCGAGTTCATCACCTTCTCGGCGGTACGGCTGTGTGGCCGCTTGGCCCAGAAGCAGACATGGCGTGGCCAAACCGCAACTTAGTCATGTGGCCAGATCGCCACAGCTTCTGAAAATCATGTGCAATCTGGTGGCGGCCCTATACGTCGCCGGGCCGGCTCTCTCTAGTATCCAGTATTCCGTTTTGAGCTGCAAAATTGGGGTCCCTAATGCGTCGCTGGTCCGCCACATCGATTTCAGCCGTAGCCATCGTAGCGCTTATGCAGATCGCGTCGGCAGCGGATATGCCAGTGAAGGCACCGACGTATACAGCTCCGGTTGCTGTCGCGCCAAGCTGGACAGGTTTTTATGTTGGCGGTTCGGTTGGTGGTCGCTGGGCTGACCCAGACTGGACGACGACCTGCATATATACGCCATTTTCATCCGGCAATTGTCCTTTGAACGGATTGGACCCCAACCGGCTTGCTACCAGAAATCCCGCAAGCTTCGAGACATCGGGAGCGGTTCGAGGCGGAGTGTACGGTGGGTTCAACTGGCAGTTCAATCCGACATGGGTGGCGGGTGTTGAAGTCGACTACGGCTGGGCGAACAACAAGAGCTCAGTAAACAATGGCATCCCCGGCACACTGCAGGCCGTCTTTCCCGATCAAGACGTAGCCGAAGTCAAACAGACATGGGATGCGGGCGTCCGTGGCCGTCTTGGATATTTGATCAATCCAAATCTGATGCTGTTCGCGACCGTTGGGGCGTCCTGGACGCGCCTCCAGGCGACAACGACTTGCGCTCCGCTGTCGGTGTCGTGGTGTAGTATCGGAGGCGACGGATTATCCGCTTCGGCATCGACCACAAAAGTCGGCTGGACAGTTGGCGGAGGCCTTGAGTGGATGTTCGCCCCGAATTGGTTGCTGCGCGGTGAATACCGTTACGCCGACTATGGAACGTTCAAGGCCAATATCCTAGCGGACCCGACTGGTGGCATCGGTGTACTTGCGGACATCGATGTGCGTACCCATACAGCGCTGTTCGGAGTTGCTTATAAGTTTGGCGCGCCGCTGCATTAGCGGACCCTCGGTCCAATTTCCGCTATTGGCCTTCGACTTCAAATACGATGGGGCCCCGCGGAACAAAAGGCGCTGCAGAACAAGAACGGCAAGCGTGACTAGCTGGCACTTTTGCAAGCATTCTCTTGTGCCATGTCCGCTATTGGCCCTTAGCGGACACGAGCGAGTGCAGTGCACAGGTCCGCTTTTGACCCAAAGCGGACATTCACTAAAATTGGGCTAGGTGCGTTTGGTGTCCGCTATCACGAGACGCTCGATTTCTTTTGGATCATGGGTGCCTTGAGATGCAAGGCTAATAACTTTTTTGGCTACGACTTCAATTAACGGGTCGTCGGGATCTTTCAGTTTCAAAACTATTCGTATCCGCTCGAATGCGGTCATCATATCCTTTATCGTTTCCGGTCCAAAGGTTGTGTCAGGAATATATTTTTTGATCGGCATAATAACCCCCGCAGAAATTTGCGCCTCCAACCCCCTTTGCGGAATATTATGCCCAAACGGAACCCACAGACAGTCGAAGACGGAACAACCGAACACTAATTTGTGTTGGTCGATGATGAACGCTTGTTAATTCTGCTCGTTGCCGTAGTGACCCATTCCTACGGTCGCCGTCATGTGATGTGGAGACATAGGCGTGATATCGAAAACCGATGAATGGAGCTTACTGGAACGCCAGTTTGATGCGCTGGCGCATGAGAAAAGCGTCGGCCCTGATAGCATCGAAAAGATCTTTGATATGGAATTTCGTCGCCGCTTCAGCGAATTGATAGACCGAACTCGCGGGCTATCGACGAAGAACCGGGATATCGGCTCCCACGGGTTTTTTTATATGGACTTGTTCCAAAAAATGAACCGACGCGACCAGGAACTTTTGGACAAACGAACGCTGGGGCCGATCACCAGACTAGCAGCCATGCCGCGCAAATGATTAACGTGGCGGTTGTGAACGTTGTGACAATCCCCAGATAGACGAGGGCGGCACGGACCCGCTCTGCCAGTTGATGATTGTGCACGGCGTTTACGAGCATCGACATTGAGAACCTCACGCTGCCCCAAGTGGAGAACGCTCCGGCTGCAAATAGGTTTCTCGCGGCGGTTCCAATTTAGAGTGTGGTTCCCGGACGGAAGCGCGGCACCGTCGTCGACCTACCTGCCAACTCCCCGGAACGTTTTCTAACTTGCCGAGGTTTCCCAGATCCATGGGATGCCTTCCATGCCCGAACGCGACGACCACAAAAAGATTTCGTCTTGTCGAGCAGGGTTGCTCGACCATGTGGCGCGCGCCCTCGCCATGGCCGAACGGCGGTTTCGTCGTGCGGATCAGCTAGATTATGTGATTCGACGACGGCTATTCCCGATCCCCTTTGCGGACCCACACAAAGAGGCTTCCATTCGGCGCAGCGGACTATCCGATATTCAAGACGCAATCGGGCAGTGCCTCTGTGAACAGTACGCCCCTGAGCGATCAATGCCCGCGCGGCTCGCTAACCTTCTCAGAGAATTTGAGCAACGAAGTAATAAGCCCGAAGCATTTGCTTGAGACGGCATATGCGAGTTTGCGACGCGCTAGCGCACCGCACATGTCCGCTTTCGGGGGTAAAGCGGACAGGGACTGCCGCGGAAGTCCGCTTTTGCGGTCGCTATTAGGGGTAAAGCAGACATTGCTTGTTGCGGCGCATATGTCGCTTGTGACCCAAAGCGGACATCGTCGGTGTAGCCCGATACAAAATGAAGTTGACCTGCAAAACGCCGGCCGCTTGAGCGCCAGTCATGGAACTTTAACGTCGAAAGCGGAGTTGGGTTTTGAACCGCACAGTGCCCTGAACAACCCGGATGGCGGAATGGTGGGCGCCCATGCGGAATTGCCGTCATCATGAGTGCAAAGTCAGGTAATTCGCTCGCGACCGTCCTCGTCGCCGCCGCAATCGTCGCGGCCCTTTACTTTGGACGAGAAGTATTGCTGCCAATGGCGCTCGCTGTGTTGCTCAGCTTTGTGCTGGCGCCTCCTGTGAAACTCCTTCAGCGCTTGTATTTACCGCGCTTTGCAGCAGTCACGATTGTCGTCCTGCTCGCGTTCGGCGTGATCTTCGGACTCGGCACGTTGATGTTTGCCCAGGTCACTCAACTGGCAGGGGATTTACCGCGCTACCAGTCGAATCTGGCGGAGAAGATCCAGACGCTCCACGGGGCGGCGACGGCGAGCGGGACTCTCGAACAGGCGTCCCAGGTGCTGCAGAGCCTGCAGAAAGAACTCGATCGGCCAAAAAACGGAAAACCGGCTCCTGCAACGCCGGATGGGAGCGCCATCCCTAACAGGCCCATTCAGGTCGAAGTTCGGCAACCAGATCCTGGTGCGCTGCAGACACTCGCCACATTGATCGCTCCGCTGATCCATCCCCTCGCGACCACAGGCATCATCATTATTTTCGTCGTCTTCATCCTTCTGCAGCAGCAGGACCTGCGCAATCGACTCATTCGACTTGCCGGTTCGCACGACCTTCAGCGAACGACTCTGGCCATGGACGATGCCGGAAAACGTCTCAGCCGTCTTTTCCTGATGCAGCTGGCCCTCAACGCCGCATTCGGATTGATCATCGGCATCGGACTGTGGGCCATCGGTGTCCCGAGCGCGCCGCTGTGGGGATTATTGGCGATGGTCCTGCGCTTTGTGCCCTATATCGGCGCAATTGTCGCTGCGATCTTTCCTTTGATCGTTGCGACCGCCGTTGACCCCGGCTGGTCCATGATGCTGATGACTGCGGCTCTCTTCCTTGTCGTCGAACCGCTGATCGGCCACGTGATCGAGCCGATGCTCTACGGCCACAGCAGCGGACTTTCGCCGGTGGCGGTCGTTGTATCCGCGACCTTTTGGACATGGCTGTGGGGACCAATTGGTCTCGTCCTCGCGACGCCATTGACGATGTGTCTGGTCGTGCTTGGCCGCCATGTGGAGCGTCTCAAGTTTTTGGAAGTCTTGTTAGGCGATCGACCCGCGCTTTCGCCGAGCGAAAGTGCCTATCAGCGCATGCTTGCTGGTGACCCAATTGAAACGACCGAGCAGGCGCAGTCCCTCCTCAAAGATCGTACCCTGACCGAGTATTACGAGCAGATATTGATGGGTGCTCTCAGGCTGGCATGGGCAGACTCGCAGCGAGGCCGGTTGGAGCAACCAGAGACGCAACGTATTCGCGACACAGTTTCCGAAGTTGTTGAGGATCTGGAGAGTCACAAGGATTCGCGCAACGCACCAGTAGAAGATGCCAATCCAGCAGGGAACCTCACACAATTGGAGGAAAGCGTCTCGGCCGAGGTTTTACCGTTGCCATCGGTCAATCAGGTTGAAGGAACGGTAATTTGCATCCCAGGTCTCGGACTGCTGGATGAAACCGTGGCGATGCCATTCGCCCAGCTGCTGCGCCGTGAAGGCATCCCGGCTGAAGCGAAGGAGACGGAGACGCTCTCGCTTTCCAAGCTATTTTCGCTGGATACGAAAGACGTCGCGCTCATCTGTCTTTGCTACCTGGAACACGCGACGCCAGCGCAATTGCACTACACGGCGCGTCGCTTGCGGCGAAAGGCAACTAGCGTGCCCACACTCGTCTGCATCTTCAACGAAGCAGGGCAGACCGGCGATGGCGATCCGCAGCAACTCCCGGAGGGCGTGGAGTTCCTGCAAGGCTCTCTGTCTGCCGGTGTAAAACGCGTATCCGAACTTCTTTTGGAATCTCGGATTGCTTTGAAACCAGATCAGCCGCCGCCGCTGGCCAAGGCTGGATGAGAAATCGGACTGTTCACATCAGATCTTAAATGCCACTCCCCACTGCGAAGATGCCACGCTACCAGTCGAGTCCTCCGACTGACGGGTACCGAGGTGTTGGTAAAGCAACAGCAGGCCGCTCGTCGCTATCAGAAGAACCAGAATAAACCTGAGCGCCACGACCAACTCATGAGGGCAGGATCACCAGCCACAAAAGGAGACCACTGATAGCGGTGAAGAGAAGAACCCCCAACGCTGTGCTACCAAACAACAGGTCTGTGCGTTTCCGGTCCGGCGAAAGTTGAGCCATGTAAACATAACGGGTCGTAGTGACGTTTGGTTCGATCGGGCGCGCCGCATTGGCGCTAAACGGGTGGAAGTGGAAGCGAGGGGCGCGGAACAGCTAGTTGGCTAACCCCGCGAAGCTGCGTCCGGCACCGTTTAAGTTCCCTTCCGGCGCTGAACCAAGCCACCGCCACGCCGTTATCCCACCACACATTGGTAAGGAGAACGAGATGGCGCATCCGGCGACTGAAAAGCGCGGCGGCAACCCGGACGTGAAGCATAAACCTGAACACCAAAAGCCCAAGGATGCGATGGAACGGAAACTCGAGCAGGGCTTAGAGGAATCCATGACGGGTTCCGACCCCGTCAGTGTCACTCAGCCGCCAAAGACCAATCATCAGGAAAAGAAATAGGGCTGAGGCTTCGTTTCAGAAGTCAAAAGGGCTGCATGATACGCAACGGCAGCCCAACTGAACGTGCTGGCCACCAGCTCGGGGGGGGCGGGGGGGGTGCCAATGGCAACAGCGAACAGGCTAACCCGCCGAAATGGCGTCGGCTGTCCAATACAGACCACTTTTAGGTCCCGTAGCCGATGAGGCTGGAGAATGTCCGCTATTGGCCCTTAGCAGACATTCCCAGTTGCACCGCACATGTCCGCTTTCGGGGGCAAAGCGGACATCGCCTTTTGCGGCGCACATGTCTGCTTATGACCCAAAGCGGACATCTAGGTCAGCCTCTATGCGCCCGTTTAAAATCCAGCGCCAGGAACGACGCTACGCGCGCTCGGGTCCCGGCTACCGTCCGATTTGGGCCCTTTGCTTTCGGCTTCCACCGCGCGCGCTTCTAAATTTTACTCGGACTGTGGCGACAGTCGGCCCTTGCCGCTGGCTCTTCCACGCTGCCGGCCGTGTCGAGATCGAGCGCTGCCCGCAGCGAGCGGTGGTAGTGGATCATGGCGGGCTCGTTGCGCCCGAACACCGTGTGCGTCTGCGCGCCCGACTGCAGCCCGGCTTGGATGGTGCGCCCGACCGAAAAATCCTCACCGGTTACGACATTGAGCACGAGCTGCATGTTCTTTTCCCAATGTCCGGCTTTTGGCCCTTAGCGGACATTCGACGGCCCGAGCAGGTGCAGCCGGATTATCGGAACAAACTACCGCCTCAATCGTTGCCACTCCGAGCCCCAAATTGGAGTGCACGTCATGCGTAAATTGAGCGCCGTTGCTTTCATTATTATCATGATCGCGGCACCCTTGCCGGCACTCGCGTACACTCAAGAGGATGCAGATGCGTGCACGCCGGATGCGATGCGGCTTTGCCAAAACGCTATTCCGGACGAAAGTCGCGTAGCCCAATGCCTTGTCCAAAACAAACAGCAACTCAGCCCCGCCTGCACCAGCGTGTTCAATCGACCACGTGGTGCGAGTGCCGACCGCGAACGCTCGATAAAGACTCAAAGGACTAGTTACTGATCAGGTTAACCCGCCGCGCAAAACGTCTGCCTCTGGGGCGGTGGAGGTTATGGCCCTTTTCATGTGATTTAAGGAGGGCAGGCAATGACGCAGTATCAGGGCAACGTGCAAAGCTACGTCCTCGATATTCAATCCCCAAGCAATCCTTATAACTACAGGAGCGTCATAAGTCTCCACGGGGCTTTCGGATTGGCGATGCTCTACTTCGTGCCGCAGGATGGGCAACTCGGAGTGAACCAAAAACGCCTTGGGCACGACATCTTCGATATCTATTGTTGGATGGACTCCTGGCCCCATTTCACCGACCTGCTGCGCAACGAGAAGCCGGCGCATTTCCTGTACGACGATTCTAACAATACGGCTCAAATCAGAAGCGTTCCCGCCACTGTTCCTGGTGGATCATCTCGCTTTGCCGACAGGTTCATCAAAGCCCACCACCTTTTGCAGCAAAAGCTCAAAAAAAATATATAACAGCCATTCTGGCGATGTCCGCTTTTGGCCCAAAGCAGACATGAGCTTGTGCGCCGCACATGTCCGCTTTCGGGGGCAACGCGGACATCAACTGCACCAAAGTCCGCTTTGCGTGCTGCCCCGGTGTTGCCCCGTGCGATCCAACTGCCGATACCTCAGCGATCGCCAAGAAAATTCCTAAGAGGTCAGAAGCTTAACAGCGAGGCCCAACAACTCTGAGTCCCGGCCATCAGATTATTGATCTGATGGACGACGGTGGGCAAGAACAGCCCGAACGGAATTTGCGACGTCCCCGGCTTCGCAACCGCATGCAATCGAAAAATGAAATTAACTATCCCTACAAACTAGTGCCGTCGATGGTGCCCACAGTACGTGAGATAGCTCTGCTGCAGGAGCAGCCTCAGTTCGCGCCTCACGTCCTCACCCGCCTCAACGCGTTCCCACATTTCTTCGGCATCGATTGAACAAATCAGTTCTCGCTCCTCAATGATCCAGAGGGCATCCCATTCCTCGAAGCCTCCTAGCCAAATCCGGAAAAGGTCCGCGTCAACTTCTTTTCCCAGCCGGCTCAAACGGGAAGTACCAAGCCCATCAATCCACTCCTCCACTCCCAATTTATTCAATGCTGCGTTCACAACAATTGGTTTAGGAGGCCACGGGTTTGGGCCAAAGAGAACTTTTGCAACCATCGCATGAAGTTTAAGCGCGACTTCCCGTACCGACAGATCGAACGACTGGGGTGTATTTACCATCATCATGGGTGCCTCCCGGCTCGGCGCGAATCATACGAATGATTTCAGCTTGGCGGTGGCTGCTAACCTGCCCGTAGCTCATGAAAGTGGTCAGCACATGCTCGTGCCCCAAATTCTGCGACCAAGCCTTATATTGCTCCGGAGTCTCACAAAGCTCTCCACCGAGAAGCGCCAAGGTCTTCCGAAAACTGTGCGGGTTGAAATACGGCAGACCCGCCGCCGCAAATGCTTCCTTAAAAACAGTTCTGATCGGATTAGCGTTGCTCCAGTGCTTGCGGTCCAGACCTACTGCCGCAAATAGGAGGTTGTCGCCCGTCGCCACCTTAGTTGCCGGGAACAACGGGTCATCCAATCCCCACAATTTTTTAGTCCTCAAATAGACAACCCAATCAGTCACCACGGCCCGAATATCATCACCTACAGGGAAGAAAATGGTGATGAACGACTTCGAAAACTTCGTCCGCACCTCGCGGGCGTCCTGATCAATCTTGCCCTGTTGAATGTCGATGTGCCGAAGCTTAAACGACGCAATCGCGCCGTCCCGCGCACCCGTTAGAATCGTGAAAGCGATCAGCGCGCGATCACGCCGTTGGATCTCTGTGCTTGCGGGAATAGTCTGGATGACATGGCGAATTTGTTCGAGGGTCGGCACTCGTGATAAACGAGTGGCTTTGGCGATCCGAGTCTCCTTGGCCGAAAGATTGAAGTATTCGGCATCTGAATAGGAAATGCGTGACTTGTAGCCTGGTTGTCCGGCAAGCCAGACGAAGAACCGCTTTAGGGCGGTCAGGGTGGCATATAGCGTAGCCTTGCTCAGGGGCTCACCGCTGCGGTGGCCCCGCTGGTCGGCAAGATCGCGCTTGAAGGCCTTGGCCTGCTCGATATGGAACGCCTTGAAGTCCTTATAACGAGTATAGGCTTCGAAACGGGCAAGCGCCTTTGCCACGGCGTCAATGGAAGCTTCGCTGTATCCTTGGGCCTCGGCGAGGTAAGTGAAATATCGGCGCTTGATCCGCTCGTTCGCAGCGTTGTGGTTAGTCATCGGTGGTCGCCTTCGGTGGAGTCACAATTCACGTTGGGCTTCGTAGTCTCTTCTATGCGCGGTCCTGCCTGTGTGAGTGTGACGTCCAAGTCGCCGCACACGGCGTTGAGCTTCAGCGGGTTCACTCGACGATAGATCATCCGGTTACAGTCTGGGCAGATGCCCTGGAGCGTGCCGCTGGTTTCGCTCGCCGCAACACATTCGGTCATCCTGCCTGCGGGCACCTTCGGCGCTCGGCAGGGCAAGCAGTAGATGCGGCCGGGACCGCAAGTCTGTTTCGCGCGTGCGCGGCGGTCAGTTAGAAAGCGGCGAAGTTCTACGCCTCGAATCACGGTTGGCCGCTGATTGTCGATCGACGCCAGCCCTTGGCCGAGCCAGTTGCGGACCGTGTTCTTGTGGATGGCAAACAGGCGCGACACCTCTTCCACCGAATAGCTGCGATGGATTTTCGCAAGCCTGGGGTTGCGGTGCCTCATTTCAGCGCGGATGCGCGACCGTCAATGCCTTGAGAAACCGCGCATCGGCATCGGTCGTGTCACGCGCGGTGCGCGACTGGAGCCATGTTTCAAGATCAGCTGGCCGATAAACAACCCGCCGACCCAATTTGCAGTAGGGTGGCCCATTGCCATTCAAGCGCAACTTCGCGAGTGTGCTAGCAGAAAGCCCTACTAGGTGGGCTGCCTCGCCTGCGGTAACCACCTTGGGCGGATCAGTGCGCCGACCGGGCTGCACCGACGGATTTGAAAGATTTGATTGCATTGTGAGTTGCCTCTTCGTCCACGCGCAGGACTCCGCCTGCATCAGGGGGCAACTTGGGATGTGACAGTCGGAAATTCAGATTCGATTTTCCGGAATTCGGAATTTCAATGCGACTTTCCGGGATTCTCTTCTCGCCTAGCGGCGCGCAGGTGTTTAACGATGGCTTCAGACCCTAAGTAAGTGCCGTCCTTTTTCCGCAGGGAGTCCAACTTCATGCGCTCGATGATGCTCGCGGTCTTGACGTCGTTTCGTTGAAGGAAAGGGTTGGTTCTGTAGACTTCGGCTGCTGCGCCGAGGACCGCTTTGCGGGTACGCTTGCCTTGGCGGACCCGGGCGGCCGTAGCAAGTGGCCTCCCGGCTTCGCGGCCTTCGATATGCGACCATCCTTCGAAAACCGCGTCCTGGTGGGTCTCGATCCAATGATTTTCTGTTGCCAGGCATCCGAGCAAGAAGGCAGCAACTATATCGTCTTCAATATCATCCGCTCGCTCAAGTATCCTTTCCAACATTCCATTCTTCGAGAAGCGATTGAGAATCAGGCGAGCTTTACCAATGAGACGCACCCGAAAAACATCCAAGTCGTAAGCTTCGAAAGAGCCATGCGAATTATATTCTTTGATCATGTCCCGCAGAAGGAAGAGCTTAGCCTCAACATCAACTGCAAAGCTTTCATGTAGCTCCGAGACGTATTCGTCGAGCTGTTCACAGTCCTCCGCACTGATCATGTAAACAGAGATTGAAGCCCCGCACATACGCAGCAACTTATAGGTTGGATTGCCGCAAGAGCACTGCCCGACCATCAATTCGTATGTAGTATCGTCGCGCTTGATGGTGCGCTCAACTCGCGGTTTGGCGGGGGTCGGCCCGCATGCTGGATGATCCTTAGACATTCGTCACCTCGAGGCTTCGAATCGAGCGACAAGTATATGTCCGATTCCCGCCGGACAGGCGGCCCGGCACTACAGAGTGACAGGCGCTTCGGGCGGTAGACGAACATGGATGTTGATGTCGAAATGAATGATCGTGCTTCCCCGGTGCTGCCCTCGAAAGTGTCGCTGTCAAGAGGGCAAAAGCCGCGCAGAAATTCTGAATCAGAATCAAAGAGTTGTTGGCGCGCCCGAAGAGATTCGAACTCCTGACCCCCAGATTCGTAGTCTGGTGCTCTATCCAGCTGAGCTACGGGCGCTTGATTCCGCTGCCGGAAATCGGCCCGCGGGACGGGGCATAGCTATCGTCTTGACCGCGTATTGGCAAGAGTTGCGGCGCGAACTGTCACGTCGGCTGCGCGGCCCAGGCCTGAGCCTCATTTTCGATGCGGATTCGATAGGCGAGCAGCGCCGCGTTTGCAGCTGAAAAGATGTACGCGAAGACCGGCAGTCCAAGGGCCAGCGGAACCACGGCAACCTCCAGCGCGACGATCAAGTAGTTTGGATGCCGAAGCCAGCGATACGGCCCTCGCGCGATGGTCGCCGCACCTGGCAGCACGATGACACGCGTGGTCCAGCGGCGACCGAGACTGGCGATGACCCACAGCCGCCCGATCTGCAGCACGATGAATACCGACAGCCAGAACGGATCAATGACGCGGTCATGCCCGAGGATGAGCAGGCCGACAATCCAGGCCGCATGCAAAATCACGATGAAAGGGTAATGCGCCGCGCCGAATTCGATGCCGCCCATCTCGCGCAGTCGCCTCGTATTGAGTTGCGCAAAGCAAAGTTCAATTAGCCGTTGCGCGACCAGGAATGCCACGAGCCACGCGCCCTCACCCATAGAAGGCCTCGAGCGCCAGAAAATTCGCGGTGAAGCCGGGACCCAGCGCGGAAAGAACGACGGGCCCGCGCAGGCCGCGCTGCAAAGCGCGTTCGAGAACGAAAAGAACCGTGGGCGCCGACATATTTCCGTGGTTGCGGAGAATCTCCCGCTCGTCACGTAACGTCCCCTTCTGCAATTCGAGCGCCGCCTCGATGGCATCGAGCACCTTTGCGCCGCCCGGATGACAGATGAGTTGCGGCGCCTGCAGACGTGCCGACTTGATGAAGCGCCGCACCGGTGCCGCCATTCGCTGCTCGACAAATCGCGGCAGCGACCGCGAGAGCATGACGCGAAGACCTACGGGATCGATCACCCAGCCCATAATATCGAGCGTGCGCGGCCAGGTGTGCTCGGCGACCGCTCCAACACGCGCACGCCCTTGCCTGGATTGGGCCCGCAAAATCACCGCCGCTGCTCCATCGCCGAACAAGGCTGAAGAAATCACATCGGCTTTTGTCATGCGGTCGGGGCGCGAGATCAACGTGCACAACTCGATGACGACGACCAGCACCACCTCGCCGGGCTCGGCACGTGCCAAGCGCGCACCGAGTGCGAGACCGGAGGCACCGCCGGCGCAACCTCGCCCAAAGACCGGCACGCGCATCACCGACGGCCGCAAACCCAGTTCGGTAGCAACCCGCGCTTCAAGTCCGGGTGTGGCGATGCCGGTCGAGGACACCGTCACGACGACGTCGACGTCGCGTGCTGCGATCCCGGCACGGTCGAGCGCAGCCTTTGCGGTCTGAACGAAGAGCGTGCTGGCACCCTCAATGTAGGCGTCGGTGCGCTCGGCCCAGTCGTGCGGCTTGCTTAGCCACTCCAACGGCCGTACCGAATATCGCCGCTCGATGCCCGCATTGACGAACACCTCGGCAAGCCTCGGGAAGCGAGTGAACGTGCGCGCATAAACTTCACGCGCAGCATCCGCCACTGCACGCTGGTCGAGCTGATGCGGCGGCACAGCAGTCGCGATCGAAAGCACTTTGACGGGTGGCGCCATGCCGGATGTCCCTCACTA
>Ga0310902_10000222_pt1 | contig 14734 bp, 9 predicted proteins | sample C24D3metaG_FD_203748 | JGI IMG/M metagenome (GOLD analysis project Ga0310902, IMG submission 203748) | Lab incubated soil microbial communities from West Virginia University Organic Research Farm, Morgantown, WV, United States - C24D3 | ecosystem: Environmental > Terrestrial > Soil >...
CTATGTCTGACAGATTTACTCGTTCACCAAATTCGGCTAATAATGCAGATTGTTGAGATTCAAGAGGAGCTTCAAAAATAAATGTACTTGGTGGAAACTTAGCCGTAAGGGCTCTAATAAAAGTCCATTTTACTAGACCGTTTTCATCATATATGCCTACATTATATCCCTGATTGGCTTCTAAAATTATTTTATTTGCTCCAACTTTTGTTGCCTCCTCTATCTTTGTAATTATGGTGCTTACTCCAAGTTGATGGCGTGGATCCTTTTTTCCTATTTTCCAATGGATCTCTAAGTTATTAGATAATATCATTTCACGGATTTTTTCTTTCTGCTCCAGAGTCAAGTCTACATGACTTTCTCCTATCTCTATGATGTCAAATCCCATCTTAGAAACATCTTTTACAAAATTATCAAGTGATTTATTCATTATAGCATATTCTGCAAATGTGCTTCCTGTAGATACAGGAATATCTAAATCATGATAGAAGCTAATTCGTTTTGCTAATTGAGATTCTGACATTAATAATGGAAATACATTGTAAATTTTTACCATATCTATTTCTGGTGATAAAATTTCAAAGGTATCTTTATCAAGTGATGATAGTTTGTCTATAATGTAAGTTAAACCCTCTTTTCGCGGCTTTTTATTATCTATTCTATTTTTTGAAAGATCCTTGAACAAGACTAAAATTAATGAAAGTGAGGTATATTTGAATTTGTGGTATACTCCAAATCAATTTGATGTCCTCTTACTACACCTTCAGTCTGTCTATATGTTAAATAAAAATATATCCTCATATGAGCAAGTAATTTGATAAATAATTGAATCTGGATGTACCAATTTCGGCCTTACTTGTTTTTGTTCATCTTTTCGAATTCAGTATGCTAGTTGTCAATAACGTCAATATCAAATAATAGCTCACCTCTTTATCATATACTCATTGTAATTTTTCGAGTTCCCATAATATGACCAAAATAGGTCAGCTAAATGTGTTAGCAGTAGTCAATTATGCAACTTGTCAATTTTTATTATAAAATTTAACCACAGTCTATTCTTTGATTTTATTTGTTTCAACATCCTTTTCTGTTTGTTCTTTGGAAGTCGCAGCTTTTTTTGTATTCTCTAAATATGCAACAGTCATTGCTAAATTTCCAAATCCCATAGAATTCAAGCTTTCCGAAGGCACCATTACTATAGTGTTTCCTTGAACTTTTATTGATTCAAATAACATATTGGATTGTCTTAAGGCATAAGCAATTGGGTTATTTGCATAAGCTTTGGATGCCTCGTCGAATTTTTTTGCAACTAGAACCTCTGATTCACTATATGTAATCCTAGCCATTTTCTCTCTTTCAGCTTGTGCTTGTTTCGACATGGCCGCTTCTAATTCTTGTGGTATGATTACCTGGCGAATCTCTACACCTGTAACTTCAATCCCCCAATTACTTGCCTCATTTGATATTATGGATTTGATATGGTAATTAATTTCCTCTCTTTTAGATAATATATCTTGGAATAAAGATGAACCAATGTTATTTCGTAAAGTAGTTTGTGAAACCTGTTTAATCATTTCATTAAAATTTTCTACATTTAATATAGCATCTTTAGTTCTCTCTTCAATAATTTTGTATCTCAATATTGCATCAATTGTAACTGGAACATTATCTTTTGTCAACATTCTCTCAGCATTAAATTCTCTAACTTTTTCTCTTATATCTACTACAAGTACGTTATCAATAAATGGAATTCTGCTATGGATGCCAGGATTTCTTTGTTTAGTAAATTTTCCTAATCTCAAAACAATCGATCTTTCATACTGTTTGATTATAAAAATAAATGACGAAATAATCAATACAATTCCTATTATTACTGATAAGATTTCAACTATATTATCATCGATTAAAAAAAATCCTATTCCAAATCCAATAATAATGACAACAATTCCAACAATAAATAAACCGCTAGCCCCTCTTCTACTAACTACTGTATCATTTGAATCAATCATAGATCTTGTGATAGCCATAGGTCTTGTCATAGCCATAATAATATAATATACTGACGATGATTTAGAATTTCCTATATTTTTTGACCAAATTCAATATTACACAAACATTTGGATCGTCAATCAATATTCAATAATACTGCGGCACATTCAATTTTATGATTTTTATATTAATTTAATAGCTTGTCCTTATTTTTTAAATTTATCTTTTATTTTTTAAAGGCACTATTTTTAATGATTTTACTAAGACTTTACCGATTATTAATTTTTTAATAAAATTTTCTCAGCCTTTCTCTCCCAAATTCAGACTTATTATAAACAAACATGGTTTCAATATGTTAATGATATATGAGATTTTGTTGGTGTTCGAGATATTTCTTGTGTTTTCTAGTTCTATGTAGAGTTTGTTTATCCTTTCCTGAATTATTCTCTTCAAAGAATGTAGATCATTATCTTGTTTGCTTTTTACATCCAAGACCCATTGCAGTACCTCTATTTCAAGTTCTAAAAACTGATTATGAGTAGGATTGTGATCTTCTATGCTCATATTGGATTTGGATTCTAGAATTACTTTATTTGCCATTTCTTCTAAATCAGTTTCAAATCCTACAATCATTTTATTTCAATACCTCGCAAATCAATAAGATCTCAATTTTTTGGTTATTTTAATACAGGATCACTTCGAGGAGGGAGAGTGGGGTGTATCAAGATCGTATTTGATCTCTTCTGGTCATCAATATTTTCACGAGACTATTTCATGGTAAATTTAAAAATGAATTAATTTTAGAAAAAGATTAATCGAACCAAGCTAATATTTTCTCTATTATATATTTTCTTAATATATTTAATAATTGTCTAGAAGTGAATAAGAACGACTAAAAAACTTTGAATGCTGCTCTGAAATTATTTTATTTTGATGTTCTGCAATTTTTTTTTCAGCACTTGTTTATACTAACAATTTTTAATTTTTTCAGGAAAAAATATTAGTTGATATATCCTTTACCACTTGAAAAAGTTTTTCTCAGCCGGTCTTCAAATTCTTCATCTGTAGCATTTTTCTTTAATTTTAGCATGAATTCAGCATCATGACCTACAAGATATCGTATATTTGTATTTCTAGAATTAATTATATCTAATATTACTTCAGCTACTATTTCTGGATGTGTAGCTTTTTTTAACATAGTTTCTATGCCTTCCATTCTCTTTTTTAATAATTTGGAATAGCTAGAAGTCGATTTGTTTGATAGTTTAACATTCTGAAAAAAATGTGACTTGATTATGCCAGGTTCCACTAAAATAATTTTAATATTATAATCATGTAATTCATATCTTGTAGATTCCGTAATTCCCTCTAATGCGAATTTACTAGCTACGTAGGCAGAATTGAAAGGTACACCAAATCTGCCTACCATAGAACTTAAATTTATTATCTTGCCGCCATTTTGCTTTTTCATTATTGGTATTACCGCCTTGATAGTCCTGACAGGTCCAAAAAAGTTTGTTTCAAATTGTTCTCTTATCTCATCCAAAGCGGTATCTTCAAGTGCTCCGAAAATAGCATATCCTGCATTATTTACAAGTACATCTATTCTGCCTGTTTCTGATATTACTTGATCGATAGTTTCGTTTATTCCAGTTTCATCATTGACATCTAGTTTTCTAATTTTTATGTCTAGTTTTTCTTTATTTGCCAGGTCTGATAATCTTGTGGATTTAACTGGATTTCTCATGGTTGCATACGTCATGAAACCGTTTCTAGCTAATAGTACAGCAGTTTCGAATCCTATTCCACTTGATGTTCCGGTTACTATGACCACCTTCTCTCCTCTTTTCATTGTTAGCCTTAATGTTACTTTATATTAAATTTAAAAGTTTTAAATATTTGATACAAAGGTGTGGGAATATATCATTATGTGAAATACTCGAGTCAATTAAATTATATGATATAATAGATAACTTATTTATTTTCTTCGAATCCTTAAGTAATATCATTATTTGAAGTAATAATAAAATGGATTTAATTAAAAAACTATTGAATCTCTCCTGTCGTATCGTATACTCACATCAGACAAGGATATTTAGTTTTACTTATTATATTCTTGGCGATATTGATGGAACGTGAATTCTGGTTATTTATCTTCGTTAGGATGATTGTAGGACCTCGATTTCCTTTTATATGATGACATCTGTGTGGAGTTACAACTCAGTTCTTTTGATAATCAGAAAATTGATACAAATGATCTGGAGATTTTAATGTTTACTAGATTATTCCGTTGAAATCATGCCGCAATTATGAAATGAACACATTTGATAAGTATGACCTACAAAGCTTTTAGCGATACACACTATTCTTGGTCCCGCCAGGCATAAACTCAATATTATTAGATTATATATAGGGATTTCAACAACAATACTTCATTTTTTTATATATTACAATTGGTAAAAAAGAATGAATCATATTTAAATTTATTCAGATCTCTTATAAAATAATATTAGATTATAAAAGTTGCTAAGGTTTTAATAGGGATAAATATCATTGTAAGACATGGAAGGAATTCAAAAATTAAAGTGTACATCATGTGGTGTTTCCTTTATGTCTGAAAATAATGTTGCTATTTGTCCCTCTTGTATAGAAAGACAAGGACAAGAACATGGACATACAGGTTGTGGCTGTGGACACGGTCACTAAATTTTTTTATTTTCAATAATTAGTCAGAAATTTTATTTTCCAGTCATATCTCGAAGTTTTTCCAAGAATTCATCTATCTTTTCTTTATATTTTTCAACTGAATAGAAAATTGGATTTCCTTGTAAATTTATTTTTGGCTAATCATAGATATACCAGAGACGAAGCAACACTGCAGTAAGGACATTTCATAAATTGACTATAGTTGTATGGTTGAGCAGGTTCATCTGACAAATGATGTTTATCTTACCTCCAATTTCGTCACGGTCTGAAGTAACCATAATTTTTCGAACGTCGTTACGTATGTATAGGTTATCTCTTCGTTGTCAGAATATGTTACAGCATACGCTGTTTCCTTATCATAATCGATAGGATATGTAATAGAAACTTGTAGGAACTTAATATTGTCAGATATTCTGTAGATATCATTATTCTCTAGTTTGGTTTCAAGATCCGTACATTAGCGACCTCGCTATAACTATTAATAATTCTATCATCGACACCCAACGGAAAAAGAATTCTTACTAAAATATTTGACCTTGTTTGTTCCTTCAAAAATTTTAGGATGCTTTGTGTTTCTTTTCTTTTCAAGGTATTTATATTACAGAATAAAAAAGTGATCTCGTCTTTTGCGCCTTTTATTATTTCATCAATACGATTCTCAACCAATTTGAAATCTTGTATGTTTTCTGTATGCAATTGATCCTCTTCGGAAAGTTCATCTTTGTGTTTCACCGAAATATTATTCCGAGATTTTGCTGCATAGTCTTCTTTTATTGAACTATGCAAAGTTAGCATCTTACTATATATTTTTGCAGAGTCTTCGCTTAATATATGAATAAGTTTGTAATACCAAAATAATGAGGAAAGAATGCATAGATAGGCGAACGCCCACATCGCTTCCCATATCAATTCAGTCTCTAAAAGAAATTCTTCATTAACAATCGCTATATTCAAATAGAAAAAATCTGTGATAGTCATTAATATCAGGAAAGAGGTAAATAATATCCAGTGATAGATATAAGGGTTATTTCTAGGTAACTTCGTTAGAATGAGAATCGAAAGAGATAATAAAACAATATCGCCACCGTTAGTTATGGTACTAATCACAATATCAGGCCACTGGGATTGAAAATCTACTTCCTGGCTAAAAACCAGGATAGTTACTATTACAGGTGCTACAGATGCGAGTGTTACTACAAACACAATCACCCTACGTTTTATTAATCCCTTTCTGTTTATAGTCTTAAATGATCTGTAGGCAAATAGTATTAGAGGCACATAGCCTGCAACATAGAAAATTTCTCCGACACCTGGGTATGGAGCATCCGTATCTAATACAATTTGATAATACGTGTAGGAAAATTCACCAAGGAACCAGAGAGTTACTCCTACGAAAAGCAGCTTAAATCTCTGAACTTCTATATTTCTAGTATTCGAAAGTATTGTAAACAATAATAAACAGGAAGCTGATCCCAACAAAACTGCTGAGGTTGTGCCAATGTATTTGTCGCCATCAGTAATAAACAGTATTATATGTATAAACACTATAGCTACAGCTATAGCAATTATAAATCCTAAAGAACAAATATTTCGTTTCATACTTTATTTTAAAAGCAGATTCAATATTTTTTGTTCTGCTCAATTAAATATGTATTTTTTGCGAATTATTTAAATTAATCCATTGACTTTTTGTTTTAGGTGATCTAATATGTAACAAAAACATTTGATAGGGGCTTATATTGATGAGGTCATTATCCATTTCTCTGCTCCTTAATATTAGAAGTAGAAACCATAAAGCGTCGCTAAAGGTGTTAAGCGCCCGGGCCGGGATTCGAACCCGGGTCGAAGGAGTGACAGTCCCCCATACTGAACCGGAATATACGATGTTTGATTAAACAATAATAGTCAAAACATCTCTATACTACCCGGGCGCATTAAGGATGTTTTATTAAAGCACTTAAAATATTTTTCTTTTGCTAATGCAAAGTCATTATCCTTGGTTATTAAAATAGGTCCAAAATTAAAGTCGCTGATTAACAATAAATGAAAATAAATTGACTTTCTTCAAACAAGTTTCAAATGTTAGATATATCACATACTATATGATAATATACAAAAAGTACAATTTTTTTAGATTAGAAGCATATTCATTTTAATATATCGCGATTTTATCAGGAAACACTAGTTTTTATCTTATAAATCTGCATTAATTGAAGATTCTGATATGAATGAGACAAAACCGTTTGTAAGTTGCCTACTTTTTAGAATGGAATAATCTAATGGAAAAAATCGAGTCAAGAATTATCCCCACAGTCAGTATCACTAGAATTTGCCTAAGTGCATGCTTCAATCTATGATCTGATATTACAAACGAAAAAATATGGAAATAGATAGCAAATACTGGAATATAACAATACAATATTCTGCACCCACAGTATTAAAAATACTAGTTCCCTTAATATAACGAACAAGTTTTTTCATTAGAAAACATTTATTTTCTTGTTATAATAATCCAATCCATACACCAATAAAATTTCTTTAGCAAATATTTCTCGAACCTTATATCTCTAATCGGTTTACATGTGTCTGCTATTAGGTGACAGACTTAATTCTGCAAAGGAGTTCTGCTAATATTTTAATTTACCTGTATTTAAAATAAAATCTATTACTTTCGGGATAATATTGTGCTTACATTATTAGATTTGTATTATGACTAAAAAATACGAGGATTTGATTATGGAAATATTTCTATATTGTACAAATTTCATCTTATTGATTATAATAATGACATTAATATGGTAAAATATGCCATTACCAAAATTTTTAATTGCTGTTGGGATATTGTAAGATATTATAGGTTATTATATACAACTTTTCACAATTTTTACAAATCAAATTTTGAAATGTGACCAGATTTCGGATCTGTGTGAGGAACGTCACATACTGCATGTTATGTATCATATTGCTAAGCATATTATGTTTGAAAGAGATCAAACGATGGTATAGTACGAATGATGCAGAAAGATATAATTTAGAAGACATTATAAATTCGTTCAATAATGACCTTCAAAGATTACATATATCTATAAGCGGAGCAAAAAAATATATGTTCAATGGAAACATATGTTTAACATATTCTAGAGAGTAATTTAGGATAATTTTAATTGTTATTACTTTTCTTGTTTTTATTAATATTTTATATCTTGTATATAATATAAAAAAATTATAGACTAATTAGTTTTTTAAAGATGATACCTATTTATGATGAGCAAAAAATATGGATAAACTGTTCGAAACATGATACGCACGCTGAAATAAGATAATTACATTGAATAAATTAATTCCTTGTGGTCGCTTTCTCTTATTGATTTTAAAGTTAGATTAATATTTATAGTGATCAAAACACACAGTAACAAGTTGCGTTTACTTGGCTTTTGAAGGGCCCGTAGCTCAGCCAGGTAGAGTACCGGACTTTTATCCTTGTGGAAGAAATCCGGCTGTCTCGGGTTCAACTCCCGACGGGCCCGTTATGTATTTGGGTTCATATACAAGTGTCGACAATATAATAGAGATACAAAAAAGGAGCTAAAAGAAAAAATGACAGTTAAACTCTCTACAACAATTGATATTACCTTGCAACTAAATATATTATAAGTGAATTAGAAAATTTAATATATCATTGATATTTGTTAATTTTAGAATAAATATGAATCAAATTATTCTTAAATTTCTTAATCTACTTCTCTTTATCCTCATAATATTTCCAGTATTATATATTATCCCTGGCATATTTGCACAAGATCTATCTACTATACAAGATGATATTGAAAAAATAAAAGAGGGATTGGCTAATATTCAAGATATTGAAATTGTAGACAATAAAGTTTTAATTTCACTTCTCCAAGTTGTGATACCATCTGGTTCTGTTGTTTTTACTGGTTTTATTGCAGTGGATCAATATAAAGAATCTCGAAAATTACGAGAACAAGAATTAAATTTGCAAAGACAAAAAATGCTTTTTGATCTAACTAATGAAATAGATAGTTCAGAAAATTCAGAAAAAATGTTCCTTGCTAAAGCTATTCTAGACAATTTATCCTGTAATATCCCTTCATATGATGAAAAATGGGGAAGCTCAAATAAAGAGGTCTTTGACTATTATTCAACACATTATGACCAATTAAATTTAAATCATATCTTGCGTGATCATTATCCACAACCCATAACTGATCCTAAGGAAAAAGCTATAAGACAAAGTTTTGATGCGCTCTTGGATTATTTTTGTAGAATAGAATATATGTACAAAACAAGAATTATAACTGAACAAGAGCTAAACTATTTTCGTTATTATATTTTGAAAATAAAAGATAACAAAGCAGTTATGGAATATCTCAAGAGATATAAGTTTCCATTATCTGATGATTTCATTAATAAGTTAGAAGAATTATCTAAAACTAATAATAATTACCTTTGAAAGGAAAGATTATTATTATTTTAAAATAAATCAATTTTGACAATTTGTTCAATGAAGATCAAACTTATTGTCTAGACGATATTTTGACGATATTAAAGGAATTACCCAAAAGAAATATTGAAAATTCACTCTTTCTGTGGCATAATAAAAATAATTTAATTTGTCTGAAGAGTGTCTAACGGTCTGTCTAATGTTGACGTAAGTGGTACTCGACATCGCCAGTAAAAAGACATTGATGGTGCTGGATTTCCTAAAACGTCCCAACCGAAAAACTTCAATAACAATGTCATTCTTTTCTATTGCTTTAAATTTAACCGTTATATAATTAAGATACAAGATGACGTTTTACTTGCGCTCCAAAAGTTAAGAATTTGAACACGTTTCCTTTGATACATTTTTAAATCTTTTTGAGGACCAGAGGGTTCGAAGTTCTCGTTGGCGTCGTGAACATCCTCTAAAAGAAGGTCTTCGGTCACATTAAGAGAATTGAATTAATTTATGTTCGTAAAAAGCTAAATACAAGGTAGTAGAACCCTACTACATGGAATATTCTACTCCCGAACATCTATTTCAATATGTGTATGAACCCTACTGTTAAAAGATGAACCGGAATATAGATTCTATATCAATAGTCTAATTAAAATGTAAGAGAACTATGCCAAATGCCAATATATTTAGGGAGGAACGAGTCGTGCAACAAGGCAGTATTTGTGGATTATTCTGAATTATTTATATTATTTGATTTAGGTAAAAGATTATTGGTTCGAATCAATATTATGTTATCCGTTTTAGAATGTTATTTATGGATCTTATTTTTTGCTAGATTTTTATTCACATCTATGATATACCTGAATGAATCTTTTTTAATGAGAAATTTTTTTAAATTTCATTGCAACCAAATAAGCTCTTAATTTAATGTAACTCTACGTTTACTAGACTCCTTTTCTTCTTATCATTAATTTAAAATTCTACGGTACTGTTTCAATTATACTAAAGAAACATGTGAAAACAACAATCGATCAAAAAATCTGAGGAATTCCTTATTTTCAATAATATCGTCTCCAAAAATCCCAAAGCTTATTACTTTGCCTTTTCCATATTCCAACTCATAAGCAGCTACAAGAATATTATACATCGATTGAGCTTCATAATCTATTAGAATATTTACGTTAGGATTGGTTATATATTGCTCTTCATGTTGTACATATGAAAATGGATTATTTTTAAAGTCTATATGACATCCTTGACCACAATTGAAGAAGTTGCTGCCTATCCACTCTGAAGTTTCTGTTTTCCATCTTTCCAAAACCGATAACCATGCTTTTTCTCCATCAAAAACCCAACTATGTCCTTGAACAAGAGTAATATCTCCATCAACAGGATTGTAGGCGACTTCTGTATAGAATATATTTGAATTGAATAAAATAAGAATTCCTCCGTTTTCTACAAATCTTTTGAAGTTATCATATTCTTCCTGGGTTACATATTCTTGATGCCCAAGAATCAGGATGTCATAGATATTGTGATTATTATTATCAAAGACTAATCCATAATGCAGATCCTTGTCTGTTAAAAATGAGATATCTATATTGGGTGATGTGGATAAAATTCGGTTTGCAAGAAATTTTAAACCATCAGTTCGTGCATTGAGATAAGCTTCGGTAATGTTTGGAATACTTGCTGTTAACAAATCAAGATCTGTGGTTACAAATTCATTTTCAGAAACTCCTGCATATTTTTTATAAAAAGTGTAAAATGAATGATCTTTGTAATTATCATAAGCAGCCATCGTAAAAGTTGGCATTACGAACGCTATTTTATTACTAGAATCCAATTGAAAAGGAATAATATTTGATATTTCATCTTCGTAGAATGGATTTATTATTTGTCTGTTTTTAATAATTTCTTTCAAATAATAATTCTGAATGGTCATCATTGCTAATTCGCTTTGATCGTAGTCCTTGGTATATAGATCTTCATAACCATCTGATTCATCTTCTTCTTGAGAAAATACATCGAGTTGGAACTGACTTATCATAAAGAACAATAATGTTATTGTTATTGCTAGCAGAGATTTTGTGAGCTGCACTAAAAAAATAGTGAAATTTAATTTAAATACTTAATTTAGGATTACTCTGTATATATTTCAGGTACTTTTTATGCTACTAAAGTTATTATCCTTTTTCATAAACAATTTTTTTATATTGATCGCATTTACTTGATTAGTTTTGATTATTGTTATAATTTTAGAAACCCGAAAAGTGCAAAAATGTTTATCCAAGAACCGATGACAAAAACATAAAGATATACATTCTACCACAACCATTCAGATTATTTACTGGACTAGAATTATCAGAATTTGAATTAATTTTCAAAGAAATTGAATCCAGATATCGACAGTACTGGATAAATAGTCTCTCTAGAAGGAAGAAGAGAAGAGTAAAGCCAATATGTAGAAGTGGTAGGCACTTTAATTATCCAGTAGGGATATATTGCTTATAGTTTTGGTGTACTGTAGATTAAACATATTACATACACTTTCTGGATTGCTGTTTGACTTGGACCCGTAATGTATATAGAGACATAATATAGACATACAGAACCACTAGTTAAATATTCCAAAACTTAATTTAAATTTCGCTCTTGATGATGATATAAGTACACAATCATCAACTGAATCTGGTTTTAAAAAATTCGAGTTGATATATAGTACTACAAATAGTAAAGTTGACAGGCAAAAAGCATACGAATTCATGTTCGAAGTCCAAAGAAAAGGTATTATTTGTGGATATATAAGTTCAATACAGCCTTTTCATTATCCCCGTTTATATTGTCTATAATAAGTTTAGGATTATTAGAAATATCTTCAGGGAATGAATATTGAAATGCAAATGCACCAAAAGAAGATTTTTGATTTTCTGTATAAATTATCTTATTTTTATCCTCTACTACAAAATCAAAACTAGAATGTCTTACCAAATCTCCTATTTTAGGATCTTGTAAATTCATAATAAAATTAATAGGAGTTGATGGAGTTATTAAGGAAGGATTCCAAGAAATTTGAACTAAAAATTTTTCGTTAGATGTTAAAATATCTAAGGGAAATTGTGGTTTCTCTATGGTATATAATTTAAATGAAGTAGGAATTTGGTTATTAGTAATATCAATATCTTGGGAGATTTGTCGAGATAATTGGTCCAATTGATCTTTATTTAGAACTAAATGAATAATGCGTGAATTTAGATCTGAATAGTCATCTATGATCAGGGATCTTGTTGGAAGATTCTTTTCAAATATCAAACCGCCATAACTATTAGTATTAGAAAGGTCAAGTAGTTTTGGTATTACAAATTCAATGTGCAAGTAATCCATTTGTTGTATGTATATCGGGTTCCAATTGAATGGCATTTCAAATGCTAATGTATTATTTTCCTTAATATAGTTAATATTTCTTAAAGAATCATAATAACTTTTAATTATACCATTGTTTTTTTCTTCAGTGGTGTCTTGTATGTTGAAGTAATGATCTTCACCTATACTTATGAATAAGTCAACTACTATATCATTTTCTAATGCTAAACCTCCACTTGGTTTTTTAAAAGTAATAGATAGATGATATAAACCACCCTGTGAGAGAATTTTACTTGTTATTTCAAATCTATCATTTTGTTTGATATTTTGTATACAATCTATAGAATTTACTTGAACACCATTCTTAGAAATAATAGCCTCAGTTATGTTTATTGGAATAAGTTTAGAATTAAAAAGACCATCGCTAGATTTGATACATAGATTTAAAAATAATTCTTTATCTGAGAAAATTTTTATATCATAATCCAAATCAGAGATTGTTTGATTAGTCAACTGGTCATAAATCCTTAATAAAAATTTTGGATCAGTATAATCAATAGAGTTATTAATATATGCAGGCTCTAATTTTGCTTCTACTACAATTTTTTTACCAGGCACATCAACTGGATTGGAAATATCTGTACTAAGACCATGTCCATTAACTTGGATATAAGAAATTTTAAAGAGGATTAAAAATATGAATATAAAAATACCAATAGAATTCATTTTTAAATAATGAATAAGATAAAAACAACGATATTAATAAATTTCGAAAATATCAGTCTAGAATATGTATTTGTATATAAAAAGTTCTAAAATAAAAAATATAAAAATGATATATTTACAATAAGAAAAAAATCACCTATCTATACGTAAGGAAACAAGTCTTTAAAATTTGTGGAATAAAATTTTTAACATTGTAATTTTTTTATTAATTATTCTTAAGAAATAAATAACAAAATAGAGGCAAAAATGCCTCGCAACCCGACGGGCCCGTAGTTTTCTCGGCCCCATCTCCTTCTTATTTTCAACATCTTTTTAAATTTGAAGTTATAATCCAAACATTGAATGTATGAAGCTGTGCTAACTGCTTTATTGAGAAGTATTTCACAGACTCGATATTAACAAACATATTAAAGATTTGGTAGAAAGCTCTAAAAAAGATATGGAGAAACCTTACTGGTCAACTTATATTAATTCACAGGATGGTTTTAAAATTAGTTGCCATCTCACAGATGATCTATAACAGAGGTATATCTTTTGTCAAGTATATACATTAAACTTCATCCAAATCATCTATCGGAAATCTAAGTGTAGATTTTATCAATTTTACTATAGGAATATAAATTGATTGAGTGTTATTACCAATATTATCTATAAAGTTGAAGTCTCCTGTCATTTTATTTAATTCAATAAACCTCTTATTTGGTTTATCTTGAATTACATGATAATGAGAAATAACGCCTCCAACTATTCCTGTGTGAATAAACAGTATTTCTTTATTTTGATATGTAATATTATAAAGTAATGGGGTTATAGTCATAAAGGATTGCGATGTATAGAGTACAACACTTAACATATCTTTAAGATTTTCGTATTGTAAATATGTCGTAAACCATTCAGCTTGTGACATATAATAAGTAATGTCAGAGGTTTATTTTATACTTATGATAATCCTCTTCGTTTTTGAATTTTTTATATTATTTGATAAATTATTATAGAATTTGGTGTTTTCCTCTTTTTGGGGAAAATATTGAAGGTTACTATATTTAATAACATCTGAAATATCTGATATTAGGATTTTTAATTAACAAATTATAAATATAATTTTATTTGGAATCTGGTTTTTCGTACATCTAATTTAATCATCGTATTTTTATTTTATGTATTTAAGTTATCGTTATTTCTCTTTTTGTAGTTTTTTCTGTAAATCATACTGCCAGTCAAACATGGAAACACTCTTTGTCAGTTTAGTAGTATTATCCTTAACTATTATTTGTCCCATATTTCCATGCTCTTCCTGAAATCCATGACTGTGGAACAAGTAACTGCCAGGATATCTCCATTTTGTTTCTATAATAGCTGCATCACCGGGATCGACTCCAATTGTTTGAGCTTGGTATGGCAAATTAGAAGTCAGTCCTGATGGATATACATCAGATATGGTACTGTGCAGATGCAATGGGGATAATATAGTAGATCCCATATTGAAAA
>Ga0310902_10000223_pt1 | contig 14720 bp, 11 predicted proteins | sample C24D3metaG_FD_203748 | JGI IMG/M metagenome (GOLD analysis project Ga0310902, IMG submission 203748) | Lab incubated soil microbial communities from West Virginia University Organic Research Farm, Morgantown, WV, United States - C24D3 | ecosystem: Environmental > Terrestrial > Soil >...
CCGGCAACGACTATCCGAACAATGGCGTCAGCGGCAACAACCAGGGCAAGGCGACCCCCGAAGTCGGCAAGACGCTCCTGCAGATCAAACTCGATCTCGCGCTCGCGCAGATCAAGCGCATGAACGCCGGCAGCGAGCCTCCGGTCGCCGCCGCGCAGGCACCGCAGGGTGGTGGCGGCGGACGTGGCGGCCAGGGCGGCGGTCAGCGTCAACAGACCGCGTCACTCGAGCCGACGATGAATACCGCACCGGCGTCGATGACGCCGACCAAGGCGCCCGACACCGTCTTCATCGACGAACTGACCTGGGAAGAAACGCGCGATGCGATGAAAGGGGGCAAGACTGTCTTCATCGTCCCGACCGGCGGCACCGAGAAGAACGGCTACCACATGGTCATGGGCAAACATAACTTCATTGTCGCGCACGCGGCCAATCTGATGGCGCGCCGGCTGAAGAACGCGCTCGTCGCGCCGATCATCCAGTACGTGCCCGAGGGCGATCCCGATCGCCAGAACCCCGGCGCCATCTCACTGCCGTCACCGGCGTACGACATGCTGCTCGATGCCGCCGCGCGCAGCCTGAAGGCGCACGGGGCGACCGAGATCCTCTTCATTGGCGACAGCGGCGGCAATCAGCAGGGCATGCGCGATGTGGCCGCCAAGCTGAACGAGGAATGGAAGAGCGGAGGCCCGAAGGTCTATGCGCTCACGGACTATTACGAAGGCGGCCGCGAGCACTATCGCGCGTGGATGGAAGCGGCGTTCGGCTACACCGACGACATCATCGGCAGCCACGCCGGCATCAGCGACACGTCGCAGATGCTGCACGTGAAGCCGACGGGTGTGCGCAAGGACATGATCAAGCCGTGGGGCGGCCCGAAGGATTCGGGCGTGTCCGGCGACCCGATGAAGGCCACCGCCGAGATCGGCCGCATGGGCATCGAATACAAGATCAACGCGGCGATTAATCAGTACAAGTTGTTGAAGAATCCCCCTCAGCGCAGGGGGCAATAGCTAACCTCTACTAGGGTTTGTACAGCGTCGGCCCAGGCGGATCCGTCCGCTTGGCGCCCGCCTTCACCCACGTGTCGTAGCGCATCCGCAGCGTCTTCACCGGATTCGCGCTTTCACCCTTCTTGATGTCGTTGTCGCCAACCGCGATGTAGGCGAAGTACTTGCCGTCGTTGTGCGTGACGCCGATCTGATCGTCCTTGTTGGCAATCGCGATGTAGGCAACATGCGACGTCTTGTTGTCGCACGGCACGAAGTCGAGCGGGTTATTGCCGCAGTTGCAGCGATGATCGCCGCCGTTGGCGTCGGCGGCTTCCATCGCGGCCATCACGTGATCGGCGAGCGTGCCCTTCGCGCGCGTGAAGGCGAGCGCCGCCTGAAACACGACCTGGTCGCCGAGGAGCGTATTGCCCTGGACCTGGTAGTAGAAGTCGCCATACTGACCGCCAAAATAGAGCGACGATCGTGAGTTGCCGCTGCCGTTGAAGCCGGCGCGGTTGTTCTGCGGCGTGATCGTCTTGCCGTTCGGGATCGAGACGATGCCGAACTGCCGGCGCTCGACGTTCGGATCCTTCTTCAGCATTTCGATGATGTCGGCCGGCGGAGTGCCTTTCTTGATTTCGTCATAGACCAGCATCTGATTTTCGCGCGTGTTGTCGACGCCGGCCTGGCAGGCGGCGACGCCGACGCCGGGCACGATCACCGCCTGCACGTCCATCAGGTCACGCGCGCCATTCGGCTTGCGCGCGGGAAAGCCTTCCTGCCGGACGCAGGTTGACGACGCGATGATGACCTGCCCGGTCTTTGCATCGATCGCAATCACCGACCAGGTCGCGAACGCCGGCGCCGCGGCGCCAAGCAACAGCGCCAACGCGAGAACGAGCTTCTTCATGTGTGGCTCACTCTTTTGTGTTTTGTAATTCGTTATTCGTCATTCGTTATTTCTTTTGCAACAGGAATCGCTGAACCCGGCGACCCGTCGAAGCCTCGCCGACGTACAAGTTGCCCTGGTTGTCGATGCTCATGCCGTGCGGGCGCAGGAACTGCCCAAGCTGGCGCCCGCCGCGGCCGAATTCACCGACGATCTCCAGATCCGATCGGCGCAGGATCCACACCTTGTGATTGGTGCCGTCGGCGACGTAGAGCCACGTCTGCTGCGCATCCGGCGACAACACGGGGACGAACGCCGATCCCGATGACAGCGTCGCCGGCGCGATCACTTTTTCGGCGAGGAACTTGCCCTGGTGATCGAACACCTGGACGCGATTGCCGCGGCGATCAGCGACGTAGATCTTGCCGTCGTTCGATCCGGTGATGCCGTGCGGCGTCGAGAACTGCTTCGGCAGCGCGCCGCTCATCATCGTCTTGGGGTCGAATTTGTCGGTGTCGTCGGGAACGTTTCCATACGCGCCCCAATGACGGAGGTACTTGCCATTGATGTCGAACACGATGACGCGGCGATTGCGATAGCCGTCGGAGATGAAGACTTCGTTGGATTTGGGATCGACCCAGATGCCCGACGGTCCGCCGAGTAAGTGCGTGTCGGCGCTGCCGCCGGTCTTCTCGTACTCGCCGAGCGTCAGCAGCAGCTTGCCGTCGCGCGAGAACTTCATCACGCGATGACGGTTGTAGCTGCCGATCCAGACGTGGTCCTGGTGATCGACGAAGATGCCGTGCGGTTCGCGCGGCCAGTTGCTCATGTCGTCGTAGGAGCCCTGGCCCCAGCCCTGCACGAGTTTGCCCAGCTGATCGAATTCCAGCACCGGGGGCGCGGCCTTACAGCAGGTGCCTATCTGCCCAGGCTTCTCTTTGGGAGCGGCGGGCGCAGCCGCACCGCCGCGGCCGCCACCAGGCGCAGCAGGAGCGACGACATTCCACGGCTCTTCGTAAAGCTCTTCTTCGGTCAGCGTCTCCGGAAGATGCGTGACCCAGACGTGCTGTTTCGCGTCGACGAAGACCCCGGTGACCGCGCCCATGATCCAATGGTTGGGCATTTCCTGCGGCCAGGCCGGATCGACCTTGAACGTCGGCGCATTGGCGGCGGGCTTCGCTTGTTCGGCAGCCGGACGGCCGGCGGCCAGAAGAACGATCGCTGCGAACGCAGCAGCGGAAAGGAGTCTCGTGCGGACGTTGTTCATGCGCGGAAAAATACCACGCCGGCCCCCGTACGAGTTGTCTTCAAGCGTCTACAGATTATTCCGATCGCAGGGCAGTGGTCGGATCGACGCGGGTCGCGCGTCTGGCGGGGATGGCCGCCGCCAGGAGGCCGATCGCCGCCATGCTGATGGCCGCAATCGCAAACGCCGCAGGATCGAGCGCGGAGACTTCAAACAGCAGGCTGCGAGTGGTGCGGGTCAGGAGAAAGGCGCCGATCAGTCCACAGCCGAGGCCCACGACGATCGTTGCCGACACGTGCTGGAGAATCTGCTTCACCACGTCGCGCGACTCGGCGCCGAGCGCCATGCGAATGCCGATCTCGCGCCTTTGTTGCGATACCGCGTGCGAGACGACGCCGTACAGCCCGAGAGCCGCGAGCAATGCCGACAGTGCCGCGAAGATGCCTATTAACCAGGCGGGCTCCTTCATGCCCGACAGGCTGAGCCCGCGCAGCTCCTCCACGGTGCGCACATCGGCGAGCGCGACCCGCGAATCGACGCGGCGCAACGCTTCACGAATCGAGGGAACGAGCGACGCGCTGCCGGCGCGCGTGCGCACGGACAGCTTGTTCCAGAGGATGGGCGCCTGCGCGATCGGCACATACGCGATGCCGAGGACGTCCGCGCGCAGATCACTCTGGACGCGCTCGTTCTTCACGATGCCGACGATCGTCATCAGCGTGCGCGAAGTGGAGGAGCCGTAGCCGATCGCGGGGAGGTCCACGGCCTGCCCGACGGGATCCGTCATGCCGAACCTGACGTTGAGATCCTTGGCGAGCGCCTCGTTGATCAGCGTCACGTAGGCCGATCCGATTCGATCGGCCCTGCTGAAGCCTCGTCCCCTGACGATCTCGAGACCCATCGTCTGGAAATAGCCTGGATCGGCGCGCTTGAAGCGTACCAGGAGCCGCTCGTCGCCCGTCGCGGGCGTTCGCAGATTCTCTCCGCCGGTGCCTTCGAGCGGAACATCGCCGGCGATGGAGGCGGATTCGACACCGGGAATCGCCTGCACTTCGTCGACCAGGCGATCGTAAAAGCCGATGACCTGACTAGCGGTCGGATACTTGTCGCGCGCGATGTCGATCGACGCCGTGACGACATTCGGAGCGCGCACGCCGGTGTCCACCATCTGCAGGCGCATCAGGCTCTTGAACAGCAGCACCGATCCGCAGATCAACACGAGCGACACCGCTACTTCGGCGCCGACAATCAGGCGGCGAATTCCGTCGTGACGCCCCGAGGACCCTCGCGAGCTGCTGTTGAGCGCGTCGGCGGCCGACGCCGACGAGAGTCGCAGCGCAGGCAGCAGGCCGACAACGGCCGACACGGCGAGCGCAATCGCCGAAGCGAATACGAGCACTCGCAGGTTGAGCTCCACGGTGGCGGTGAATGGAATCGTTCCCGGCAGCAACGGGATGGCCGCCTGGATCATCACCGCGGCGAGTCCGACGCCGGCGATGCCGCCGAGCAGGCCGAGCACGACGCTCTCGGTAAGGAGCTGCGCGATCAAGCGGCCGCGGGTCGCGCCGAGTGCGGCCCGCAAGGCGATTTCCTTCTGGCGCGCGGCGCCACGGGCGAGGAGCAAGTTGGCGAGATTGGCGCACGCGATCAGCAGGACCAACACGACGGCGCCGAGGGCGACGTAGAGAGATCGCCGCAAGGTGCCGTCGATGAGCGCCGCATCGAACGGCTCGACGATCACACCCCAGTCCTGTTTCCACTGCGGTATCAGGTCTTGAATTGCCGCTCGGGCCGCGAGCATGTCGAGCTCGGCGTCGGCGATCGAGACGCCCGGCTTCAGCCGGCCGATGGGACTCAGAAAATGCGAACCGGCTTCGAGCTGTTCGGCGGTCAGAGCCAGCGGCTTCCAGAAGCTGACGAAGGCCATGCGTGCGCGCCGGCGATCGCGATCGAGCGCGCCCGGAGGCATCACGCCGATCACACGGAACGGCACGCCATCGAGACGAACTTCGCGGCCGAGAATGGCGGGATCGCCGCCGAAGCGCTGTTGCCACGCCGCGTGGCTGATCACGAGCACGTTCTCCGCGCCGGGCCGATCTTCTTCCTCGCGAAACGTGCGCCCCAGCATCGGCGCGATCCCGAACACGGCAAAGTGGTTGGCGGAAACTCTGCGGCCCTGCAGCCGCACCGGTTCGCCGCCGATCTCCGCCGTCGCGTTGACATCGACTTCGGCCGAGAACGCTTCAAACGTGCGCAGCCGGCGCCTCAACTCGGTGAAGTTGAGGGCCGTGGTCGAATTGGTCCCGGTGGGCGGCTTTTCCCACATGCGGACAATCCGCTCGGGGTTGGGGAAGGGAAGCGGTTTCAGCAACACTGCGTCGACGAGGCTGAAGATCGCCGTATTGGCGCCGATGCCGAGTGCGAGCACCGCGACGGCGATGATCGCGAACAGCGGTTCCCGCCGCAGCGATGCCAGGCCGTACCGCGCGTCCTTGATCAGGTTTTCGAGCCACCGAGCGCTGCGATCGTCTCGGTGGACTTCCTTCATTTGGTCGATGCCGCCGAATTGGCGAAGTGCCTCGCGGCGGGCCTCGACAGGATCGAGCCCGCGCCGGCGAGCATCGTGCTCAGCAAGCTCGAGATGCGCGCGCACTTCATCGTCGAGTTCGCGCTCGAGACGGTTGGCGCCGAAGAGGGCCTTGACGCGGGCGAGCCGCCTTCGCGTCATCATGCCTTGGCCCCGAGGATACGCGCGACGAGCGCCGCTGCCTGCTCCCAGTTTGTGACTTCGACGTGCAGTTGTTTCGCGCCCGCTTTTGTCAGCGAATAGACCTTCACCTTGCGGTTCGTTTCGGAGACCCCCCATTTGGTGCTGATCCAGCCCTGTTGCTCGAGGCGCATCAGCGCCGGATAGATCGAGCCCTGGCTGAGGCGCAGCGTCCCGGACATCTGTTCGATCCGGCGGGCAATGCTGTACCCGTGCATCGCGCCCATGGTGTCGAGCGTCTTCAGGACCAGCAGGTCAAGCGTGCCGTAGGGGAGGTCGGTTTTTGATTTCGACATGTCGATATTCGACATATTGAGGGGTTAGACGGCGGAGATCAAGAAAAGGTTCGTGCCGGCTACTTCGCGACGAGACGCCAGAACTGCGGCTCGCTGATGATCACGATGCGGTGCCCCTTCTCACGCAGCCGCTTGATCTCGATGAGCTTGCGCCCGGCGTCCCGGCCTGCCGCCTGGAGCGCGTTCGGCCTGCCGCGCACGACCACTGTGGTTTTGATCGAGGGCATGCCGTGGATCGTCGCGCCTGCCTTGCGCGCCGCTTTGGCGAGCTCGCGGCGCACCTTCGAGAAGATGCCGGTGAACGCCAGGTGCGCGCCCTTCAAGGTGCGGAGCGCGCCGGACTCGAGCGTGGCCGGCGGATGCGAAAGCGCATCGATCAATTCGTCGGCGCTCTCGTAGCGCTTGCGGCGCTCGCCGATGCAGCGATAAATGATCTCTTTCAGGTGATCGGAACAGGGTAGCTTGCGTACCTCCGGCGCGCGGACGCGAGTGCTCGCATCGCCCTTGATTAGCATCCCCAGCAACTGCCCGACCTGATACACGTCGTCACGCGCCTGCCACTTCGGCGCCGCGCCGGCGAAGATGTCGCTCGGCGCCATCAGCGGGTTGAGCGTGCGGGCGGTGATGCCGCGCTTGTCGCGCTGCTGGCGCACGATGCCGAAATCGCCGAGCTTCAACTTGGCGCCGTCGCAGACGAACACGTTCAGCGGCGTCAGATCGCGGTGGAGCAGCTGGCCGCGATGCAGCTGGCCGAGGACCTGCAGGATGCCGGCGATCTCCCGGCGGGCGATGGTCTCTTTCCAGCGGCGGCTGGTGCGCCGCAGGTACGCGCTGAGGTCGCCTTGCCGCGCGTACTCGAGGGCAAGACAGTAGAGGGGCGAGCCCCACTCGCTCGTGACGACGAACGCGTCGTAGATCGCGATCGCGCGCGCGTGACCGTCGAGGAGCTGGCCGAAGTACGCTTCGCGGATCCACGCATCGATCCGCGTGCTGACCTTGATGCAGAGCACGGCGGGAACCGTGCGCGATCGTCCCTGTCGCCGCGCGGTGTAGACCTGCCCGTATCCACCTTGACCGATCAGCCGATCGATCCGGTAACTGAGCCGCGATTCGGCGCTGGCGATCTCGTCGCCGCGCTGGAGCAAGGGCGCGCGCTCCGCGCGGATCGATGCGGTGCGCGTCCGCGTTGTCCGGCTTGTCGTGTTGCGATTCACAAATGGCCGTGCGTCGCCGCGACGTCGTAATGCACGGCCTTTGTGTCGTAGCGGGACAAGTGCTGCTTGCGCTCGGGCGGAATGACGGCGGTCTCGTAATCGGCGCCGGTCAACGCCTTGATGTCGTCGATCGAGTCGAAGAACAGGATGGTGACGAATTCGATTTCGCTGCCGAGATCGCGCCGCAACAACTGACTGCCGCGATAGCCCTTCTTCTTGCTCACGCCGGGAAGGAGTTCGGGCTTCAACATCGCTTCATAGGCGTCCGCGTGCCCGCGCGTCGAACAGTAGCCGTGCCACATCCTCGCAACCATTCGTCTATTCTCGTGAAAAAGGGTCGGGACCATTTTTCTACCGGGCGAAATACCCGGACCGCGCCTTGACCGTAAGTGCAGGTTGCGCAGGCACTTGCACGGTAACCGCGTGCCAGCCGTTGCCGGTCACGCCGTTTGGCGAATAGCGAAGCACGTAGCTCCGACGGAATTCCTCGAGGATCTGCGCGAACGTGCGGACGGCGGGGTCGCCCAATCGCGAACGATGCGAATCGCCGCCGGTTCGTGTCGCGCTCTCGGCGACGAAATCTACTTCTCCCGCATCGGTCGGCGTGCACCATGCGGGAACACTGAGCTGATCGAAGTCGCCCTGGTTGCTCACGTAGATCCAATGCAGTACGGCTTCCGAACGTCCGCTCGCATCGAGGACACGAGCGCCGTCGAGGAGGCTGCCGCAATCCTGCCCGTCTGTCATCGCCACGATCAGATGCCGTCGCCCCGCCGCGGGCGTGTGCGTCAGAGCGACGAACAATGCGTCGTAGACGAGCGAGATGCCCGGAACCGCTTTCATGTCGAGCGCGATCGGATTGCCGGCGCGTTGCCAGGGTACCGGTGTGTCCACCGAAAGGCCGATTGTGAGCAAACGAAATTGATCGTCGGGCCGCAGCATTTTTGCGATCGAGATCACATTCGACTTCATGTGATCGAGGGAACCGGCGGTGCTGCCGCTCGTGTCCATGAAAAGCGTGACGTCGAGCGGTACTGACTCGATGGTCACCGCGTCGATCGATTGCGTCACGCCGTTGTCGGTCAACCGGAAGTCCGCGGCGCTGAGATTTACGACCGCTGCATTATTTCGCTTAACAGACGCACTTATTGCTACTGACTCGGTCTGTGCGCGGAAAACGGCCTGTTCCCTGGCAGGTGTGGTTGCTGCAAGCGATGCCAGGATCGCAGAAAGTAAAAATAGACCCGACCCCCTTTTCACGGCAGCGCCTTTCGCATCGCGGCCTTTAAATCGGGCCAGCGCATGAAACTGCCGTAACCCATCAGGCGGCCAGGATCGGCGGCGACGGGCTTGCGGCCAAACACCCGCTCGATCGCCGACACCGCTGCATCGCGATCGTCGCGCATGAACTGCAGGCTGGTGAGCGCGACGGTCGCCGATTCGGCATCCGGGACGATCTCGAGCGCGCGTCGATACGCAAGCATCGCGTCGTCGGCTCGCTGCAACCCTTCGAGCGCACGGCCGGCGTTGAAGCCGGCGAGATACTTCATCGACGTCTCGTTCGCGATTGGCTGGGCAGATTCGAAGGCGCGCAGAGCCGAGGCGTAATCACCAACACTGAAGTGCACGAGGCCGATGCGAATCCATGCCTCAGGCGCCACAACCGCGATCGAGGTCAACGGCTCCAGCGTCACCAGCGCTTCGAGCTGCGGCGCGCGCGTCCGCCGCGCCGGCGCATCGCCGCCGTCCCGCTCGACGTTGCGCATCGGCTCGCTGTCACGCCCCCACGACCATGCGACCACGCGCGACAGCTGAAACTGCGGATCGTCTGGGAATCGTTCGAGCGCGTGCATCAAGTGGGTTGCCGGCGGCCGCTCGTTGGCCTTCATCGGACGATCCGTCACCGGCTTCTGATGCGGCAGGCGCGGAGAGAGACCAAGCAGCCACTGCCGGGCACGCGCACGTCCCGCCAAGGCGTGCGAAGCGGCATGCCACGCACGCTCGAACTCAGTTGGCCTGGCGGTTGCGCGCAGCCGCACGCACGTCCATTCGATCAAATCAGAGAAGCGGCCCCAATCGGACTCGAGCCGAGCGGCAGTGACCTCGAGCAGGAACGCGGCGGCTGCGGCACTCCGCGCGTCGATGCGCGCCGGATCCTGGTTGACCCACACCGGCGAGTCCTGCACGAACCGCAGGCGGAACGGTCCCAGGTCTGACAGGCCGGCCGCCCGGGCAACCGCCTCGTCGCGGCCGCCCTTGTAGTACGTGTCGAGCATTCCCGTCACATCGACACCTGGCGCCTGCGCGTGGAGCGCCGGCGCGAGCGCGATCAGCAGGGCGATCGCGGCGCACGTAATCCGGGCCATTCGCTCCTGAGACGAGCGGGGCCATCTAAAAGTTGCCGTAGAATCCTCCAAGCTAGGAGCATCCCATGGTCCGTCCGTTTGCCGGAAGTGTCGCCGTCGCCGTCGTCGCCTGCATTGCCTGGGGATCCGCCCAACAGAAGGCGCCGGTGGACGATGCGGCGCTGCGATCGGTGGAAGGGCGCAACCAGGACTGGCTGTCCTATGGCCGCGACTATTACGAGCAGCGATTCAGCCCGCTCGATCAAATCAACGACAAGAACGTGGGCCAGCTGGGGCTCGCGTGGCAATTCGAGACGGCCACCAACCGCGGCCTCGAGGCCACGCCCCTCGTCGTCGACGGCGTGATGTACGCGACAGGCTCGTGGAGCGTCACCTACGCGATCGACGCTCGTTCCGGCAAGCAGCTCTGGAAGTACGACCCGGAAGTGCATCGCAAGTACGACAACATTGCCTGCTGCGACGTCGTCAATCGTGGCGCCGCGTTCTACAAGGGGCGGGTCTACGTCGGCGTGCTCGATGGCCGGCTCGCGGCGATCGATGCGGCGAGCGGCAAGGTGGCGTGGCAGACGACGACGGTCGATCAAAAGCAGCCGTATACCATCACGGGCGCCCCGAGAATCGCGAAAGGCAAGGTCATCATCGGCAACGGCGGCGCCGAGTACGGCGTGCGCGGATACGTGTCCGCGTATGACGCGGAGACGGGCAAGCTCGCGTGGCGTTTCTACACCGTGCCGGGCGATCCGTCGAAGCCGCAGGAGAACAAGGCGCTCGAGCGCGCGCTGCCGACCTGGAAGGGCAGCGACTGGTGGAAGTACGGCGGCGGCGGCACCGTGTGGGATTCGATCGTCTACGATCCCGAGCTGAATCTGCTCTATGTCGGCACCGGCAATGGATCGACGTGGAACCGCCACGTCAGAAGTCCCGGCGGCGGCGACAATCTCTATCTCGCCTCGATCCTTGCGATCAACCCGGACAACGGCGAGCTGGTGTGGCACTACCAGACGACGCCAGGCGACACGTGGGATTACACCGCCGTGCAGCCGATGATGCTCGCGGATCTGACGATCGGCGGCCGCCAGCGCAAGGTGATCATGCAGGCGCCGAAGAACGGCTTCTTCTACGTGATCGATCGCGCGACCGGTGAACTGCTCTCAGCCGACAAGTACGTCGAGGTGAACTGGGCCTCCCACGTCGACATGAAGACCGGCCGTCCCGTTGAGATTCCCGGCGCCGACTACAAAGACAAGGGCGCCTACATTCGCCCTGGCCCGCTTGGCGGCCACAACTGGCAAGCGATGTCGTTCAGCCCTAAAACCGGACTCGTCTACCTGCCTGCACAGGACAATGGCCGCTACTTCGAGCAGGGCAAGATGAACCCGGCCGACTTCAAGGCGATGCAAGGCGATCCGACGCAGGGTCCGTTGCCATACAACCTCGCGCTTGGCTCGATCGATCGCAAGGCGGAAGCCTACGACATTCCGTACAAAGGCCGGTTACTCGCATGGGATCCGGTCGCGCGCAAGCCGAAGTGGACGGTGGAGTACGGCGCGTACTGGAACGGCGGCACGCTGGCAACGGCCGGCAATCTTGTCTTCCAGGGTACCGCCGCCGGCGACTTCATCGCCTACAACGCAACTACCGGCGAGAAGCTCTGGTCGTCCTGGGCGACGACCGGCGTCGTCGCGCCGCCGATCACCTACGCGATCGACGGGAAACAGTACGTGTCGGTGATGGCGGGATGGGGCGGCGCATTTCCGAAAAAGCACGTGAGCTACGGACGCTTGCTGACGTTTGCCGTCGGCGGCACCGCCGCACTCCCTGCAAGGCCGCGCGAGCGCACGGTCACGGCGATCGCGAGCAACGCCACCCCGCAACAGATCGCCGCCGGAGGGAAGTTGTATGCCACCTATTGCGTGCGCTGCCACGGCGGGGCAACGGTCCTGCCCGATCTCCGGCGGTCGACGCCGGCGGTGCTGGCGGGACTCGAAAAGATTCTCGACGGCGCGCTGGTGGAACGCGGCATGCCGCGCTTCGCGGAGCTCGATAAGCCGGCGATCGCCGAGCTGCGGGCATACTTGCTGGAGGAACGGAAGAAGCTCGCCGCCGAGAAGTAATCGCGATTTCGTCGCAGGTGCTATCGGCGTTTGGCAGCCTCATAGATGCTTGCCGTTCCGCCGCCAACGGCGGCGCCGACCAGCGCTCCTTTCTTGCCCTTGAGCGCGCCTCCGACTCCCGCGCCCGTGGCGGCCGACCCGGCGATCATCAGCGCCGACTTCGTCTTCGAACGCCGCGGCGCGCGGTCCACTCTTGCGGCGCGAGCCGTTACGCAGCGCGCGACGAGTTGCGTCCCGTTGTCGACACGCCGTTGCTCCATCACCGCGCGCTGTCCGGGCGCGCATTCGATGACCACCGCGGGCCGATCGTCATTCGCGTATCGATAGCTCTGTGCCGAACTGACCGCCGGTGCGCACATCGTTCCGAGTGCGACGAAGCTGACGGCGATGATCTTCGCGCGGTTCGCATCCATGGCATTCACTCCTCGCGCGCGGGGGGTCGCACGGCGCTATGGCGCGGCATCTGAACCTGAATGCTTCAAGGAGCGTGCCGCCCAGAAACGGCGCACGAATCGCGCAAACGGCGGAATCGCGTGCTCGTGAGCGGAATACTGATGAGCCGAGAATAGAACAGCGAATTAGTTCCGCGGCGAGTCCTGTTGAGACGGACTAGCGGTTCGGCGCGATCTTATTGCCGATCTGCAGATCCCATCCCATCGCATCCGGCACGTGGAAACTCTCGAGCGTGCCGGTCATGTCGGGCCGCGGCTCGCGCGCGCCGTCCTTGGTGGTGTAGCAAACATCGCGCTTCTTGAGCTCTTCGCGAACCCGCTCGGTATTCCAGTTCGCGATGCCAAAGCTGATGTGACCGATCGCCGCGGTCACGCCGTTGGCCGGCTTTTTAATCGCCGCCGCGGCCGCTGCATCACCGCGAGCGACAGCGCGCGCCTCGGCATTGCCGCGGATGATCGCGCCGCCGATGTCGCCGATCTGCACCGAGACCTGCGACCCGTTGCCGGGACGCACGCTCCAGCCGAGCAGCGCCTGGTAGAAAGCCGCGCTGCGGCGGAAGTCCGGGACTTCAAACGAAATGTGATCGAGATAGAGCGTCTCCCAACCCGTCGGCGCAAACGGCGCCGGCGCCGTAAGCTTGCCGGTGGCCGGCGTCTTTCGGCGATTCGCGCGTGTGCCGTTCGTGATGATCACGTCGAAGCCGTCGGGATCCTTGACGCGGAACGCCTTGTAGTCGCCGTGATGATCCGCGATCGGATGCAGTCCGCGCTTCTCGAGCGCGGCCGTGACGTGATCGGTGTCCCATTGATCGATGCCCCAGGCATAGCCGTCGAATACGGCCTGCACGGGCGGACGATTCACGCCGAGGCCCGCATCGGTGATCGCGGCGGGAGGAGGCGCGGCTAGTCCGCCGCGAATCAGGATGCCGCCTGAGTTCTCACCGATATCAAGCATCGCCTGCTTGCCATCGTCGCTGCGTACCTTCCATCCCATCAGCGTGGAATAAAACGCCGCGGCTTTCTTGTAATCGACGCATTGATAGTTCAAGTGATCGAGCCACACTGTTTTCCAACCGGTCGATTCGAACGGAGGGACCAGCGGAGTAGTGTCGCGCGGCGCCTGGTTGCCGCGTGCGGCTGGTTCCTGTGCGAACGCCGGCGCGGATGCGGCGGCAGCGACGGCCTGCAGGAAGAGTCGGCGGGAGATGTTGGTCACGAGCGGCTCCTTGTGAGCTGCATCCTACTCCAACGCCACAGAATGGACGGTGGCCCGGCCCTGACAGCCACGTCCGCGACGGGGACGCTTCAGCGCCGGGAGGTATTCCAGTGTTGAAGAGCGGTCAGCGGTCCTCGGATGGGCCGTCGCGGCCGTCGCCTTGATCGTGGCCGGCGTGCTGTTCGTGACCCGGCGCAAAGCGCAGGTTCTCCTCGTCGGCCTGTGACTGACGCAAGCGGGTTGGAGCGGACGTCCCCCGGACTGGCATCGTCCAGAAATTGTGGAACCCGCCTGCCGTGCGCTCGACATAGACCAGGAGTCGTCCGTCTGGAGAGATGTCTTGCGGTTCCTGCAGGTACGAGCCCGTCGGCATCATCAATTCGTCGAGGCCGGTGCGCAGGAGCGGGTCGCCGAACTCACGGCAAATGGCGAACGCCGCGACGGCAAACTCGCAATCCTTATCACCCCGGCGGGGACGATCGACGACAAGCAGGAGGACGCGCTCCTCGATCGCCTGGATCGCGGACATGCGGAGTTGCGGGCGATTGTCGGGCGGCATCCGTGGCAGGTCATGCGTGCCGAAAAGATCACCTACTACGTCAGCCCCGATCGGTTTGTCGCTCACGCATCGGGCCGCGGTGCGGTCTTCATTCCCCTCGTGCGACTGCAGGACGGCCGCGCGCCGTACTTGCATGAGGCGGCCCACGAGTTATTGGCGTACTTCAGCCAGCCGCTGACGCCCGATCCGGCGCGGGTCGAGCGCGTGCGGACCATGCGGCCGCTGTGGCTCACGGAAGGCCTGGCGGACTACGTCGGCTTGACCGCAGCTGATCGCGCCGGCGTGATGGAGGGCGACGTGTTCGACCTCGGCGGACTCGCCGGTGTCGACAAGACCTGCAATGAGCGTCTGAAGGGACCTCGCGGCGCCGAGATCGTCTCGTTCATCGGCAACATTGGCGCGCCCGGCGCTCTCTTCACGACCGAACGAACTGAAGTGGCGCCGACGTTCTATGCGTGTGGCACCGCGTTCACGAAGTTCGTCGTCGAACGCATTGGTTTACCGGAAACCATCGCGCTCGTGCCGCTGATCCCTGCCGAGGGCGTGCTGCCGCGGATCGAAAAGCTGACGGGGAAGTCCATGGAAACGCTGCGTGCCGAGTGGCGGCTT
>Ga0310902_10000225_pt1 | contig 14628 bp, 13 predicted proteins | sample C24D3metaG_FD_203748 | JGI IMG/M metagenome (GOLD analysis project Ga0310902, IMG submission 203748) | Lab incubated soil microbial communities from West Virginia University Organic Research Farm, Morgantown, WV, United States - C24D3 | ecosystem: Environmental > Terrestrial > Soil >...
GCCGTCGATCATCGACGTGGCCCCGATCGTCGTGAAAAGCGTGGCCGGCGCCGGTGAGAACATCTTTCACGTGCTGCAGACGCTGCCCGGCGTCGCCGCGGTCAACGACTTCGACAGCCGGCTGAGCGTGCGCGGCGGCGGGCCGGACCAGAACCTCACCATGATGGACGGCGTCGAGATCCACAACCCGTATCGCCTGTTCGGGCTGACGAGCGCGTTCAATCCGGAGACGGTCGCCAACTTTGAGCTGGTCACGGGCGGCTTCAATGCGCAGTACGGTGATCGCCTGTCGTCAATCCTGATCGTCGACAACCGCCCTGGCAGTACCGCCACGCCCATCGGCGGGACCGCCGCGATGTCACTGACCGATGCCAACTTCGTCGCCGAAGGCCGGCTGCCTGGAAAAGGCAGCTCATGGCTCGTCACCGGCCGCCGCACCTATTACGATCTCGTCGCCGAACGGATTGTCGACGCCGACCTGCCATCGTTTGCGGATCTGCAGGCCCGCGCCGACATACAAGTCAGGCCCGGACACAGGTTGGCCTTCTCCGCGCTGAGGAGCCGCGAGAACACCGACGCGCGGTTCAACGATATCGAGGAGGACGACAACTTCAGCGACGAGTTCGTCGACGTCCTGACCTCGACCGAGAACGATCTGGGCGCGCTGACCTACTCCGCGGCGATCGGCGCCCGCGCGTTCAGCAAGACGACCGTCTCCTGGTATCGGAATCGGGAGCTGATCGATTTTGCCGGAGACGTGCGCACCGGCGCGCGTCGATCGAACCGCCCGGAATATGACGCGGAGCCGCTGACCCAGCTCGAATCGGCGCGCCAGTTGTCGATCCGCGATGCGGCCGTCCGCCAGCAGTTTGGTCTCAACGCCGGGACGTCGCACCTGCTCGAAGCCGGCTTCGAAACGCACAACCTCGATACCACCTGGCAGTGGCGCACGTCGGGCGAGCTCGATGGGCCCAATGGATCGAGCGCACAAGGCGGCTCCAGCCTTCCGTCGTCGCTCGACTCCGCCCGATCGAGCATGCGCGCGGGCGCCTGGCTCACCGACCGCTGGACTCTCTCGCCGCGCGTGCGCCTCGAGCCCGGCCTGCGGCTGGACTGGAGCGGCGTCAGCGGCGAGACGATTGCGTCACCGCGCCTCGCCGCAATGTTCGACGTGACCAAACGGACGCGCGTGCGCGTGGCCGGCGGCATGTTTACGCAGAGTCCGGGCTACGAGAAGCTGCTGCAGTCGGACTATTTTGTTGACCTGACGGAGAACGGCGATCTCCCGGTGAGGAGCGAGCGCGCCTGGCAGGCGCTGGCGGCGGTCGAGCGGCGGCTGGATACCGGCGTGACTATGAGGGTCGAGGGTTATTACAAGGATTTCGATCGCCTCGTGCTCGGCCGGCTCGAGACGCCGGCCGAAGTGGCCGCGCGCGTCGCCACCTACGACTTCCCGGAGGAGTTGGCGTACGGCATTCCGGCCGCGCCGCAAGTGACGACCATTCCGGCCAACATCGGCGCGGGCCGCGCCTACGGGGTCGAGTTCTACGCTGAAAAGCGCGCCACGTCGGCCGGCACGCGGCTGAGCGGCTGGGCATCCTACACGCTCGGCCGCGCTGAGACCACCGCCTACGGCGGCACGTTCGCGGCCGACTACGATCGCCGCCATGCCCTGAGCGTGGTTTCATCGTTTCGATTGAACCGGCTGATCGAAGTCGGCACAACCTTCCGCGCGCAGACGGGCTTTCCGCATACGCCGGCGCTGGTCGTGCGGCCGGCGTCGGTCGAAGATCCGGTTGCGGCTGCCGCCGGCGTCACGCGTCTTGTGCCGCTCTATGACGATGTGGGACTGCTGGTCTGGTCGCCCGACTACGGTGACACGTCGAACTTCAATACTGCCCGCCTGCCGTTTTTCGCTCGTCTCGATGCGCGCGTGACGTTTCGCCCGCGTTGGTCGAACGATCGCTGGCAGTTCTACCTTGAAGTCATCAACCTGCTCAATCGCGACAATGCCAGCGAGCTCGAAGTGGAGCTGGACTACGATCCGGGCTCCGATCGTCCCCAGCTCACCGAATCGCGCAGCGGCCGGCTGCCGCTGCTGCCGACCTTCGGGCTCCGATATCGGTTCTAGCCGCTTCCTGCGGCTTTATGAACTTCTTACGAGGAGCCGTAGTACAAGGGAAGTAGCAGCCTAATTCGCGCCCATCGGCGCGATACGGGGGACCCACCGGGACGCATAGAGCGTCCCTGGGGCGTATCCGGTCAGCGATTGCCGAGCGGCAACAACGACTGGTAGAGGACTCCAACCTCGAGCCCGACAGCTAACCTCGTCGGCCCTTGGAGGAGTCGTGTCGGAAGAAGCATTTCTGCCGCAGGTCAAGCGCCTGATCGTCGGCGCCCCTATCCCGTCTCAACTGGCCCACCAGGAACGGTTTTCAAGAGTCACGGGCCTCGCCGTTCTCTCATCCGACGCGCTGTCTTCGGTCGCCTACGCGACCGAGGAGATCCTCCGCGTCCTCACCATCGGCGGCGTCGCCGCGCTGAGCCTGGTCACGCCAATCGGCGCCGTCATCGCAGCGATGCTGGCGATCGTTGTCTTCTCGTATCGCCAGACGATCCACGCCTATCCGAACGGCGGCGGCGCCTACATCGTCTCCAAGGACAATCTCGGGCGGTTGCCGAGCCTGATCGCGGCGTCGGCACTGTTGATTGATTACGTGCTGACGGTTTCAGTCAGCATTGCAGCGGGCGTGGCCGCCATCACCTCCGCCGTCCCGGCGTGGCACTTGAATGCGGTCGAGTTGTCGCTGGCGCTCGTCGCGATCCTGATGGTCGGCAATCTCCGCGGTGTCCGGGAATCGGGCCGGCTGTTTGCAGCGCCAACATATTTTTTCATCGTCAGCATTCTCGCGATGATCACGGTCGGGGCATGGCGACATCTCAGCGGCACCCTGGAGCCGGTGCCTCTGCCAGCCACGTCATTGCCACTTGGGTCCGGCGGCATCGGAGCCCTCGGCATGTTTACGATCCTGACCGCGTTCTCGAACGGCTGCACGGCGATGACAGGTGTTGAGGCCGTCTCGAATGGCGTGCCGGCCTTCCGTCCGCCGGAAAGCAGGAATGCAGCATCGACGTTGATCGCGATGGCCGTGTTGTCGATCGCGATGTTCATCGGCATCACGCTCCTCGCGCACGCGTACGGAGTCATCCCGAGCGAAACCGAGACCGTCGTCTCACAGATCGCGCGAGGCACGTTCGGCGGTGGGAGCGTCTTCTATTACGCGGTGCAGGCCGCGACGATGCTTATTCTCGTGCTTGCGGCGAATACGGCGTATGCCGACTTCCCCAGGCTCGCCTCGATCGTCGCTCGCGATCGGTTCCTCCCTCGGCAGTTCATGAATCAGGGCGACCGGCTGGCATTCTCGAACGGCATCATCATCCTCAGCGTCCTCGCGATCAACGCCTTTGGCGCGATCGTGACCGCGATCGTGCTCCTCATCGTCGCGACCACCAAGGCCGTTGAGGGCGCCTGGATCGTGCTCGTGATGATTCCAATCCTCGTCGTGATGTTCGAAGTCACGAGGCGTCACTACGATCAAGTCGCATCCGAGCTGACGCTGCGGGACTGGCGGCCGGAACCCGTGGGGCATCACACCGTGTTGATCCTCATCGGCGGCATTCAGCGCGCGGTGGTCACGGCGTTGCAATACGGGCGAACCCTCTCGCCGGACGCCCGCGCGGTCTATGTCGACATCGATCCTGTGGCGACGGAAACGCTGCGCCAGCAGTGGAGCGAGTGGGGCCAGGGCGTACCGCTCACGGTGTTGCCGTCCCCATATCGCTCGCTAATCGCGCCGCTGCTCGAAAAGGTCGAACAAGTACGCCGCGACGAACCGCGCGGCTACGTGACGGTGATCCTGCCGGAGTTCGTCCCGAAGCGGCTCTGGCACCACCTTCTTCACAATCAACACGCCCTCCTGATCAAAGGCGCCTTGCTGTTCAAACCCAACGTCGTTGTCACGAGCGTGCCATACCACCTGGGGCTGTCATGAGGCTCCGTATGACATTCGTACGTTCGTCGGTCGTATGGCCGATGTTGCTCGTCGCGACCGTCTCCTCAGCGCAGACGGTTCCTGCAGATCCCTCGGAAGGCGAGTCGGGGGCCTAAGCCCCCGCCCTCGTTATTTCTTGCGGCGGATGTAGGTCACGTGCGTGACGCCCGTGATCTTGCCTTCCTTGTCCATGCGGATGTACTCGTTGCTGATCGTGTTGTTGTCTTCCGACAGGGTGTTGATCACCACCTGGTTCACGACGCCGTCCCGCTTGTTGTAGATGCGGATGCTCTTGGGGTTGATGATCTCGACGGCCGTCTCGGCGCCAGGCTGGCCGGTCACCGGACGGAACACGCCGTCGAACAGTGTCACATAGCTCCAGTCCTGCGATGGATTGCTGGGATTGCTGACGGTAAGCTTGCTGCCGCCCTTCTCGTAGCCCTCGTAGGTCATGACGTTGTTGGGATTGGTCGAATTGTCCCAAACGCCGAATCGCGCCGTTCGCGGGTCGGTGTTGTCCACCTTCTTGGCTGCGCCTCCCGCCGGGGCCTGGGCCGAGGCCGGGATCGCGGCAAACAGTGCGGCGGCGAAGACGGTGGTGCACACAAACAGATTTCGGTATCGCATCGGTTCAATCCCTCTTGGAGGTCAGGCGGTTCAGGGTACCGCGCAAGGATACCGAATGCTTTGAAGCGCTGCAATGCGCGCCAACCGAGGCTGTAATAGCATTTGAGAGGGGTGACGCTACGGTACAGCTCGTGAACGCTGATTTCCTTTCGGGTGGAGGGCGGGTGGGCGAATTGATGCGCGGCCACGACTGGTCGCGATCCCCGCTTGGTTCGCCCGAGGGCTGGCCGCCGTCGCTCAGAACGGTGGTCGAGCTCCTGTTGCAGTCACAGTTCCCAATGTTCGTCGCGTGGGGGCCGGAGCTCGGCTTCCTCTACAACGACTCGTACTCGGAGATTCTGGGCGCCAAGCATCCGCTCGCGCTCGGCCGGCGCTTCGAGGACATCTGGTCCGAGATCTGGACCGACATCTTCCCGCTGATCGACGCGGCAATGCACGGGCAAGCGACGTACCACGAGGATCTGCCGCTCGTCATGAACAGGAAGGGCTACGACGAGCAGACGTGGTTCACGTTTTCCTATTCGCCGGTCCGCGATGAAACCGGCAAGGTCGCGGGGATGTTCTGCGCGTGTTTTGAAACCACGCCGCGCATCCTGACCGAGCGGGCGCTGCGCGAGAGCGAAGCGCGCCTCCGCGAGCTCAACGAAACGCTGGAGCGCCGCGTCAACGACGCGCTCGCCGAGCGAAAACTCCTGGCCGACATCGTCGAAGGCACCGACGCCTTCGTGCTCGTCTCCGATCTCCAGTACAAGCTGCTCGCCGCCAACCGCGCCGCTGTTGAAGAGTTCGACAAGGTCTATGGGGTGCGACCGAAGGTGGGTGAGTCCCTGCTCGAGATTCTTGCTGCACAGCCGGAGTATCAGGCTGAAGTGAGGAGCGTGTGGTCGCGCGCGATCAAGGGCGAGGAGTTCATCGCGGTCTCGGAATTTGGCAGTCCTTCCCGCGCGCGCAGGACGTACGAGGTGCGTTTCAACCAGTTGCGCGACCGCAACGGCGACCGTATCGGCGTCTACCAGTTCGTCTACGACGTTACCGAGCGCGTCCGCGATCAGGAGCGGCTGCGCCTTGCCGAGGCCGCGTTGCGCCAGGCGCAGAAGATGGAATCGATCGGGCAGCTGACCGGCGGCGTCGCGCATGACTTCAACAACCTGCTCGCGGTGTTTGCCACCGGAGTACAGCTGATGGAGCGCGACATCACCCCCGCGCAGCGCCGGCGAACGCTCGAGGGGATGCGCCGCGCCGTCGAGCGTGGCACGGGGCTCACGCGGCACCTGTTGGCGTTTTCCCGGCGCCGCCCGCTCAATCCGGAATCGATCGATTTACGAACGCACCTGAGCGGAATGCGGCAGATGTTCGACGGCGCACTTGGCGGCCACATCAAGGTCGAGATGTTGTTTGCCGACGGCCTGTGGCCTGTCGAAGTCGACTCCGGAGAAATGGAACTGGCGATGCTGAATCTCTGCGTCAACGCGCGTGACGCGATGCCCACGGGCGGCACCGTCACGATCCGCGCGGAGAACATGACCGAGACCATCGGCGGCGACGTGCCGCGCGAATTCGTCAAGCTCTCGGTCGCCGACCACGGGTGCGGCATGCCGCCGGAGGTCATCGGCCGCGCCTTTGAGCCCTTCTTTACGACCAAGGACGTGAGCAAGGGCTCGGGGCTCGGGTTACCGCAGGTCTACGGGTTCGCGCAGCAATCCGGCGGCCGTGTGTCGATCGAAAGCAAGGTTGGTAAAGGCACCGTCGTCACCGTCGTACTGCCGCGCGCATCCGCTGAACCGGCCGCCGCGGCCGCAGACCAGCAAACTCCGGCGGCGATCGCCGATGGGTCACGGCGCGGACATCTGCTGCTGGTGGAAGACGACCGCGAAGTGTCGGTCCTGACGAAAGATATGCTCGCGTCCCTCGGCTTCACCGTGATTCACGTCACGAGCGCCGACGCCGCGCTCGGTGCGCTCGCCAATGGGCGGGTAGTGGACTTCGTGTTATCGGACGTCATGATTCCCGGAGGTGTGAACGGGCTGGAACTGGCGCGCGAGATCCGCCGCCGTCATCCGGACCTACCGATCGCGTTGATGACCGGTTACGTTGAATCGGCCGCCGACCTGCTGGACGGCGAATTCAACCTGCTACAGAAACCGTACACCATCGCAGACCTCGCACACGCGCTCAATATCGAACTCGGGTAAGTGGGGAGTGGGGAAGAGAGACTCCTCCCTCACTACTCCCCACTTACGATTCGTCCGTCGAACAGGTGGATGTGCCGCTGCACCTGTGATTCCCAGCGCGGGTCGTGCGTGACCACGCACACCGTAGCGCCGCCCGCGTGCAGCTCGTTGAACATCTGCATCAGGGCCTCGCCGCTCTTCGAATCAAGGTTCCCCGTGGGCTCGTCGGCGAGGAGGATTGCCGGACGCCCGGTGATCGCGCGCGCGACGGCCACGAGTTGCTGCTGGCCGCCGGAAAGATTTCCAGGATGATGCTTCGCGCGAGAAGTCAGCCCAACGCGATCCAGCGCGGCGCCGACGCGCGTTGCTCGCTCCGCGTTCGACACGCCGCGCACGACCAGCGGATATTCGACATTCTCGTACACGGTCATGTCGCCGATCAGATTGAAGCTCTGGAACACAAGGCCAACATCCAGATTGCGGACGCGGGCGCGCTCGCCCGGCGAGAGCGTGTCGGTCGAGCGGCCGTTCAACCAGTAGCGGCCGGACGAGGGCGTGTCGAGTAATCCGAGGATCGAGAGAAACGTCGACTTCCCGCAGCCGGAGGGCCCCGACACCGCGACGTATTCACCACGCGCGATTTCGACCGTCACATCGTCAAGGGCGCGCGTTTCCTCGTCGGTGTTGGCCTCGAAGACTCGGCTGACGTGCTCCAACCGGATGACCGGCATGTTCGGATCGACCGGAGTTTCGGCGGCCGGCTCAGCGTCTCGTTTGCGCCACCAGGACATATCTCGCTTATAGACGGATCAAATGGGCAAAAGGTCCCTCTCTGGCGCATCTCCTGCATTACTGCCGGCGGAGGGCTATTGTGAAGAAACGAACACTGATTTGTGCGGCGGCGGCGCTCAACCTTGCCATCGCGGCGGCTTGCTCGTCTGCTCGCGGCGACGAACCAAAGGCCGGCGATCGCTCGAGCAGCTCAGGTGACACCGTGACGATCGCCGGTTGCCTGTCGGCCGGAGCGGACGGACGCTTCGCATTGACCGCCGCGCCAGATGCCGCGGTAGCGGCCGCTGCGAGGGCGATGGACAACGAGCGCGATACCCATACATACGTGCTCGTCGGCGGCGACAATCTCCAGGCGCATCTTGGCAAGCGCGTCGAAGTGGTTGGCATGCTTAGCGGCAAGACCCAAGACTTCGAACGGGAAGCGACGACAAAGACCGACTCGGCTCCGGCGGCCGGCGGAAGCGATACGCCAACGGTCAAGACCAAGGAAGACATCGATCTCGAAGTACGTCAGCTGACCGTCCGCGAAGTGCGCGACGTGGCGCCGACGTGCGTCGTCAACCCCTAGTCCGAACCGCCTCGGCCGGGTCCGCCCGGTTCGAGGCGGGACCGATTGTCGGAGGATAATCGGCGAATGCAGACTCGCCGATTTCTCGTCACCGGCGGCAGCCAGGGCATTGGCGCCGCTCTCGTTCAGCAGGCCCGCCAGGCCGGACATCACGTGGTGTTCACCGGCCGCAACGACTCGCACATTCAGGCCACCGTCAAACACACCGGCGCGCACGGCATCAAGGCCGACGTGTCCGCCGATGTTGATAACCAGCGCGTCGTCGATGAGGCTCTGGCCAAGATGGGCGGCATCGACGTCCTTATCAACAACGCCGCGTTCGGCTACAACGCCGAGATCGGCACGCTCGACATGAAGGCGATGCGCGATTTGTTTGCCACCAACGTGTTCGGCGCCGTCGACATCACCAATCGCGTCGTTCCTCACATGAAGACGCAGCAGGCCGGCGACATCGTCAATATCGCGTCGACGTCCGGCATGAAGGGCGCCAAGGGCGCGACCGTCTACGCCGGCAGCAAGTGGGCGATGCGCGGCATCACGCAGTGCTGGCAGGCGGATCTGCGGCCGCACGGCATTCGCGTGATCTGCATCTGCCCCTCAGAAGTGCAGACCAACTGGATGGGAAAGACCGGCCGTAACAATCCGAACAAGCTGTACCCCGACGACATCGCCGCGACGATCATGGCCGGGCTCGACATGCCGCGCCGCGTGCTTTGGACGGAGCTCGCGGTCTTCGCGAATAACCCCTGGAAAGAGGATTGAGGTGATCGCGCGTCTGATTCGCGCCGGACTGCTGACGGCGCTGGTCGACGGGCTGTTCTCTGGTGCGCTGGCGCAGTTCGCGTATGGATCGAGCGTGACGCGGCTGTTTCAAGGCGTAGCCGCGACGCTTTTCGGTAATGGCGCGCTCGACAGGGATGCGATGGCGATTGTCGGCGTGCTGATGCACATCGGTGTCGCCTTCACCTGGTCGGCGATCTTCTTGCTCGCCTACGAACGGTCCGAAGCACTGCGCCGGTTCGTCGCATCACGGTTCGGCGTGCTGAAAACCGCCGCCGTCTACGGCCCGTTGGTGTGGGTCGTGATGTCGATGGTCGTGATCGCTGCCCTGACCAGGCGTCCGCCGGCGATCACCATCCGTTGGTGGAACCAGTTTTTCGGCCACGCGATCTTCGTTGGGCTGCCGATTGTCGCGATGATTGCCCTGCCAAGGCGACGCGCGTGAAGGGTTGTGTCGTAGCGCTTGCGTTGACGGTTGGCGCGTGCGGACAGTCGAGCACGCCAACTGCTGCAACAGCGGCGGCTGGATCGAGCAGCGGCTTCTTCAATAGCCGCGACGCGCGACTGAGTTATCGGCTGGATCTGCCAGAACGGAACGGACCGGTTGGCGCGGTCGTGTTCGGCCACGGATCCGGCCAGCAGACGAAGGACTCGTGCCGCTTCCTTGCCGACGGATTCCTGTCGCGCGGCATGGCGACGCTCTGCTTCGACAAGCGCGGCGTCGGACAGTCGACGGGAACCTTCGTCTTCGTTGGCGCGAGGGACAGCATCCCGGTATTCGACGATCTCGCCGCTGACATGGCGGCGGGCGTGGCGTTCCTGAGGACGCGGCCCGAGATCGATGCCAGGCGCATCGGCCTTGCGGGCGTCAGCCAGGCCGGCTGGATCATTCCGATCGCCGCCGAGAAAGCCCACCCGGCGTTCATGGTGCTGATGGTCGGGCCCACCGTGTCAGTCGGCATCGAAGGCTTCTACAGCCGCATCGTCGAGGACACCAACGCGCCCGTCGAGGACGGTTACCGGCAGCTGGCGTCGTTCAATGGATTTCACGGCTTCGATCCGAAACCCGTGCTCGACTCCCTGAACGTGCCGGGCTTGTGGCTGCTCGGTGGAGAAGATCGGAGCATCCCGACGCCGGCGACGGTCGAGATCCTCGATCAGCTGATCGCCTCCGGCAAACCTTACGCGCGCGTGGTGTTCCCCGGATTCGGCCACAATCTCTTTGGCGCGCCCTACTGGCCCGAGATCGACAAGTGGCTGGCGAAAATCCTTCCACAGTGAGACACTCTGCGGCCATGACGATTCGAATGTCGCTGGTCCTCGCGGCTGTTCTTGCCACCGGCGTGGCGGCGCAACAACCGGCGGCGCCGCGGCCAGCCGCGCCGCCCGTGATGGTGGGGCAGAAGGACGGCTTCTTCACGACCAGCGACGGCATCAAGATTCATTACCTGACGCACGGCGACAGCGGTTCGTGGGTCGTGCTCGTGCACGGCTACTCGGACAACGCGCAGCGCATGTGGTTCAACACCGGCATCGCGCCGGAGATCGCCAGGCATCATCGAGTGGTGGCGATCGACAATCGCAATCACGGACAGAGCGACAAGCCGGTTCCGGGAGGATCGGGCCGCGCGCAGGATGTCGTTGAGCTGATGGATCACCTGAAGATCGAACGCGCGCACATCCACGGCTACTCGATGGGCGGCGGCATTGTCGGATCGCTCCTCGGGATGATTCCCAATCGGTTCATCACCGCGGGCTTCGGTGGATCGGGCATGAACGAGACCAACGCGTCGTATCGCGCCGAAGCGGAGGCGATGGACGATGCGCTGCCGAAGGCAACCGGCGCGGACGCGGAAGGCATGGATCGATTCCGCTCACGCGTGGCCGCGGCGAGGCCGGCGGGCAGTCCGGCTGCCGCCGCGCCGGCGCCTGCGCCGAGCGTCGATCTGACGACGCTCGACATCCCGATTCTCGCGGTGAACGGATCGTTCGACAATCCGTATCGCAAGACGCACCGGCTGTGGCGGGAAGTGAAGACGTTTCAGAACGTGATACTGCCGGGGAAGACGCACCTGACGGCCATCGCCGCCGGCGCTTCGCCGTCACAGCAATACATCGACGCAATCGCGAAGTTTATCGATGCGTACGATCGTTAGAGGTTAGTAAGGAACGTCGATCAGGCGATCGCCGGTCCGCATATCTTCTTCGAGCAGCGCGAGGAGCGCCGAGGCAATCGGCCCGGGCTTTCCGTTGCCGATCTTGTGGTCGTCCCACTCCACGATGCCGGCGACCTTGACCGAGCTGCCAATCAGGAGCATCTCTTTCGCGGCAATTGCGTCCTTCATGGTGACGTCGGTGACCTTGACGTCCTTCAGCTGACCGCTCGTCACCAGCTTTTGCGCGAGCTCGAGGAGGCGCAGCGAGGTGCAGCCGGACAGGATGTGATCGAACTTCGGATGCATGAGCACACCGTCGTGATCGACGAACGCGACATTCATGTTCGAGCTCTCGCCGACGTGTCCGCCATGATCGATGAAGACACCGTTGTCGAAGCCCTTTTCCTTCGCTTCCATCTGCATCAACACGTTGGGCAGATAGTTCGTCGTCTTGGTGATCGCGTAGAGGGGCGGCTTGATCGGGTAGGTCGTGGTCATGACGCGCACGCCGTCCGTCTTCCACTTCTCCGGATAGACGAGGCCCGCAAAGATCATCACGAAGAAGCCGGGATCGGCGCCGGCCACCGGCGTGAGATCGAGGCTGCCGGTGCCGGACGAGAGCCAGTACCGGATCGAACCGTCCTTGCGTCCGCTGGCCGCGGTCGTCCTGACGATGATGTCGCGCATCTCGGCGCGCGTGCCCGGCAGCTTCAGCTTGGACCGCTCGGCGGATTTCAGGAACCGATCGAGGTGCGCGTCGAGATCGTAGATCTTCCCGTTGACGATGCCGGCGGTGTCGAAGATGCCGTGGCCGCGATGCACCATGTGATCGTCGAACGGAATCACCATCAGCGCCGGATCGGTGACGATGCCGCCAAGCTGGCTCGAGTAGAACGCCGTGTACTTGACGGGCTGCTTCTCCCGCAGGGCGCGAAGCTTTTCGAAAACGTCGCGGTCGGCGAGAATCGGCAGAGAGGTGTTGGTGGCCGTCATGACAGTCAAGTCTAGCGCGATTCGAGGTGGCGAATCATCGTCGTCATCGCCGCGTTCACCGGGCAGGCGATGCCGTACTTCTGTCCGAGGTCGACGACCGCGCCGTTCATGTGATCGATCTCGGTCTTGCGGCCTTTCATGAGGTCCTGCCGCATCGAGGCGATGGTGCGCGCGCCGGCAAACACGCGATCGATCAGCGCGATGAAATCTTCCTCGAACGTCACGCCGTCGGCCTTCGCCACCGCCAGGCACTCGTCGATGATCTGCTGCTTCAACCCGTTGAGCCCGGGATCGACGATGCCGCCGACCTCGGATCCGATCAGCGTCGTGGTCGGATTAATCACGCAGTTGAAGATCGCTTTCCGCCACATTTCCTTCTTGATGTCTGGGACGATGCGGCCGTCGAGGCCGGCCTCGGTGAGCAGCTCTGCGATCGCCGGCGATTGCTGGTGCGATTCAAGCAACGTGTAGCCTGCGACGGTGTTGTCGACGACGCCGGGCCGGACGAGCACGCCGCCGACCTGGGTGATGGCGCGCAGCACCAGCGCGCGGTCGCCGACGAGATCCTTCACGAGGTCTTCGGAATAAAGGCCATTCTGCACGCACACGATGGTGACGTCCGCAGGCAACAACGGCACGATCGGCTTCACGCACGCGACGTTGTTGTTGACCTTGGCGGTCAACAGGATCAACGTGCCCGGCTCGATTGATGGGATCGTCGTGGATGCGGGCAGGCGCAGCGTGCCGGTGGTCTGGCCCGCCATGACGAGGCCATCGCGCTGGATGGCCTCCACGTGAGCTGCGCCCCCAATCAGCGTGACGTCGTGAAATTGCGACAGTTTGGCGCCGTAGGTGCTGCCGATCGCACCGGCGCCGAGGACGATGATGCGCACCGTCCCGCCATTTTATGCTGTCGCTATATTTAAGTCTTGACTTATATAAGTTGATGCGAATATAGATCACGATCATGGAGATCGACATTGCGAAACAGATTGGCGCGGTGGCGAGGGAAGTGGCGTCGCGCGATTACGAGGGCAAGCCGGCGCGGGTCGTCGTTGCGTCGCAGACCTACTCGACCACCGCCGAGGATTTGTTTGAGGCGATCACGACGGCCGAGCGCATCCCGCGATGGTTCATGCCGATCACCGGCGACCTGCGCCTCGGCGGGCGTTACCAGCTGCAAGGCAACGCCGGCGGCGAGATCCTGATCTGCGAGCCGCCGACGCACCTGAGAGTGACGTGGGAATTCGGCGGCGAGACGAGCTGGCTCGAAGTGTGGATCGAGGCGGTGTCGCCGAAGTCCGCGCGGCTCACGCTCGAGCACGTCGCCTACGTGAGCGACGAACGCTGGAACCAGTTCGGGCCGGGCGCGGTCGGCGCCGGATGGGATCTTGCCCTGGTCGGCCTCACGCTGCACATCGAGACGGGCGCGCCGAAGATTACCGAGGCAGGCATGGCCTGGATGATGTCGGACGAGGGCAAGTCGTTCGTAGGGCAAAGCAGCGAGGCGTGGTGCCGTGCCTCGATCGCCGCCGGCACGGATCCCGCCGCCGCGAAAGCCGCCGCGGATCGCACGACCGCTGCCTATACCGGAACCTAATGCACGCTTTTGACGTTCTAGGCGATCCTGTCCGACGCCGCATCCTCGAGCTGCTCGCCGATGGTGAGCACGCGTCGGGCGAAGTCGTGGCGATCGTCCAGGAGGAATTCGACATTTCGCAGCCCGCGGTCTCGCAGCACCTCAAAGTGCTGCGCGAGAGCGGCTTTGCGAGCGTGCGTGTCGATGGCACGCGAAGGATCTACACCGTAGACGCGGCAGCGATGCAGGAAGTGGACGTCTGGCTCGATCGCTTCCGCGGCTTCTGGAACCGCAAGCTCGATGCGCTCGCCACGGAAATCGCGCGCGGCAAGCGAAGAAAGAAAGTTAAGAGTTAAGAGTTAAAAGTTAAAAGTTAAAGCGGACCGAGATGTCGACCTGGCGCGGGTTCGAGACGCTCGTCGCCTGCAGGAAATATTGCGAGGTCATCACGCCGCTGAAGCCCGAGTAGTTGTGGCGGTTCGTGAAGTTCTGCGCCGACATGTTGATCGTGATGCCCTTCTGACGGCCGCCGCCGCGGGGACCGCCGGGAGGCCCTCCGGGACGTCCGCCTGGACCCGGTCGTCCGCCTGCTCCAGGACGTCCGGGTTCGGCTCCCGGTGCCTTGCCGATCGGAATGGTGTAGGACAGGTTGGCCGACAGCGTCGAACGCCAAGGCAGCCGCGCGCTGTTGCGCGGCACGTCGAACGGCCGATCGTTGAAGATCGAATCGCCGTTCTCGTCGATGCCGGTGGTGATCGTATACGGCGCGCCGCTATTAGTGTCCCAGCTCATTTGCGCGTTGAGATTGCGGTAGGCCTGCGTCGATACCGACGCGCGCAGGCGGTGCCACGTGTCGCCGCCGGCCGGGCCCCACTGATCGGCCAGCGAGCCGCTCGGCGACACGCTGAAC
>Ga0310902_10000228_pt1 | contig 14559 bp, 10 predicted proteins | sample C24D3metaG_FD_203748 | JGI IMG/M metagenome (GOLD analysis project Ga0310902, IMG submission 203748) | Lab incubated soil microbial communities from West Virginia University Organic Research Farm, Morgantown, WV, United States - C24D3 | ecosystem: Environmental > Terrestrial > Soil >...
GTTGCGCTATCGGCGGCAGATCCTCGCGCTGAAGCAGTACTTCTCAGGGCGCCAGTGCACGGTCATCCTGCTCGACGACATGACGGCCACCGATCACGATCTGCACGTGCAGAGTATCGCGCACGGCGTGATCCTGCTCCAGCATCTGAGCCCCGAGTACGGCGCGGAGCGCCGGCGGCTGCGCGTCATCAAGTATCGGGGCTGCGCGTACCGCGGCGGCTACCACGACTACTTGATACGAAGGGGTGGTCTCGCCGTATTCCCGCGGCTCATCGCGGCTGAATATCGGCAGATCCGCAACAGCGAGAAGCTGCAGTCGAGCCTCCCGGAGCTCGATGCGTTGCTCGGCGGCGGCATTGAAGAAGGCACCAGCACGCTGATCGTCGGCGGCGCTGGGACGGGCAAGTCAACGATCGCCGCGCAGTTCTGCGTCGCGGCCGCGAAGCGCGGCCAGAAGTCGATCATCTTCATGTTCGACGAGAGCCCGAACACGCTGTTCACGCGTTGCAAAGGACTCAACGTCGATGTCGAGCATTTCGCGCACGCCGGCCTCATCGACATCGTGCAGGTCGATCCCGCGGAGCTCTCGCCCGGCGAACTGAGCTTCATGATTCGACAATCGGTCGAGAAGGACGGCGCCAAGATTGTCGTCGTCGACAGCCTCAACGGCTATCTCAACGCGATGCCGGAAGAGCGCTTCCTGACGATCCAGCTGCACGAGCTGCTGATGTATCTCTCGGAGAAGAGCGTCGCCTCGATCCTGATCGGCGCGCACCATGGCGTCATCGGCGACAAGATGCAGGCGCCGGTCGATGCGAGTTACCTGGCCGACGCGGTGATCCTGCTCCGCTACTTCGAGTCGAAGGGTGAGGTCCGGCAGGCGATTTCCGTGGTCAAGAAACGCGGCGGCGTCCACGAACGCACGATCCGCGAATTCGGCATGCACGACGGCAAGATCAGGGTTGGCGATCCGCTGCGCCACTTCCGCGGCGTGTTGACCGGGGTGCCCGTCTTCGATGGCTCAACCGAGCCTCTGTTGGGAACCGAGCGTCGCCAATGAACGCGACACCCAGGGACCTGCGTTTCCTGGTGATGGCGCCGACTGCGAAAGACGGCGGCATCACGGCGGAACTGCTCAGGGGAGCGGGCATCGATACCGAGACGTTCCCCTCGGTGCCGCTGCTGATCGAGGCGCTCAAGGACGGCGCGGCCGCGGTGCTGCTCGCCGAGGAGCATCTCGCCGGCGTGGCCAAGGCGCCGCTCGCCGACTGGCTGTCGAAGCAGCCGCCGTGGTCGGATCTGCCGATCCTGATCCTGACCCGGCCCGGCGCCGACTCGCCCGATTCCGCCGAAGCGTGGCGCACGCTCGGCAACGTGACGCTGCTCGAGCGCCCGACGCGCGTCACCACGCTGTTGAGCGCGGCGCAGACGGCGATCCGCGCGCGCTCGCGCCAGTATCAGATCCGCGGCCATCTCGCCGAGCGGTTGAAGAACGAGCAGGCACTGCGATCGGCGGATCGCCGCAAGGACGAATTCCTCGCCACGCTCGGCCACGAGCTGCGCAACCCGCTCGCGCCGATCCTCAACAGCCTCGAGATCATGAAACTCTCCGGTGCGTTCGCGGAGCCGCGGACGCAGCAGGCCGGCGAGGTCATGGAGCGGCAGGTCCATCACCTCAACCGCCTCGTCGACGATCTCCTGGAAGTGTCGCGCATCACCCGTGGCATCATCGAGGTCCGCAAGGAGCCGCTCGATCTCAGCGCGATCGTCAAGGCGGCCGTCGAGACCAGCCGCCCGGTGCTCGACAACCTCCGTCACGAGCTGGTGGTCGATCTCGATCCCGATTCGATCTGCGTCGGCGGCGACCCGGTGCGCCTCACGCAGGTCTTCGCCAACCTGCTCAACAACGCCGCAAAGTACACGAACCACGGCGGCCATGTCTCGATCAGCACCCGCCAGGAAAACGGCGAAGCCGTGGTCACCGTCAAGGACGATGGCATCGGCATCGCGACGAATGCGCTGGCGCAGGTGTTCGACATGTTCATGCAGGTCGATCGATCGACGCGGCGATCGCAGGGCGGGCTGGGCATCGGCCTGACGCTGGTGCGGAGCCTCGTCGGCATGCATGGCGGAAGCGTCGAGGCGCGCAGCGACGGCCCCGGGCTGGGCAGTGAATTCATCGTCCGGTTGCCGCTCCTGATCGACAAGGCCGCCATGACCGAGCGGCCGCGCGGCATGAAGCCGCTGCCGGCGCGCCGCATCCTGATCGTCGACGACAGTCGCGACGGCGGTGAGAGTCTCGCGACGTTGCTGCGCGTGCTGGGCGCCGAGGTCGCGCTCGCGCATAGCGGGCGCACCGCGCTCGAGAGCGTCGAGACCTTCAAGCCTGACGTCGTGCTCCTCGACATCGGCATGCCCGGCATGGACGGCTACGAGGTCGCGCGCCGCATCCGCGCCAATCCCGCAAGTCGCCACATCTCGCTGATCGCGTTGACGGGATGGGGGCAGGATGAAGATCGTCGCCGCTCGGTCGCTGCAGGCTTCAATCATCACCTCGTCAAACCCGCCGACATCGAGCAGCTCCGTCAACTACTCACGGTCGCGTAACCGCCTCCACACCTTAGGCACCTTAAGCACCCGCACCTTAAGCACCCCGCACCTTAGGCACCTTAGGCACCCTAGGCACCTTAGGCACCTTGAGCTGGCATGTCTCTTGATATGTAGTCGGTCATGAAGACGTCGACTTCGAGCAAGACGAATGAGTTTCTGCGCTGGCAGTTCCGCTTGCGTAATCGCCTCTTGACCTGCGGCATCGCGAAGAGCGACGCGAGCGGTTACAGCGTGGTGACGGTTCCCCACCACAACGTGCGCAAGGGCACGGTGGAGATCTACAAGGATCTCGTCTCCGCGCTGCAGCGGCATGCGTCGATCGCCGCGCAGCTGCGCGCCGACGGCTGGTCGATCGCGTCGTACACCACGACTTAGCAGGTCGTCAGGTCGTCAGGCAGTCAGGTCGTCAGTGCGTTCTATTTGTAATCGTCCCTGACGGGTGCGAACGCGTCGAGCACGCGGCACGCCGTCAGCGCGCGGCCCGAGTGCCGCGCGTCCGGCGGGATGACGAAGACCTGACCCGGCGTCAACTGGTGCCTGACCCCCTCCACCACCAGTTCGAGCTCGCCGGCAATCATGCTGACAATCTGTTCGTGCGGATGCTGATGTTCGGGGAACGTCGCGCCGGCATCGATATCGACCCAGGAATGCGACACCCGGTCACTGTGAATGAGGCGCGCGCGCAGGCCGGGGAAGATCTCCCGCACCGGCAGGCGGTCAATGTGAATGAGCGGCATCGGCCAACCTTATACCAGCGCTACCTACTCTATGACCTGCGGTGTCCCGCTTTGCCCGGACTACAGCGCAGGCAGGGCGTAATCCAGCTCTGGAGCTGGTACCGATCTTGGATGCTGGAGTAGGTTTGCTCTTCACAGCTGCGCGCGCAGGTATTCGGGACGGCAATAGGCCATTTCGCGATGAACCGCTGAGCTCCGAGCGGCTCGATGAGCGGGCGCTCGCCCTCGCGGCCAGTTTCACGATTGATTCGCGGCGGCGCCATGCCCGGAGCATCTATCCGCGGCTGCGCGACAACGAGCACGTCCTCGAAGCGGCGTATCGCACCCTCGCCGAGGATGTCCGCGAAGGCGCCTTCGTCACGCCGGCGACCGAGTGGTTCCTCGACAATTTTCACCTGGTGTCGTCGGAGCTCGTGGAGATACGCGAGCACCTGCCGCGGCGCTATTTCCGCCAGCTGCCGGCGCTCGCCACGCGCGAGGAAGCGGGCGAGGCGCGCATCTACGCGATGGCCGTTGCGCTCCTCCGCCATACCGATAGCCGGCTCGATCTTCCGCAACTGACGCTGTTCCTGAACAGCTATCAGCGTGTCGCCCCGCTCACGCTCGGCGAGTTGTGGGCGTGGCCGAGCATGTTGAAGCTCGCGCTGGTCGAAAACCTGCGCCGCCTCGCCGACGAGATCCTCGCCAGCCGCTACGCGCGCCGCGGCGCCGACGAGGACGTCGCGCAACTCGATCGCGGTTCGAACGACGACCGGGTCCAGTTCCCGGATGACGCGCACGACGCCTACTTGATGCAGATGCTGCATCGCGCCCGCGAGTACGACGTGCGCCGCTCGCCGCTGCGCGCCGCCCTCGAGCTTCACCTCAACGGCCGCGGCCTGGGGGCCGAGGACATCGTCCGCGCCGAGCAGCAGCGCCAGGCCGCCAGCCAGGCGTCGATGGCCAACGCCATCACCAGCCTTCGACTGTGCACGACGATCGACTGGCGCGAGTACGTCGAGAGCGTGAGCCTCGTCGAGAACGCGCTGAGGCGCGATCCGGCGGGCACCTACTCGCGCATGGATTTCCTCAGCCGCGATCGCCAGCGGCAGGCGGTCGAAGAGCTCGCGGAGCCGACGGCGGAATCGCAGATCAGGGTCGCGCTCAAGGCGGTTGAGACCGCGCGCCAGGTGGCGGCGCAGTCACGCAGCCACGCCGCGGCGCACGTCGGCTATCACCTGATCGGCCGCGGCCGTGCCGGCCTCGAGCTCGATCTCGGCTATCAGCCGAAGTTGAAGTCGCGCCTGCGCCGGCTGGTACGGGCGCACGCGACGTTCGTGTACTTGTCGTCGCTCGGATCGACGACGGCGGTGCTCGTGGCCGGCGCGCTGGCATACGCGTGGCTGTCGGGTGCCGCGACGCTGATGCTCGCCCTCGTCGCGCTGCTATGCCTCATTCCCGCCAGCGAGCTCGCGATCGCGTTCGTGCAGAAGCTGGCGAGCCGCCTCGTGTACCCCGCGCCGTTGCCGAGACTCGAGCTGCTCGAGGGCGTGCCCGAGGAATCCAAGAGCATCGTGGTCGTTCCGACGCTGTTCACCAGCGTCGAGGGGGTCGCGTCGCTGCTGGAGCATCTCGAAGTCGTCGCCATCGCCAATCGCGATCCGCGCATTCACTTCGCGGTCCTGTCCGACTTCGCCGATGCGGAAACGCGCGTCGCCGTCGATGACGAGGCGATCCTCGCGGCCGCGAAATCCGGCATCGCGGATCTCAACGCGCGCGCCGGCGGCGATCCCGGACCGAAGTTCTTCCTGCTCCACCGCGATCGGCAATGGAACGAGCGCGAGCAGGTGTGGATGGGATGGGAGCGCAAGCGCGGCAAGCTCGAGGAATTCAATCGTCTCGTGCGCGGCGCCACCGACACCAGCTTCACGACGCAGGTCGGTCCGCTCGACGCGCTCGCCGGCGTCAAGTACTGCATCACGCTCGACTCCGACACGCAGCTGCCGCGCGATGCCGCCCGCAAGTTGATCGGCATCGCCTCGCATCCGCTCAACCGGCCGGTCGTCGATCCGAAGCTGCGGCGCGTCACCGACGGCTACGGCATCCTGCAGCCGCGCGTCAGCGTGACGATGGCCAGCGCGGCGGGATCGCTGTTCGCGCGCACCTATGCCGGCCACACCGGCGTCGATCCGTACACGACGGCGGTGTCTGACGTCTATCAGGACCTGTTCGGCGAAGGCATCTTCACGGGCAAGGGCCTCTACGACATCGACGCCTTCATGTCGGCGCTCGCCGATCGCGTCCCCGAGAACGCGCTGCTCTCGCACGATCTGTTCGAAGGCATTCACGCGCGGGCCGCGCTCGTCACCGACGTCGAAGTCGTCGACGATTACCCGTCGAACGTGTTGACGCATGCGCGCCGCCAGCATCGCTGGGTGCGCGGCGACTGGCAGATCCTGTGGTGGCTGTTCCCGTGGGTGCCGACCCGCGGCGGCCTCGAGCGCAATCGCCTGCCGCTGGTGTCGCGCTGGAAGATCCTCGACAACCTGCGGCGCAGCCTCGTCGCGCCGTCACTCGTGGCGCTGTTCGTCGCCGGGTGGGCCCTGCTGCCGGGACGGCCCGGCGCGTGGACGATCGCCGCCCTCGCGACGATGTCGTTCCCGGTATTCGCCCGGATCCTCGAGCTGTTTGGCGGCCCGCGCAAGGGCATCGGCCTGCGCGTGTTCCTGACGGCGTGGGCCGAGGATCTCGGCACCGATCTCGCTCGCGTCGCCGTCCACCTGACGTTCCTCGCCCACCAGGCGTGGGACATGCTCGACGCGGTGGCCGTGACGCTGGCGCGGCTGATCACGCGCAAAGGCCGCTTCCTGCAGTGGGAGACCGCGGCCGCGGTCGCGGCCCGCGCGAGACGTCTGGGCCTCAGCGGCTACTACGAGGCGATGCGCGCGAGCCCGATCATTTCCGGCATCGCGCTGCTGGTGACCGCGATCGTCAGGCCGCAGGGCCTGCCGGCGGCAGTGGCGATCGTCCTGCTCTGGGCGATCGCCCCGATGATCGCGCATCAGCTCAGCAAGCCCGCGCCGTCGTCCCGGCCCGAGATCACGAACGACGATCGCGAGTACCTCAAGACCGTCGCGCGCGCGACGTGGAAGTACTTCGAGACCTTCGTCGGCGACGAGGACCGCTGGCTGCCGCCCGACAACGTGCAGTTCGATCCCGAGCCGCGCATCGCGCATCGCACCTCGCCGACCAATATCGCGATGAGCCTGCTCTCGTCGGTGTCGGCGCACGACCTCGGCTTCATCGATGCCGACGCGCTCGTCACGCGCCTCGAAGCGACGCTGACCACGATCGATCGGCTCGAGCACTTCGAAGGCCACCTGCTCAACTGGTACGACACGCAGAACCTGATGCCGCTGCTGCCGAAGTACGTCTCGACGGTGGACAGCGGCAACTATGCGGCGGCGCTGCTCACGTTATCGGCCGCGATGCGGGAGCTGGCGCAGGCACAGCCTGACGACGAGGCCGGGCGCGCGCGAGCGGCGCGCATGACTTCGATCGAAGAACGCGCCACCGTCTATTTCGACGAAATGCATTTCCGCTTCCTGTATGACAAGAAGCGGCACCTCTTCGCAATCGGCTACCGCCTCGCCGATCAATTCAGCGGCGCCCGCCTCGACGGGTCGTTCTACGACCTGCTCGCATCCGAGGCGCGCCTCGCCAGCTTCATCGCCATCGCCAAGGGCGACGTGCCCGAGCGGCACTGGTTCCATCTCGGCCGCCTGATCACGAGCGTGCGCGGATCGCCGGTGCTCCTGTCGTGGAGCGCGACGATGTTCGAGTACCTGATGCCGCTGCTCGTGATGCGGAACTTTCCGGAGACGCTGCTCGACGAGTCGTGCCGCATGGTGGTGCGGCGGCAGATCGATTACGGCCTGACGCGCGGCACGCCGTGGGGGATCTCGGAGTCCGCCTATCTCGCGGTCGATCGCGCCGGCAACTATCAATACAAGGCGTTCGGCGTGCCCGGGCTCGGCCTGAAACGCGGCCTGGGCGACGAGCTCGTCGTCGCGCCGTATGCGACGGCGCTCGCGGTCATGATCGACCCGGCACGGAGCGCGAAGAATCTGCGGCGGCTCTCCGCCGAGGGATTCCTCGGCGAGTACGGATTCGTCGAGTCGGTTGACTACACCGATCGCGCCGGCGGCCGCATCAGCAGCACCGGCACGCCGGTGACCGCGTTCTTCGCGCACCACGCCGGCATGTCGCTGGTCGCGTTCGCGAATGCGATCAACGGCGACGTCATGGTCCGCAGGTTCCATTCGGATCCGCGCGTGCAGGCGACTGAACTGCTGCTGCAGGAACGCGTGCCGCGCCAGCGTCCGGTCACCCAGCCGCGGCCGGAAGACACCATGTTCGTGTCGCCGCAAAGCGTCGCCGTGCCGCTGCGCCGCTACAAGACGCCGCACACGATCGTGCCGCACACGCAGTTCCTGTCGAACGGCAAGTACGCGGCGGCGGTTACCAACGCCGGGGGCGGCGCCAGCTTCTGCGATCGCATGGCGGTGACCCGATCGCGCCTCGATTCGACCACCGATCCCGGCGGCAACTTCATCTACCTGCGCGACATCCGCAGCGGCGAGGTGTGGTCGCCCACGTATCTCCCGATGCGGCGCGAGGCCGAGAGCTACCTCGCGACCTTCCAGCCCGAGATGGCGGTGTTCGATACGAAGGCCGAGGAGATCGCCGCCAAGCTCGAGATCGCCGTGTCGCCGGAGCACGACGTCGAAGTGCGATTGCTGCACCTGGTGAATCACGGCGATCGCGTGCGCGAGATCGACGTCACCAGTTACGTCGAGCTCGCGCTCGCCCAGACCCGCGACGATTTCGCGCATCCGGCGTTCGGCAAGCTGTTCATCGAGACCGAATACCTGCCCGAGCGCAACGCGCTGATCTGCCACCGGCGGCCGCGCGATGCGCGCGATCCGGGCACGTGGGCGGTGCACGTCCTCGGCCTCGATGGCCGCGCGCATGGTCCAATCGAGTGGGAAACCGATCGCGCGCAGTTCCTCGGCCGCGGCCGCACGCTCGATCGGCCGATCGCGCTCGATGGCCGGCCGCTCTCCGGCACCACCGGCTTCGTCCTCGATCCCATCTTCAGCCTGCGCCAGCGCGTGCGCCTGCCGGCCGGTGAATCGGTTCGCGTCTGCTTCGCCACCGGTGTGGCGCCCGATCGCGAAACCGCGCGCGCCCTGGCGCTGACCTATCGCGACATCATGACGGCGAGCCGCACGCTCGCGCTCGCGCTCGCCCACGCGCAGGGCCTCCGTCGTCACATGGATATCTCCAACGACGATGCGGTGTTGTTCGAGCGGCTGGCGTCGCGCGTGATCGGCACCGATGCGTCGCTGCGCGCGCCGGCCGACGTGCTCGCGGCCAACGAGCTCGGCCAGAACAGCTTGTGGCCGCACGGCATCTCGGGCGATCTGCCGATCCTGCTGGTGCGGGTCGTTGATGACGATCTGGCGGTCGTGCGGCAGGCGCTCGAGGCCCAGGAGTACTGGCGCCTCAAGGGCATCAAGGCCGATCTCGTGATCCTCAACGAGCATCCGGTGAGCTATCTCGACGAAGTCCACTCCCGCCTCACCGCGCTGATGGACGAGGGGCCGTGGCGGATGTGGAAGCACCAGATGGGCGGCGCGTTCCTGCTGCGCTCCGACACGATGGGCCGGGCCGAGCGCGCGCTGTTCATGGCGGTCGCGCATGCGGTGCTCGAAACCGATCGCGGCGACCTGCGTTCGCATCTGGCGCGGCCGCCGCTGACGCCGGTGGCGTCGGCGCCGCTGCCGGCGCTCGAGCACGCCGAGGCGATGCATCCGCCGGCGCAACCGAGCATGAGCGTCGGCCTGCCTGCGCTCACGCTGACCAACGGCATCGGCGGATTCGCCGATGACGGCCGCACCTACGCGATCGTCCTGGAAGGCGATCAGGACACGCCCGCGCCGTGGGCCAACGTCATCGCCAATCCTCGCTTCGGCACGATCCTCAGCGCCAGCGGATCGGCGACGACGTGGTCGGAGAACAGCCGCGAGAACCGGCTGACGCCGTTCGCGAACGATCCGGTGATCGATCACGGCGGCGAGGCGCTGTACATTCGTGACGACGATATCGGCCGCGCGTGGTCGCCGACGCCGGGACCGATGGCGCGATCGGCGGCGAGCGGGCGCATCCTGATCCGCCACGAGGCCGGCCTGACGCGATTCTCGCGATCGTTCGAGGGCATTCATCACCAGCTCGAGGTGTTCGTCGACAACGAGGATCCGGTGCGCTTCGCGCAGCTGACGCTCGTCAACACGTCGCGGAACCTCCGTCACCTGAGCGTGTTCGCCTACAACGACTGGGTGATCGGTCCGCCGCGCGAGCTCGACACGCGTCACGTCATCACGGATTACGACGCGCAGCATCAAGCGGTCCTCGCCTGGAATCCGTACAACGTCACGTTCTCGGGACGGGTCTGTTTCGCGGCGTGCAGCGAGCGCGCCATCTCGGCGACCGGCAATCGCCGATCGTTCCTGGGCCGCAACGGCTCGATGGCCAGGCCGTCGGCGCTGGGCGACGAGAGCCTCACCGGTGAGTTTGGCGCCGGCATGGATCCCTGCGCGGCGATGCAGATTCGCGTCGGGCTCGAGCCCGGCGAAACCCGGAAGATGGTGTTCCTGCTCGGCGAAGGCACGTCACGCGCGCATGCGCTCGAGCTGATCGCGAAGCACCAGTCGACCGACAGCGCCGCGGCGGCGATCGCCCGCGTGCGCGAGCACTGGGACACGGTGCTCGACGCGGTGCGGGTCAGCACCCCGGACGACTCGTTCGACGTGATGATGAACCGCTGGCTGCTCTATCAATCGCTGTCGTGCCGCATCTGGTCGCGCGCCGGCTATTACCAGCCGGGCGGCGCGTTCGGCTTCCGCGATCAGCTGCAGGACGTGATGTCGCTGCTCTACACCACGCCGCACCTCGCGCGCGAGCACATCCTCCGCGCCGCCGGCCGGCAGTTCGTCGAAGGCGACGTGCAGCATTGGTGGCACGAGCCGGTCGGCCGCGGGCTGCGCAGCCGCTGCTCCGACGATCTCCTGTGGCTGCCCTTCGTCGTCGCCGAATATGTGCGCGTCACCGGCGATGACACCGTGCTCGACGCGGTGGCGCCGTTCCTCACGCAGGCGCCGCTGCCGGAAGGCGAAGCGGAGGCGTACGATCTGCCGTCACTCGCGGAAGAGACCGGCACGATCTTCGAGCACTGCCGCCGCGCCATCGAGAAGGGCTTGACCGCAGGTCCGCATGGATTGCCGCTCATCGGCGCCGGCGACTGGAACGACGGCATGAATCGCGTCGGCCACGAGGGCCGCGGCGAGAGCGTGTGGCTCGGCTTCTTCATCTACACCGTGCTCAACGACTTCGCGCCGATCTGTCTCGAGCGCGGCGAGTCGGCGCTCGCCAATCGCTATCACGACATCGCGTGGCAGCTGTCGTCGCGACTCGAACAGGCCTGGGACGGTGAATGGTTCCGGCGCGGCTACTACGACGATGGGCGGCCGCTGGGGTCGGCGCAGAACGATGAATGCGCGATCGATTCGATCTCGCAGTCGTGGGCGCTGCTGTCGTCGGCGGTGCCGCGCCGCCTCGCCGAGCGCGCGATGGACTCCGTTCGCGCGCGGCTGTTCGATCGCCAGGCGCGGTTGCTGCAGCTGTTGTCGCCGCCGTTCGACAAATCGGATCAGGATCCGGGCTACATCAAGGGCTACCCGCCCGGCATCCGCGAGAACGGCGGTCAATACACGCACGCCGCGGTGTGGGCGCTGATGGCGGTCGCGAAATCGGGGAACGGCGACGAGGCCGCCGAGCTGTTCCACATGCTCAACCCGATCAATCACACCCGCACGCCCGAAGCGGTCGCGAAGTATCGCACCGAGCCGTACGTGCTCGACGGCGACGTCTACGCGCGGCCGCCACATGCGGGACGCGGCGGCTGGAGCTGGTATACAGGCTCAGCGGGCTGGCTCTATCGCGCCGGCCTCGAGCACGTCCTCGGCCTGAAGGGCCGCGGCGATCACTTCACGATGAGCCCGTGCGTCCCGTCATCGTGGACCAACTTCTCGATCACGTGGAAGCATCGCGGCTCGACGTATCTGATCGAAGTCTCAAATCCCGATCGCGTGTGGACGGGTGTGCAGAAGGCGGAGATGGATGGCCAGCACGTCGATCACCGCGCGATACCGCTGGTGGACGACAGCGGAAACCACGTCGTGAAGATCACGATGGGACGGAGGATGTAACTGAAACTTGTAGTTGGCAGTTACCAGTTGCCAGTTACCAGTTGAGTTGCAAGTTGGAAGTTTCAGTTGGAGTGATCAGTCCCGCCGCGGAGCAAATACTCCGGCACATCGAAATAACCCCAGAAGAATCGATGCGTCTGTTCCGCCTTGGCCCAGAGTACGAGGTCTTCACGCATCCAGACGTCTCCGACTGCGGCTGCGGTCATCGCGATGACCGTCAGGAACAGGACGATGATGCAATCACGCCAGTTCCAGTAGGAGCCGAAGCCGTCGGTGGTGATGCCGGCAACGGAACCGAGAATCAGCGCGAGGCACACCACTCCGATAAGTTGGAGGACTCTGGGCCGCATTTGAGTTGGTACTTGAAGTTACCAACAACCAGCTCAACTGGCAACCGCGAACTGTTGCGAGATGTGCACTGGCTTAGCCAGGCTTGCGCGTTCCTGCGGAGGGGAATTACTTGAGCGCGGCGCTCATCGCCGGATCACGGTGGATCACAGCCCGTGCGTACGAACAGATCGGGACAACTCGAAGACTCGCCTCTTTCGCGAACGCGACCGCTTTCTCGACGAGCTGCTTGCCAAGCCCGGTGCCGCGCAGCTCCGGGGACACCTCGACGTACTCGATGCGCATCACGCCGACTTCGGGGCGCGTGAACTCGAGGAACCCAAGGCGCTCGCCATTGATTCGCAGGACGAATTCGTGGACGCCGTTGAGTTCCTCGCGTTCGATCGTGACGGTACGCGACATCTGGTCAGGTCCCCATTTCAACATGATCAACCTCTATGCGGGCTGAAAACTGTTGGGACCGGGCGCCGGATTGAGGAGCAGGCGCAGCAGGCGCCGCAATTTGCGGCGCCCGTGCATCGTGAACATCACCAGGGAAGCCATTACGCCTGCCCCAGCGGCGGCTCGGAGGCCGCGGACTTCAGGCTCTCGCCCACCACGTTCTCGGCATACGCGGCGACCTTGTCGCCCACATTCGCCTTGATGTTGTTGGCGACGGTCTTCGCTTTCGCCACCGCCTGATCGCGCTTCTCGCCCATGGCGCGATCCTCGTAGTCGGTCGCGGGGCAGGCCAGGCCAATCGCCGCGCCGACCGCCACTGCAAGGGCGCCGGCCGCGAGCGGATTCTCCTGCACCCAATCATTGGTTGCCGTCGTCGCCGTGCCGGCGGCGCTGCGGACGCGGTCGGAGGCGACCTTCGCCGTCGACGCCGCCGATGCGGCGTATTCGTTCACCGTGTCGCGCGCGGTCGAGGCGTATTCGCCTACCGTCTCGCGCGCCGACGATGCGTACTGGCCGACCGCCTGCTTCGCCGTCGATGCGTACTCGCCGACGGTCTCACGCGCCGTCGACGCCATCGCGCCGACCTTGTCGCGCAGCCCGGGGTCCGTCGATCCGTATTCGTCCTGATCCCATGACGTGTCCGACGCGCCGTAATACGTCGGTGTGCTGCGGCCGCGCAGCATCCACCACGCAACCACGCCGAGAGTGATCGCGATGCGAATGGGATGTTCCCTGGCGTACCACGCGAGGTGGTTGCCGGCTCCGCGCGCCCGCTGGGCCGCGACATACGCTGTCTCGCCTGCCGAATGCATGATGTTCTTCACCTTTCCGGTCGCCGCTTCCCTCGCACTGTCCTTCGCCTGCTGGAGCAGGTGATCGGGACGCAGCCGATCCTGGATTTCGCCAATGGTTTCGCTCATCTCGACGCGAGTGCGCTCGATCTCGCGCTGGATCTCGTCGGTCTTGGAGTGCGACGCGTTCATCTCGTTCCGTTCTTGAGCCACTGGGTCGTCTCCTTGAGGGAATGAATCGTTTCGACGGGAGCGATCGATCTCTTGCGCAGCGCGGCAATCCCCGACTGCGCGAGCAAGTAGGCCGTCAGGCCCATGACGGCGGCGGTGATCGCAGCGGCGAGCCATGCGACGACGCCGACCTCGATCAGCAGCAGCGTGACTGCGGCCGCGATCGTGACGACGGCCGCGAGGCCGAACGCCGCCGCAACGCCGATCATCATCGCCTGCCTGCCGACGTCGGAGAGCTTCTCGCTCAACTCGACCTTGGCGAGGCGCAATTCCTGCCGAATCAGATCGGCGGTCTGCTGCGACAGATCGGAGAAGAGCTCTCCGAGCGAGCGGTCGATGCGTGGAACATCCATGTTCTGCTCCGCTTAATAACCGGCTTCGCCGAGGTCGCCCGAGTACGACGGCGAGCCGGTGCCCGCGGTCATGGGATCGACCTCGCTGAAGCCGTCGCCGTATGCGCGCATTGCGCCGCGATCCGAAGACGCCTTCAGGAAGCGGGCGATGCCGAGGCCGATCAGGAACGCGCCGCCGATGAAGAGCGCCGGACGCCGGCGCGCGAACGCATGCACGTCGTCGAGCATGTCGGCAACGCCGCGCTGGCGGATGGTGTCGGCAAAGCGTTTCAGCTGGTCGCTCGCGGTGTCGACGTACGACGCGAGGGTTTCGTTTTCGTTGCGGAGCTCGTTGCCGGCGCTGCGGAACACATCCGCGATGCCGAAGAGGCCGTCGGCGGCGCGATTCTTCTGCTCATCCACACGGGACGTCACGCGCTGCTGGATGCCTCCGAGCACGCCGTTCGCCGTGGTGGTGCCGTTAGCTCCGCCGTTGGCCGCTGATCCATTTCCGGTCCGGGCCGTTGAGCCGTTGGGCTTGTTCTCTCGATTCGTGGGCATGTGCCGCTCCTCCAACCGAGAAGGAGAGCAAGACAAGGGCCACAAAAATCAGGGGTGCCTATGGTGCCTGAGGTGCCTGGGGTGCCTCAGGTGCCTCACGAAGTTCTTACTTAGGGAAGGTGGAAACCTATCGAGTGACGGTGATCGTTACCTGGCCATCTCCAGTAAGCGCGCCATCGTCGGCGCGTGAGCGCAGCAC
>Ga0310902_10000230_pt1 | contig 14532 bp, 12 predicted proteins | sample C24D3metaG_FD_203748 | JGI IMG/M metagenome (GOLD analysis project Ga0310902, IMG submission 203748) | Lab incubated soil microbial communities from West Virginia University Organic Research Farm, Morgantown, WV, United States - C24D3 | ecosystem: Environmental > Terrestrial > Soil >...
AGAGCTATTCGTTTCCCTTCCTCGTAATCAAGAACGACTCCATTATAATTTTCGTAAACAGAATGATCTTTAAAAAAAGCGCAAGCGTCCTGGGTAATCGGATCAAGTAGACGTCCAAGCGAAGACCAGGCTTTACCGTAAGTGGAATGAGAGTGAGCGGCTGCAACAGCATCTGGACGGGCCGCATGAATTTGAGAGTGTATCGCAAAGGCAGCACCGTTTACGATACCGGTACCCTCAGAACTCCCTTCAACAATATCGCCGTTGTGATTAACTAAAACCAGATTGGAGACTTTAATTTGACTAAAATGCATGCCGAATTGGTTAACCCAGTAATGATCCGGTTTTTCAGGATCACGAACGGTAATATGGCCTGCTAAGCCGTCATCAAAACCGTATTTTGCAAATAAACGAAAAGCCGCTGCCAAACGTTCTTTCCGGTGCTGCCTCTCTTCTTCGATTGAGTTAAAATTTGGCGCTTTCGGAAAAACTAATTTTGATTTCATATTAGCACTCCCTAAGTAATCAATTTAGAGACAATAAGGATTGGTAAATATCTTCTAAAACAGAGGCAACGATTCCCAAAGCATGGGAGTGAAAACATTTCATTAATTGCTTCCTGCTTAAATTTTATTCCCTAACCACTTCCAATGAGTACAGCTTACTGCAGAATTTTTTTGTGAGGGAGCTCTCAGTTAAGCATCGTCGAGAATATCACTGAAATAGCAAAAACCCCGATCTCATTCGTTCGGGGTTTACACGGTGGAGGCGAACCGTAGCTATACATATTCGTAATTAGGCTGCTTTAGCATTACGATTTTGAAGGGACAGCTTAGCACGAGGACGGTGATGGAGCACATAGTACAAGGCAGCGGATAGCAACGGAATGAGTCCTGCGACTACATACATCATTCTGTAATCCGTGATGGAAGCAATTAATCCCATAAAATAAGAGCCTAATCCATAGCCTAAATCAAACAGCAAGAAAAATGTCCCTGCAGCGCTCCCCCTGCGATGTACCGGAGCCAGCTTCATAGCGAGCGTTTGAAAACAAGGAAAGAGGGCCCCATAACCGATTCCCATAATGACGCCGGCCACCAGAACCATCGTTCCGGAATGAGCTGCGCTTATTAAAAGCATGCCGGCCGCAAACAACAAAATGCCGGGGTAATACAAATAATGTTCTTTGTATCTATCGAACACTTTGCCGATAAAGGGACGGAACAAAACGATCATAAGCGCAAAAGCAACAAAAAAATAACCCGTTACATATTGTTGATGAATCTCAGCCGTGAAAGAAGCAATAAATCCGGATAATGCGCTGTAAGAAAAGGCAAGAACAAACCCGACCAACGAAATCGGCAGCGCCTTCGGTTCAATAAAGTCACTCAATCTCATGCGCTTGCTTCCCCGGCCGGTTTCTGATTTCAGTAAAGGCTCCGATAGACTCTCCTTTTGCTGAGGCAACCGCAATCCGATTGTAAATAATAGAGAAAGCGCAGCAACCGCACAAACGGCCAACAGCAGTACATGAATGTTTTTATCTTGCCACAGAAAAAGCCCGAGGGCAGGCCCGACAACCATGGCAATACTCATAAACATGCTGAAATAGCCCATGCCTTCACCTTGCCGTGAATCGGGAATCAGTGCGGAAGCAACCGTGCTCGTCGCCGTCGAGGCTACCGCATAGCTCATGCCGTGAATAAGACGAATCATTAAAAACAGGAAAATTCCTGAAGTACCGAAGTAACTTATACAGGCGATCAGAAAAATGACCAGCCCGATAACAGCCATTTTCTTTTTCCCGTACCGGTCTACCCATTTACCTGAAAAAGGCCTGATCAACACGCTTCCGATCACATAAATGGTAATGATTAAACCCATCTGCTGCTGATTTCCGTTCATACTATCTTTCACATATAACGGAAATGCGGTCGCGAGAATATGAAAAGTGAGAAACATAAAAAAACTGCTCAAACAAACAAATATAAAATTTCTCGTCCAAATTCTATCTCTAACCAACAGCCTCTCTCCATTCTCCAACAGCTTTACTGTATGTAGTCATATTATAAAGTCGATACTTTATTAAAAATAATACTTATTTTATGATTGAATTATCACATGAAAGCTATGAATGGAGAGCGAACTTATTATGGAATTTCTTCAGCTTAAATATTTCCAGGCGGTAGCGCGGCTGGAGCATATCACAAAGGCGGCCAAGGAGTTAAATATATCCCAGCCTTCGCTTAGCAACTCGATCCAGCGTTTAGAGAAAAAGCTAGGCGTTCCTTTGTTCGAGCGCCAAGGCAGACGTGTCATTTTGAACGCATTCGGAAAAACATATCTTCGTCGGGTTGAGCAGGCCTTTCTGGAGCTGGAAGAAGGAGAACGCGAGATCTCGGATATGGCGGGACTTGACCGTGGTGTCATATCCATATCGGTGACGCTCCCGTATGTTCTGCCGACTCTCCTAAAAGATTTTCTCACGAAGTACCCTCACGTACGGATCATACAGCGTCAGGTAAGCTCTGCTTTAGAGATGAAAAACGATCTGGAAAACGCCGATATTGATTTCTGCATTTCCAGTACTCCAATTAATGGACCGGACATCGAGTGGCTGACGCTGGTTAGAGAGGAATTGTGCTTGACTGTGCCGAAGGGACATCGTTTAGCTTCCCGAAAAAGCATTTCTCTCATTGAGGTGGCCGATGAACCGTTTATCTCTGTATCTTCCAGCTCCAACTTTCGGGAAATTACGGATGGATTTTGCCGGCAGGCCGGCTTTGAGCCCCGAATCGCATTCGAGCTCGAAGAAGTGAGCGCTATACAAACTTTAGTGGAAATGGGATTGGGCATCACCTTTACCCTTCCCCTCTCTTTAGGAAGAAAGGCCACTAATCCGGAAACCATACAATTACGAATAACGGAGCCTCTTTGTCAGCGCACATTCGGGATCGCATGGAACAGGAATCATTTTTTATCGCAGGCAGCCATTCATTTCCGCCAATTCGTCATCGATTTTTTCAGTAAGCTTTAGCCTCGATGAGCTGCCTGTCGGGGAAAGGTAAAATATTCAATAATTTTTAATTATCAAGTAGGAAAGGAGGCCATAATAAAAGAAAGAAGTTAAGGAAGTATCAAAACATGGGAGGTAATATCATGGGAAGATTAGTTCATTTCGAGATTCATGTAGATGACATGGAACGTGCAAAGAAGTTTTATGGAGAGGTTTTTGGATGGACTTTTGAGGATTGGAGCAGTTATGCTGGAATGCCCTATTTTGGAGCTGTGACGGGCGATGCAAATGAACTTGGAATCAACGGAGCTTTGATGCAGCGTCAAGGCGCTTCCCCGCAACCAGGCCAGGCTATGAATGGTTATGCGTGTACAATGGGAGTGGGAGACTACGATTCTACTGAAGCAAAAATTCTAAATCTTGGAGGCAAGCTCGCATTACCAAAGTATGCACTGCCCGGGATGGCGTGGCAAGGGTATTACATGGACACTGAAGGAAATGTATTTGGCATTCATCAACCGGATGAGAACGCAAAATAGAATTTTGCCTTTTTCACGCATAGACAAAACCCCGACCTCTTGCGGTCGGGGTTCTACATGGTGGAGGCGAGGGGATTTGAACCCCTGTCCGAAAATCACGCCACACAGGCTTCTACGGGTGTAGTCACAGTTTTGATGTCACCCAAGCAAACGCCCCGTAACCGGCTTTCGCTAAGGTCAGCCTGATTATCTTCTTCAGCTCACCGCAGGCGGAGATGAGACAGCGTATTCCACTACTTGTTAGCCCCTAATCCAGTCACATGGACGATGCTGGGTAGAAGCACGCACACAGTTTCTTAGGCTGCGAAAGCGTAGTTTGTTTGTTGTTTGCCGTTTAATAGGCTTTAGCGTTGATGAAGCAGACGACTCCCTGCTACCCGCAACCCGCGCTCGTACAATCCCCGTCGAATCCATAAACGCCCCCAATTTTGCATAAACGGTTAGCTGCAGATCCACTCTGTATCAGAGTATTAAATCGGCACTAACGTTTAGCTCGATTGAAGCTTTAGGATTAAGGAGCAGTTCCGTCAGATCGAGAATCAATCTGTTAAGCTGTTCCGATTGTCTAGCACGAATGCACTTGATTCGTTTGTTGCCGTTGCTACTGTTTTAGTATACCACGAAAGGACAGCTTCCGTGCATATTTGTTATTGGCAGCATTGGTTATCATCTTCCATGGAAATCAACAGCTTAACGTGCGACTTTCTGCTTCTCTCGCAGGGCACGCTGGATATCCCGCTGAGCATCACGCTTAGCAGCCGTATCCCGTTTATCGTATTGCTTCTTACCTTTACCAAGTCCAATCAACAGCTTCGCATATCCGTTGCGCACATAAATCTTCAATGGCACGATCGCATAGCCTTCCTGCTTGGACAAACCAAACAGCTTATTGATCTGAGCCTTATGCATCAAGAGCTTGCGGGCACGCGTTGGATCAGAGGGATTATGCATATTCCCTTGCTCGAACGGACTGATGTGCATATTGTGTATGAACATTTCCCCGTTACGAATAGTCGCAAACGCGTCACTAATGTTCGCACGGCCATTGCGCAGCGATTTAATTTCCGTACCCAGCAGCACCATGCCTGCTTCGAACGTCTCCTCAATGAAATAGTCATGGGAAGCCTTCTTGTTCTGGGCGAGCTGCTTGCCGTCACTTTTCTTACCCATGCTAGTCACCTCGGCTTATTTAAGCTAAAATAGTTGTTGCACGCATTCTGGTGTTCATTGTAACAACTTTAGGAACGGAAATCAAGGCTGCGGTTGAATGATTCTCTCTACAGCCACTGCCAAAAAGGAGAATTCTCATGCTGCTTGAAATCATTGCTACCACTGCCGATGAAGCGGTTACAGCCGCTTTGCACGGAGCTGACCGCGTAGAGCTTATCTCTGCCTTTGACCAAGGTGGTCTAACCCCCCGTGAAGCCGATACGATTTCGGTGCTTGATGCACTTAAACGGCTCGAACAATCAGATAACACATCCGATTCCAAAATCATTCCCGTACATGCGATGATCAGACCGCACAGCAAATCCTTCGTTTATGATAAAGCGGATCTTAGCGTCATGACCGCTCACATAAAAAGAATGCGGTTATTAGGAATTCACGCATTCGTACTAGGCACTTTGAGGCCTAATGGCATGATCGATACCGATTCATTAGAGCGACTATTAGAGGCTGCCGGAGACCGTCCGGTCACCTTTCACCGGGCTTTCGATGAAGCAGCCGATCAAGAAGCCGCTCTATCCACTCTTACCCGGTATCCGCAGATCCAATGGGTGCTGACCTCCGGAGGACAGCCAAAAGCGCCCCAGGCTGTAGACCAAATCAGCCGATTGATTGAGCTAAGCAAAGGACATGCTGTCACAATTATGCCTGGCAGCGGATTAACGGTATCCGCCTTGCCTGCTTTCGTTCAAGCAACGGGAGCACGCGCCGTGCATCTTGGAACCGGTGTAAGAAACGGCGGAATAACTGCTCCTGTCGAAGGCGCACTTGTGCGGCAAGCCCGTCATTCTCTTGATCTATTCCAATAAAAATACAGCTCCTATTTAAACCACCCTCACCCGGATACAAAAAAAACCGCCCTCAACCCGAAAGGTTAAAGGCGGTTTTATCAACGTTCTTAAGCTATTACAGCTTTACAACGTTTTCTGCTTGTGGTCCACGGTTGCCTTGAACAACGTTAAATTCTACGCGTTGTCCTTCTTCAAGAGTTTTGAAGCCTTCGCCAGTGATTGCGGAGAAGTGTACGAATACATCGTTGCCGCCTTCAACTTCGATAAAGCCGAAACCTTTTTCTGCGTTAAACCATTTAACTGTACCTTGTTGCATGTGTAAAAACCTCCAAAAAAATAATATTAATATGCGCCTGGTTTGTCTTTAAACAAAAAATTCACACATTGGAAAGGGTTTCATGACTATAATGACACCCTTTTCAATATGTGAATTCAGGTTCATATTATCGATTGATTTGAGTGTACTATACCCAGAATTAAAAAGCAAGCGACGAGCTTAAATATATTTTCCCATTTTGCCCAGGACACGGCGACTCCCAGTTATTCCATAGTTCGGAAATCGCCGCCCCTATTTTTATTTACGTTTTTTGCGGACAAAAGCAGCTGTAGCGTTTCCGCCGCCTCCGCCTTTCTTCTTCCGCTTGCTCTTTCCGTGACCGCCGCCGCTGCCATCGGGGCTAGGAGAATCTGAGCTCCTGCCGCCATTAAACACACCGCTCTGCGACGTATTTTTCCGCTTCGCGCCACCACTGCTATCGCTCCGCCGGTTCCCCCCGCCTGCGCCGCGGCCATAGCCGCCAGGCCCGCCGCCGCTGCGGATGGGCAGGCCCCACATATCCGTGCGCGCACCGCTTCCGCTCCCGCGCGGCTGCTCACTGCCTTGGCCCGGCGGCAAATCCGCCTCTTGCCCCGGCCCACGCTCCGCCGGCGCATTCCCGCCGCCGATCACGCCACCCCGACCGCGCCGCTTGCTTCGACCGCGATCGCTATCAGGTGCATCGAGCCGCCACGGATTCGCCTGCTCGACAATGCCAATACCGTCGCCGCCGCGATCCGCGCCTCCGCCGCCAAATCCACCCCGGCCGGCGCCGCCTTTATTTTTGCTGCCCCTGCCCTTGCCGCCCGCGCCGGCACCTCGCTCGCTTCTTCCGCCTCGGCCGCCGCTGCTGTCTGCGCCTTGTCTATTTCCGCCTTTGCCGCGCTCGCCGAATCCTCCGCGGGCATCGCCTAACTTGCCGCGTTTCTTACCTCCGCCAAAACCATCGCCCGGCACTCCTTTAAAACCGCCGCGCGACTTCATATCGACAAGCTCAAAGTCGATCGTATGCTCCGTCATGCTGACGCGTGTTACGCGAATCTTCACTTCATCGCCGATCCGATATACCTTAGAAGTACGCTCGCCGACCAAAATCATATGCTGCTCGTGGAAATTGTAGTAATCATCCGACATGTCGCTCAAACGAATTAAGCCCTCGACCGAATTATCCAATTCGATAAACATGCCAAAGCTCGTAACGCTGCTGATAATGCCTTCGAACTCTTCCCCAACCTTGTCGAGCATGAATTCGCATTTCTTCAGTTGATCTGTATCGCGCTCCGCATCAACCGCCACCCGCTCGCGTTCCGATGAATGCTGCGCAATATCCGGCATCCGTGCGGATAGCGCCTCATGGCGGGCTTCCGTCAATTGGCCGCCGCCATCCAGCACCTCGCGAATGATCCGGTGAATGACTAAATCGGGATATCGGCGGATCGGCGATGTAAAGTGGGAATAGAACTCAGCTGCCAAACCGAAATGCCCTAAGCTCTCCGCATCGTATTTGGCCTGCTTCATTGAACGAAGCATAACAGTCGAAATAACGGTCGCTTCTTTCGTGCCGCGAATTTCTTCCAGCAGCGTCTGCAATGCCTTCGGATGAACCGAATTGCCTTTGCCCTTCACCACATAACCAAAATTCGCTGCAAACTGCACGAAATTGAGCAGTTTCTCTTGATTCGGATCCTCATGGATCCGGTACAGAAACGGAACGCGCAGCCAATGGAAATGCTCGGCTACCGTCTCATTCGCCACCAGCATGAATTCTTCGATAATTTGCTCGGCTACCGAACGCTCACGTTTCACGATATCAACCGCTTTGCCGTTCTCATCCACGATGACCTTCGATTCTTGGAAGTCGAAATCGATTGCGCCGCGCTTCATCCGCTTCGAACGCAGATGCATAGCCAATTCTTCCATCAGCCCGAACATATCAAGAAGGCCGGCGTACCGCTCCTTGAGCTCCGTTTGCGGTTCTTCGTCCGTGGCCGTCAAAATTTTCTTAACATTTGTATAAGTCATACGCTCTTTTGTACGGATTACGCTCGTAAACACATCATGGCGCACGCGCTTCAAGGTAGCCGCATCGAATTCCATCTCGCAAGAGAGCGTTAAACGGTCAACCTGCGGATTAAGGGAGCAAATGCCATTCGACAAGCGATGCGGCAGCATCGGAATGACGCGGTCAACCAAATAAACGCTGCACCCGCGCCTGTATGCTTCCTGGTCAAGCTGTGAATTTTCCTTCACGTAGTAGCCGACGTCCGCAATATGTACACCAAGCAAATAGTTGCCGTTCTCCAGCCGCTTCACATGCACCGCATCGTCGAGATCCTTTGCATCCTCGCCATCAATCGTTACGATAATTTCGCCGCGCAGGTCCCGTCTGCCTTGTTGTATAATTTCTTCGTCTGTAATGGAATCCGGCGCTGCTTCAGCCTCGCTCATCACCTCATCAGGAAAACCCTCCGGCAGCTGATGCTTGCGAATAATCGACAAAATGTCGACGCCAGGATCGTTCTTATGTCCTAAAATTTCGACAATTTCCCCCTCGGCAGCAGAACGGCCCTCGGGGTAGGACACAATTTTAACGACGACCTTTTGACCGGATACAGCTCCTTGATAACCGCCCTTCGGTATGAAAATATCCCGGTTAATCCGTTTATCATCCGGAACGACGAAAGCGTACGCCTCATGATCCTCGAACGTTCCAACGATTTGCGTAACGGCACGCTCAACGATCCGGACAACCTCGCCCTCCATCCGTCCGCCATGCTCGCTTCTCGAAGTGACGCGAACGAGAATGATATCGCCGTTCATCGCGCTCTTCAAGTCATTGGCATGCAAATACACATCGCCATGATCCTTCTCATCCGGGATCAGGAAGCCAAAGCCCTTCGCATGCGACTGCAGCTTGCCCCGCAACAGGTTCATTCGTTCCGGTACACCGTAATGATCATTTGGTGTTCGAATGATTTTGCCCTCATCCTCCAGCTTATTCAGCAGTTTAAGGAACTCCTTAAACTCCGCTGCATCTTCAATACCAAAGTGCTTCTCGAGCTCTTGGTAATTCATCGGCTTATAAGCCGTCTCTCTCATAAAATCAAGCAGATCCTGCTCGTTAATGGCCATAATTGTTTTTCTCCTCGCAAACCTGCCCGAATACTCTAGTGTCGCCTGCAACAGGTTGATAGATTATCATATAACATGTAGTATACACGAAATAGATGCCGCGCATCCGCGAATATGTTGAAAATACAAAAAAAGCGAGGAATATCCTCGCTTTCTGCATGTGTATCGATTATTGTTTGACGAAGTAAGAAACAACAAGCGCAAATATGAAGAAGCCAACTGCCAGAACAACCGTCAAACGCTGTAAGAACAAATCCAAACCGCGCGCTTTCTGTTTGCCGAACAGGTGCTCAGCGCCGCCCGTAATAGCTCCGGACAAGCCTGCACTCTTACCCTTTTGCAGCAATACGACAGCAATTAGGCCGACAGAAAATATAACGAGCACGATCTTCAATAAGATTTCCATTTATTCCACCTCCAGCATAGGAGCTCCGTAAAAACACGTAGATTGAGTTTACCATAGCTGGGCGCTAATTACAATAGGACAACCCGCAATTCGACCGTTTACGCAAATCCTTGCGCCTTCAAATATTGATAATTGTTAACCGCGCTCTCAAGCGAACTCGATACGAACTGCTCTTGCTCCACGATCATGAACGCTACGCCAGCAGGCTCAAGCTCGCGCAGCAGCTGGTCATAACCAACCTCTCCCTTACCGATCTCCGCGTCCTTCCGGCCTTTATGGAAATCCTTGATATGCACTAATGGCACGCGGCCTTTATACTTGCTCAAATATTCGGCAGGCTTAAAGCCAGCCATATGCACCCAGCCCAGATCAAACTGCATGGTCAGAAGCTCTGGCGGAACCAGTGACAGGACAAGATCGATAATGGGCTTCTTATCCACCAGCTTAAACTCAAAATCATGATTATGATAACCATACTGCATACCCGCAGCCTTCACCTGCTTGCCGCATTTCGTAAGCACATCAACCAGATGCTTCACATCGTCCATTGTCGGCTGCTCTGGAAGCGGTGCCCATGGCGAAATGATATAAGTTAAACCAAGCTCCTTCGCGTAATCGATCTGACCTGCAAGATCGGATTCCATATGCTTCGAATCGCTATAGTTGAGGGGAACATGGGCGGAGGGCGCGATCAGCCCAATCTCATCCATCTTGCTTTTCAGCTCATTGGCCGGCGTTTTGAAATATCCTGCAAATTCAACTGCCTTATAGCCGATCTCCGCCACTTTCTCAAGCGTACCCAGAAAATCGATTTCCGTCTGATCTCTAAGCGCATACAACTGAATGCCTATTACCGGTTTTGTCAAACTGGACACCGCCTAATCGCTTTATGTTTTACCTGCTTTTAATGTCTTACGAGCGCCTCCGGACTATCCATGTAAAAAAAAGAAGGGCATGCCCCATGAGGCACACCCTTCTCAATAAGCCGCTAACGCGTCTTATTAAACGTTTTTCAAGTTGTAGAATGCTTTTTTGCCTGCGTATTGAGCAGTCGAACCAAGCTGGTCCTCAATGCGAAGCAATTGGTTGTATTTAGCAACGCGGTCCGTACGGGAAGGCGCGCCTGTTTTGATTTGGCCAGCGTTTGTAGCTACTGCGATGTCAGCAATTGTGCTGTCTTCGCTCTCGCCGGAACGGTGGGAGATAACCGCTGTGTAACCAGCGCGTTTAGCCATTTCGATCGCATCGAATGTTTCAGTAAGCGTACCGATTTGGTTAACTTTAACGAGGATGGAGTTACCTACGCCTTTATCGATACCGTCGGACAGACGCTCAGTGTTCGTTACGAACAGATCGTCACCAACGAGTTGTACTTTGTTTCCAAGTTTTTCAGTAAGCAATTTCCAGCCATCCCAGTCATCTTCGGAGCAGCCGTCTTCGATTGTAAGGATTGGGTATTTATCAACCCACGATGCAAGCAGATCAACGAACTCAGCAGGTGTGAACGATTTGCCTTCGCCTGCAAGCACGTATTTGCCGTCTTTGAAAAATTCAGTCGAAGCAACGTCCATACCGAGGAATACGTCAACACCTGGCTTGTAGCCTGCGCGCTCGATAGCGGAGATGATTGTTGTAATTGCTTCTTCGTTGGATCCAAGGTTAGGAGCAAAGCCGCCTTCGTCACCTACAGCTGTGTTAAGATCTTTGTCATGCAATACAGCTTTCAGATTGTGGAAAATTTCAGCGCCGATACGAAGCGCTTCTTTGAAGTTTTCTGCACCGACAGGAAGAACCATGAATTCTTGAACGTCGATGTTGTTGTCAGCGTGCTCGCCGCCATTGATGATGTTCATCATTGGAACTGGAAGCGTCTTAGCGTTGAATCCGCCAAGGTAAGTGTAAAGAGGAACATCAAGAGCGTCAGCTGCTGCGCGAGCTACTGCCATCGAAACCGCCAAGATTGCGTTAGCGCCAAGCTTAGCTTTGTTCGGAGTACCGTCAAGTTCGATCATTTTACGGTCGATTGCTACTTGATCAAGAGCATCCAAGCCAATGATTTCTGGAGCGATTTCCGTGTTAACATTTTCTACAGCTTTCAGAACGCCTTTACCAAGGTAACGGGATTTGTCGCCGTCACGAAGCTCAACAGCCTCGTAAGCGCCAGTGGAAGCGCCGGATGGAACGATTGCACGGCCTTTGCCGCCGGACTCAAGGGAAACTTCTACTTCTACAGTTGGATTTCCGCGGGAATCCAGCACTTCGCGTGCGTATACATCAACGATAATTGACATGAGAAAAAACACTCCTTTAAAAGTTTTATTTGTTAATAAGTGAAACGCCAGTCATTTCTTTTGGTTTAGCCAGCTCAAGCAAATCAAGAACCGTCGGCGCGATATCGGCAAGAATGCCGCCTTCGCGAAGCGTCTCGCCTGCTCTCGTTACGATAAGAGGAACCGGGTTCGTCGTATGTGCCGTAAACGGACGGCCATTCTCGTCGAATACCATATCAGCATTACCGTGGTCAGCCGTGATAATGCAGACGCCGCCTTTGGCAAGTACAGCTTCCACTACTTTACCAAGGCATTCATCCGTAGCTTCAACCGCTTTGATCGTTGGCTCCAGCATGCCGGAGTGACCCACCATATCAGGGTTAGCGAAGTTTAAAATGATTGCGTCATGCTTGTCTGATTCAATCTCGCGCACAGTCGACTCGGCAAGCTCATACGCGCTCATTTCCGGCTTCAGATCGTACGTTGCGACCTTAGGGGAGTTGATAAGCACGCGAGTTTCACCCGGAAGTTCTGCATCGCGTCCGCCGCTGAAGAAAAACGTTACGTGCGGATATTTTTCTGTTTCTGCTGTACGCAGTTGTGTCTTGTTGTTTTGCACGAGCACTTCGCCAAGCGTATTATCAAGGTTCTTTGGTGAATACGCAACGAATCCGCCAACGGTTTCACTGAATAGCGTCAGGCAGACGAAATACAGGTTAACAGGATGGTTCTCGCCACGGTCAAAGCCGCGGAAATCCTCGTTCGTAAACACTTGCGACAATTGAATCGCACGGTCAGGACGGAAATTGAAGAAAATGACGGCGTCCTCGGATTCCACAAGACCGACAGGCTTGTTTTCTCCGTCTACAATAACCGTTGGCATAACGAATTCATCATAAACCGATTTCTCGTAGGATTCAACTACCGCTTTAACCGGATCGAAATATTGAGGACCTTCGCCGTATACCATAGCGCGGTAGGACTTCTCCGTACGCTCCCAGCGTTTGTCGCGATCCATCGCATAGTAGCGGCCTTGTACCGTCGCAATGCGGCCGACGCCAACTTCTTCGATTTTCGCTTGCAGACGTTCCAGGTAGCCCTTCGCGCTGTCCGGAGACACATCGCGTCCGTCTAGGAATGCGTGAATGTACACTTCCTCAAGCTCTTCCTTCTTCGCTAGATCAAGCAAAGCGAACAAGTGCTCAATGTGGCTATGTACACCGCCGTCTGACAGCAAGCCGTACAGATGAAGCTTTTTGTTATTTGTTTTCACATGACGAACAGCGCCAAGAATCGTTTCATTCTCGTAAAACTCGCCGTCACGGATCGATTTGCTGATCCGAGTCAAATCCTGATACACGATGCGGCCTGCGCCGATGTTCAAGTGGCCAACCTCGGAGTTGCCCATTTGACCTTCTGGCAAACCAACCGCTTCGCCGGATGCCGTCAGCGTAGTATGAGGGTATGTCGACCAGTACCGGTCGTAATTTGGTTTTTTCGCTTGCGCTACTGCATTGCCCGTTACATCATCGCGCAAACCGAAGCCGTCAAGAATAATCAGCGCTACAGGTTTTGGAGCAGCCATCTTACTTGGCCCCCTCGACCAGTGCGATGTAGGATGCAGGCTCAAGGCTCGCGCCGCCTACAAGTGCGCCGTCGATGTCGGCTTGACCCAAGTATTCAGCAACGTTATTAGGCTTCACGCTGCCGCCGTATTGGATACGAACTGCATCTGCAGTCGCTTGGTCATAAAGTCCTGCAACAACGCCGCGGATGTAACCGATCACGTCTTGTGCATCCTCAGAAGTGGACGATTTGCCAGTTCCGATTGCCCAGATTGGCTCGTATGCAATTACGACTTCAGCCGCTTGTGCTGCGGAAACGCCTTGGAAAGCCGCTTCTGTTTGTACTTTACATACGTCCTTCGTTTGCCCTGCTTCACGCTCTTCCAGCTTCTCGCCTACGCAGACGATCGGCAGCAAGCCGTTTTTAAACGAAGCGTGAACTTTCTTGTTTACGATCTCGTCCGACTCCGCGAAATAAGCGCGACGCTCGGAATGACCGATAATGACGTATTTCACGCCAAGATCCTTCAGCATAACGCCGCTGATTTCACCTGTAAATGCGCCGTTGTCTTCAAAGTGAACGTTTTGCGCTCCGATTGCGATCGTAGTGCCCTTTGCTGCTTCAACAAGCGCCGGAAGCGCCGTGAAAGGCGCACAGATCACGCTCTCTACACCGTCAACCTCAGCCTTGCCTTTAACTTCGGTGAAAAATGTTACAGCCTCGGATACCGTTTTGAACATTTTCCAGTTACCTGCAATAATCGGTTTTCTAGTACTCATGCGTAAACCTCCTCAGTTGATTCGTTTATGGAAAAGCTATTATTTATCGTTAAGTGCTACAACGCCAGGAAGAATTTTACCTTCCATAAACTCTAGGGAAGCGCCGCCGCCTGTCGAGATGAAGTCCATTTTGTCAGCTAGGCCGAATTTCTCAGCTGCTGCAGCCGAATCGCCGCCGCCGATTACAGTGTAGCCGTTTGTTTCAGCACATGCCTGAGCAACCGCAATTGTACCATGCGCGAAAGGCTCAATTTCGAATACGCCCATTGGCCCATTCCATACGACCAGCTTGGAATTTTTGATCACATCAGCATAAAGCTCACGCGTTTTAGGTCCGATGTCGATGCCTTCCCAATCAGCAGGAATGCTGTCAACGTCAACGATTTGCGTGTTGGCGTTAGCGCTGAAATCGTCTGTTACAACAACATCAACCGGGATTAGGAAGTTTTTGCCGAGCTTCTTCGCTTTTTCAATGAACTCAAGCGCCAAA